>Ga0157370_10002704_pt1 | contig 21244 bp, 18 predicted proteins | sample C35metaG_FD_113463 | JGI IMG/M metagenome (GOLD analysis project Ga0157370, IMG submission 113463) | Corn rhizosphere microbial communities from Kellogg Biological Station, Michigan, USA - C3-5 metaG | ecosystem: Host-associated > Plants > Roots > Rhizosphere > Soil | place: USA: Michigan...
ATATGACTGGGTGATGTTCGACAAGGCCGGCATCAAGGTCGCGCCGGTCGACGATTCGATGGTGATGAGCTTCGACCTCGATGCAGGAAAGAGTTTCGGCCATAATCTCAATGACTTAGCCAAGACGCACTTCGATCACGAATGTATCAGCTACAAGTCGCTGTGCGGGACGGGCGCGAAACAGATCAGCTTCGACAAGGTCCCGCTCGGGCCAGCGACAGAATATGCCGGCGAGGACGCAGATATCACTCTTCGGCTGTGGCTTCGGTTGAAGCCGCGGCTCGCTGAGGAGAATGTCGCGCGGGTCTATGAGCGCGTCGACAAGCCGCTGGTGCCGGTGATCAGCCGGATGGAACGGCGCGGGATCAAGGTCGACCGCGACTATCTGGCGCGCCTCTCGGCCGAGTTCGGGCGGGACATCCAGGCACTGGAAGAAAAGATCTACGAGGCGGCCTGCGGGCCGTTCACGATCGGCTCGCCGCAGCAGCTCGGCGAAGTGCTTTACGGCCGGCTCGGCTTGAAAGGGGGCCGCAAGGGCAAGAGCGGCCAATATTCAACCGACGTCAACGAGCTCGAGCGGCTCGCGGCCGAGGGCGTCGAATGCGCGACCCTGGTGCTCGATTGGCGCCAGCTAAGCAAGCTCAAGAGCACCTACACCGACGCACTCCAGCAGCAGATCAATCCCGACACTGGGAGGGTCCACACGAGCTTCAGCCTGACCGGCGCTCAGACCGGTCGGCTATCGTCGAACGACCCGAACCTGCAGAACATTCCGATCCGCACCGAGGTCGGACGCAAGATCCGCGACGCATTTATCGCCGACAACGGGCACAAGCTCCTCTCCGCAGACTATAGCCAGATCGAACTGAGGCTCGCAGCGCACATGGCCGATGTGCCGCAGCTCAAGGAAGCGTTCAACGAGGGCGCGGATATCCATTCAATCACCGCCGAGGAGCTGTTCGGGTCGGTCGATCGCGACACGCGCGCGAAGGCCAAGACGGTCAATTTCGCGATCCTCTACGGCATCTCGTCATGGGGTCTCGCGGGCCGCCTCGGCGTGTCGAAAGACGAGGGTAAGGCGATCATCGACCGCTATTTCGAGCGCTTTCCCGGGATCCGCGCCTACATCCATTCGACCCTCGGCTTCGCCCGCGAGCATGGGTTCACCCGCACATTGTTCGGCCGGAAGACGCATTTCGAGCCGAACATCCGCTCGCCCAATCCGTCGATCCGCGGCGGGGCCGAGCGCGCCGCGATCAACGCACCGATCCAGGGTACCAGCGCCGACCTCATCAAGCGCGCGATGGGCCGGATGGACGAGGAGCTTGACGCCGCCGGACTTCAAGGCGTGAAGATGCTCCTCCAGGTCCATGACGAGCTGGTGTTCGAGGTTCCTGACGGGCAGGAGGAAGCGGCGGCAGCAGTCATCAAGCGGGTGATGGCGAAGGCCGCGGAACCGGCGATGACGCTCGACGTCCCGCTCGATGTCGAGGTCGGCTGGGGAGCGCATTGGGGCGAGGCGCATTGACCAGGGAAAATCGGATCGGGACAGCGGCTGCGCTTGCGCCCGATGCGGATATGGCGTCGCTTGCTCGAGGCGGCCGGCTCAATGTTTTCGGTTTCGTGCTCCGCTTGGCGGGGATGGTGCCGTTCCTGTTCATCGGTGGCCGCATCTACGGGCCCGCCGCACTCGGCCGCTTCGCCTATGCGGTGCTGGCGGTCGAATTTGCAGCGCAGGTATCCGCGCTCGGCCTGAGGCGCGGGCTCGCGCAGCTGCTCGCCAATGCGAACAAGCCGCAGGCGGGCGTGGTCGCCGACGCAATGCTGGTAGCCGCGATCGCATCGGCAGTCGGCACTGCAATCCTAGTGTTATTCCCCAAGGCAATGTACCCGACCACCGAGGTCCACGGCATGGACCGGCTGCTCGCGATCACCGTGCTCGCAATCAGCTGGACCGATATCGCGCTCGCCGCGCTCGCCTATCACAATGACGTCGCATCGACCGTTCGCGCGCGATCGGTCGTCCAGCCGTGGACGATCAGCATCGTTGCGTTCGGCTGGTCCTACATTTCGCTCGATGACGGGCTCATCGTCGCTTACGTCTTCTCGATGGTGGCGGCGCTGATCGCCGCGCTGATCCCGCTCATCAAATGCTATGGCCTCCCCTACGGTTGGAAGCCCGATTTGCCGACGTCGTGGACGACCGCGTGGCGCAACGTTCCCGTCGCCGCCGCGGACGCGGTAGAATGGGCGTCGCGACGGATCGACCTTGCGGTGCTCGGCGCATTTCTCCCTGCAGTTTATGTCGGTATCTATTATGCGGCGCAGCAGGTCGCGACTTTGCCGGCCAAGCTCAAGACCAGCTTCGAGCCGGTGCTGGGACCCGCGATCGCGCGCAAGATCGCAGCGAACGACCGGCTGTCGGTCGCGAAGCAAGTCCGGCAGGTGACCTACTGGATCATCGCAGCACAGCTCGGGATTGCGCTTGCGCTTGGAATCCCCGGCCACGCGGTCATGGGTTTGGTAGGATCGCGCTTCACCGGCGGCACTGCAATGCTGGGCTTCCTGCTGGCCGCGGAGGTCATCGCGGCGATGGCGGTCGTAAGCGAATCGGCGCTGATCTATGTGGCGCGGACTCAGAACATGATGATCAGCCTGATCATGCTGACTCTTGAAGCGGGGCTTGCGGCCGGGCTGATCCTCGCAATGCGCGGGCAAGGGTTCCCGTTGACATTCCAGGCGACCGGTCCGGCGATCGGCCTGTGCGTCGCCCTCGGCTTTGCATCGATCGCCAAATCGCTGCTCCTGTCGAACAAGCTTGGAGCGGCGGTCTCGGGCTGGCGCTGGGATCTCGCCTGGGCAACCTCGGCCGGGATCATCGTCGGCGCGGCCGTGCGGTTGTCACTGCCGCAGATTCTGCAACTGATCATCGGGGTTCCCGCAATCATGATCGCGTTCGGGGCGGTCCTCTGGAGGAAAGGCTTCGGACCCGAAGACCGCGAGCTGTTCCGGCTGAGGAAAGACGAGGTGCAGGGGCTCCGCGACGCCGAAGCCGTGGCGCTCGGTCAGGCTGGGGACGATATCGTCTGACCTTCGGCTTAGTGCCGAAAATGTCTCATGCCGGTGAACAGCATGGTGAGGCCAGCTTCGTCAGCGGCGGCGATCACTTCCTCGTCGCGGATCGAGCCGCCTGGCTGAATCACTGCCGTCGCGCCGGCCTCGGCTGCGGCAAGGAGCCCATCGGCGAAGGGAAAGAAGGCGTCGGAAGCGACCGCCGATCCCACGGTCCGTGGCTCCGGCCAACCGTTCGCCTCCGCAGCTTCGCGGGCCCGGATAGCGGCGATCCGCGCGCTGTCCCGGCGGTTCATCTGGCCGGCCCCGATTCCCGCCGTGACTGCGTCCTTTGCATAGACGATCGCGTTCGACTTGACGTGCTTGGCGATCGTCCAGGCGAACAGGCAATCGCGCAGCTCCTGCTCCGTGGGCTGGCGCTTTGTGACGCACCTCAGCTGATCCTTGCTGATCATCCCGTTGTCACGGTCCTGGACGAGCAGGCCCGCCGCGATCAGCGCGAGACTCGTTCCACCGCGCGTGGGATCAGGCAGGGTCCCTGTCAGCAGCAGTCGCAAATTCTTCTTTTTTGCGAAGATCGCCTTCGCGTCGGAATCGGCGTCCGGCGCGACCACGACCTCCGTGAAGATTTCGGAGATCGCCGCGGCGGTATCCCCGTCAAGCGGACGGTTGCTCGCCACGATTCCGCCGAAGGCCGACACACTGTCGCAAGCGAGCGCCTCTTTCCACGCCTCGACGAGGCTATCCCGGCTTGCCACTCCGCATGGGTTCGCGTGCTTGACGATGACGATCGTTGGCGGCCCGTCGCGAAACTCCGAGACCAGCTCGAGCGCTGCATCGGCGTCATTGAGATTGTTGTAGCTGAGCTCCTTGCCCTGCACCTGCTCGGCCTGGGCGACCCCGTGCGCCGCGGGGCCGATCGGGAGGTAGAGCGCGGCGGACTGATGGGGGTTCTCGCCGTAGCGCAGCGGCATCTTCAGCCTCGCCGACAAGGTCCATGCCGGGGGCCAGCGCTCTCCCTGGTCGGAAAAGGCGAACCATTGCGAAATGATCGAATCATATTCCGCGGTTAGTGCAAAGGCCTTGGCGGCGAGCCTCTTGCGCAGCTCCAGCGTCGTGCTTCCACCATGTGCATCGAGCTCAGCCAGCAGCGCCGAATAATCGGCGGGATCGGTGACGATCGCCACATATGCATGATTCTTTGCCGCCGATCGGACCATCGACGGTCCACCGATGTCGATATTCTCGATCACCATGTCGCGGTCGGCTCCGCTCATCACCGTATTCAGGAACGGGTAGAGATTGACCACGACGAGATCGATCGGGGCGATGTCATGCAGTTCCATGGCCGCGGCGTGAGCGGGGTTGTCGCGCACTCCGAGCAATCCGCCGTGGACCTTCGGGTGAAGCGTCTTCACCCGTCCGTCCATCATCTCGGGAAAGCCTGTAAGGTCACTGATGTCGCGCACCGAAGCACCATTTTCGCGAAGCTTTGCCGCCGTCCCGCCGGTCGCGACGATCTCGATTCCGTGCCGTTCGAGCCCGGCCGCGAGCTCCTCGAGGCCGGTCTTGTCCGAAAGCGAGATCAGCGCCCGGCGGATGGGAACGAGGTCGGTCACACTAGATTCCTTTTTGACTAGCTCGTGCGGCGGAACTGCCAGCCGATTTCGCCGCCCAATGCCGAGACTTCCCCGACGATGACAAGCTGCGTCGTGCGCCGCGGCTGGCCGCGGCCATCGATCCACAGGCTTTCCTCGGTCGTGAGATTTCCCCCGCGGCAGCGAAAGTTCCACGGCGGAGCGCCCTTCGATCGAAGGATCGCGCCCATTCCGTCGGCAGTGATTGTCGCTTCGACTCCCGGTGCAAGGTGGAAGCGCACGGCATAAGGCGCGGATTCGCGGATCTTCTTGCGGCCCCTGGACATCAGCTGGTCGGCTCCGCGCAATTCCTTGCCGTCATTGCCGAGCATCAGGCTGCGCTTGTGGATGAGCCCGAACGTCCGAACATAGCCGTCGTGACTCGCCTCGAGGCGACTCGCATCATTATCCTCGCTGCGGTCGATAGTGACGTCCTCAACTCCCTTGCCGAGCGAGCCGTCGCCAAGAATGTTCGTCGAATTGGTGTCGGCGAGCACGAGGGTGCTGTGGGCCGCGGTGGTTCTAAGGCCCTGGACCAGCTCTTCCGGCAGATCGGTCGGAACTGGCCCCGGACCGCCGCAATTGACGATCAGGCGCTGGCCGCCGTCGGAAAGCTCAATGGCGAGCGTCGACGCGGAGCCCTGTTCGGCTATCTTCTGGGGTGGTGGCGGGGCAGCGTCGATGATGAGGATCGTCCCCAGGGCCGACATGCGCTGATAGCCCCAGCCGCGCGCGACACGAAGCGGTCGGGCGCGAAGGCCGCATCCCTCGACCAGCCCGGTGAGCCGCGCCGGATCGCCTGGATTGCAGCTTTGCCAGCTCGACAAAGCGCCATCGCCCATCATGATTCCGTGCAGCGCCGCCAGCGACGCCTGCGCTGCAGCTTCAATTCCGTCGGGAATGATCTGCTTCGCCGCCAGATAGCAGGCGCGCAGCAGACCCAAGCGGTCGACCAGCTGCATTTGTTCGAACGGCGAACGGCTTACGAGCCCCCCGTCGTCAAACTGTGCCGAGGCAAGCGCCCGCGCCAGTCCCGCTTCGCCGCGAGCGACCCGCGGTACGCCGCCCTGGACGAGCAGCCCCGCTGCAACGACTCCGCACCAGGCGGTGATCCGTTCGATTCCGGCTGGCGCCTTGTCCGCCGTGGAATCGAGGTGGCGAGCGCCGCGTGCGAGCGTATTGAGGAGCGCCGAGCGGTAGCCGCTGTCGCCGCTCGACAGAATATAAGGCGCGTAAGCGGTCCAGAACAGGATCCGCTCGCCCCACAAATGAGGCGCCCAGGCTTCGTCGATCCTGGTGCCATGGGCGAGGAGCCATCTGCCAACGACGGCCTCGGCAAGCCGTGCGCCTTTTTCGCGCGAAGCCGCTGCCGCTAGGTCCCGCAGCCAAGCAAAGCCCTGCAACTGGGCGGCAAGCGCGCCAGCGGCTCCGACCTTTCCGAAATCGAGATCCTTGAGCAAAAGCGTCTCGGCACCGACGGTAAAATTCCCCGCGAGCAACGCCTCGCCGCGCTGGCGCTCGCCATGAACGTGATCGCGCGGAACCGCGACCAGCTTGAGCGCCTGCTTCGAGCGCTTCAGCCGTGAAAGGAGAGACCCGCGCGCGAGCTTGCTGACGACGGCGCGCTCGACGGCCGATTCTCCGTCACTCACCCTTCGCCCCGCAGCGCCCTGATGTTGCCGGCGTAGGCCGATGGGCCGCCGCGAAAGGCCGCCGTCCCGGCGACGAGCACGGTCGCCCCCGCACCGACTGCCTGTCTCGCGGTCTCGGGATCGATTCCGCCATCGACCTCGATTTCGACCCTTAGTCCCCGCTGGACGATGGTCTCGCCGATACGTTCGATCTTGGAGAGCTGCCTTTCGATGAATTTCTGGCCACCGAAGCCCGGATTGACGCTCATCACCAGCACGAGGTCGATTTCATCGAGCACGTAATCGAGCGCATCCACAGGAGTTGCCGGATTGAGCGATACCCCAGCTTTCTTTCCAAGCGACTTGATATGCTGGATCGTCCGATCGAGATGCGGTCCCGCTTCCGGATGGACTGTGATGATGTCGGCGCCCGCTTGTGCGAACGCGTCGAGAAACGGGTCGGCCGGCGAGATCATGAGGTGGACGTCAAAGGGCTTGGCCGTGTGCGGCCGGAGCGCTTTCACGACGATTGGTCCAATGGTGAGGTTGGGCACGAAATGGCCGTCCATCACGTCGATGTGGATCCAGTCGGCGCCTGCCTCGTCGATCGCCTGCACCTCATCACCGAGCTTGGCGAAGTCGGCCGACAGGATTGACGGCGCAATCAGGGGCGCGGTGAGAGCCATGGGCCCGATTAGACGGGATTATCGGTCATGGACAAGGCGGGCCATGAAGAAGCCGTCGAGTCCGCCGTCGCTTTCAAGAAGGCCGGGAAGGATTCGGAACCAGCCCTCTTCAGAAGGCGACAAGAAAGAGGGAAAATCGCGGGGCTGAGCGGGCCGAAGTTCGCGATGACTCTCGAGGAAGGCGCCGACGACCTCTTCGCCTTCCTGACGCTCGAGGGAGCAGACCGAGTAAATGAGATTGCCGCCGGGCTTCACCCAACGCGCCGCGCGGTCGAGCAGCCTGGCCTGAAGCTCGGCATTGGCGGAAATGACCGGCGGCCGCACCCGATAGAGCACTTCCGGATGGCGGCGGAATGTTCCGGTCGCCGAGCATGGCGCATCGAGAAGGACAGCATCATATTGTCGGTCGGGCTCCCAGCCGAGCGCGTCGGCGTTGACGAGATCGGCATTGAGATGCGTTCGCTGAAGATTTTCAAGCAGTCGTCCGAGACGACTTTCCGATGCATCCACGGCGGTCACCCGATGACCTGCCGCTGCAAGCTGCATCGTCTTGCCGCCCGGCGCGGCGCAGAGGTCGAGCACGTCATTCGCGTCGGGCGGAATCAGCCGTGCCGGAAGCGAGGCGGCGAGGTCCTGCACCCACCATTTCCCCTCGCCATAGCCGGGCAGATCAGCGACCGACGCGCTCGCTAGGCGAACCTGCCAGGGCGCGAGCGATTGGCCGCCGTGCTCCGCCGCATAGGCCTGTGCGGCGCGATCATCGGCAAAAGTGAGATCGAGCGGCGGACGATGAGCGATCTGTTGCCGGGCGGACTTGACGACTTCATCACCCCACGCGGCAGCCCAGCGCTCCTCCACCGCTTCGGGCAAGCGTGGAGCATCCAGCCGGGGAAGACCACGCCTGAGCAAGGTTCCGAGCACACCATGCACCAGCCGCCGTGGACCGCCGTCGACCAGCGGAAGTGCGGTCGCAACCACCGCGTGCTCCGGAGTAACGAGCGCGATTCGCTGGGCGAGCGAAATTCGAAGCACCATCCGCGCTTTGCTGTCGTCGGGAAGGCGCTGCCGCGTCGCGCTGTCGATCAGCGAATCGAGATCGGGAATGCGGCGGAGGGTCTCGCCTGCGATCGCGATCGCAAGGCCAAGATCGGGTCCGGACAAATTGCGGATTCGAGTGGTAGCAGCCTCCAGCGTTTGGCCGCGCCGAAGCACACCATCAAGCATCTGCAACGCGGCCCGGCGGGGCGCCACGCCTTCAGCGCTTGGCATGAGCGTTGTCGCTCCTCATGTTGGGGTCATGAAACGCACCAAGCATCTCGACGTCCCAGCCCACCTCAGCCCGTCGCCTCCGATCCCCGAGCCGGAGCGGATCGAAGCGGTGCCTCCACCCGCGGGCGAGAAGGAGCGGCTCGATCCGACGCGGTACGGCGATTGGGAAAAGAAGGGCATTGCCGTCGATTTCTAAAGGCCTTCCGACTTTGGTGGCCGCGACAGCAGTGCGCCGAGAATCTCGTCGACGGTCGCTCGACCTGCGACCAGCGCATCAACCGCCGCTACAATCGGCATGTCGACCCCTTTCTCAAGCGCGAGGCGTGCAAGCACCGGCGCGGTGAAGGCGCCTTCGGCAATCGTCTTGCGATCGGCGAGCAACTCCGCCGCCGAGCGTCCCTCGCCGATGCCGATGCCGAGCGAATAATTGCGCGAGCTGGTCGAAGAGCAGGTCAGAACCAGATCCCCGAGACCTGACAGACCTGTGAGCGTCTCGGGCCGTGCGCCCATGGCGAGGCCGAAGCGAGTCATCTCGGCAAACCCCCGCGCTATCAGTGCGGCCCGGGCGTTCTCGCCAAGTGCTTTGCCTTCGACCACACCGCAGGCGATTGCGAGCACGTTCTTGACCGCGCCGCCGATCTCCGCGCCGGCGACGTCGTCCGAAAGATAAATTCGAAAAGTGGGCTGAGTGATGCGGTCCCGCAGCCGCTCTGCAAGGGCGGTGTCTTCCGCCGCGAGCGTGACTGCAGTCGGCAGGCCCTTGGCAACCTCGTGGGCGAAGGTCGGCCCCGAAAGCACCGCTACAGAAGCGCGCGGACAGGCTTCCTTAGCGACCTTGTGGAGCAGCTGACCGCTCCTTTCCTCAATGCCCTTGGAGCAGAGGACGAGCGGCTTGTCGCATTCATGCGCATGGTTGAGCACCGTTCGCATGTGCTGCGCCGGAGTAACGACCAGCAATGCGTCGCAGCCGGCGAGTTCCGAGAAATTTCCCGTCGCCCGAATCCCCCGATTGAGCTTTAGCCCGGGAAGATAGATGGGGTTCTGACGGATTCGGTTGATGGCAGCGATCACGTCGTCCTCGATCGCCCACAGCACGGTCTCGCGGCCGCCCGCCGAAGCGACCTGCGCGAGCGCCGTTCCCCACGCGCCTCCGCCGATGATCCCGAGCTTCATGCCTTCACCCCAGCCCCGCGCACCTTCTCCGCACGTTCATCGAGCGGCCAGCGAGCGCGCGCCGGCACATCGAGCGGATCGAATCTACCGCCGGCGAACCGTTCCGCTCCCGCCCAGGCGATCATCGCTGCATTGTCGGTGCACAGCCAGGAAGGGGGCACGCTGAAGCGGCGCTTATTGGCCTGCGCCAAATTCGCAAGAGCGTCGCGGATCGCTTGATTGGCTGCAACTCCGCCCGCAACGACCAGAGTCGGTGCATCGCTCCTCTCCAGAGCCAGCCTCGTTCGGTCGACGAGACAATCGACGACCGCCTGCTGGAAGCTCGCGGCAATGTCCTCGCGCCCGAATTCGCTCGAATCGACCGCGCGCTGCACCGCGCTCTTCAAGCCCGCGAAGGAGAAATGCGGCTCGCCCGAGCCGACCAGTGGCCGTGGTAGCCGGACTTCGGCCGGATTGCCGCTCTTTGCCAGCTCCTCGATTGCCGGCCCTCCCGGATATGGAAGCCCGAGCAGCTTGGCTGCCTTGTCGAACGCCTCGCCCGCCGCATCGTCGATGGTCGTCGCGAGGCGGTGATAATCGCCCAGACCGCGCACTTCGAGCAGCTGGCAATGACCGCCCGAAACGAGCAGCAGCAGATAGGGAAACGCAAGATCCGGATCGGCCAGCCGCGGACTGAGCGCATGTCCTTCCAGATGATTGACGGCGATCAGCGGTTTGCCCGCGGAGAGCGCCAGCCCTTTGCCGGCGAGCAAGGCGACCATCACCCCGCCGATCAGCCCGGGCCCGGCGGTAGCGGCGACCGCTGCGACATCATGAATCGACATCTTGGCGTCATCGAGCACCTTATGGATGAGCCCGGGCAGGATCTCGACGTGCGCGCGCGCGGCGATCTCCGGCACGACTCCGCCATAGGGCTGGTGTGCCTCAGTCTGGCCGACGACCAACTGCGCAAGGATGCGCCGATCGTCGCTGACCAGCGCCACCGCGCTGTCATCGCAGCTGCTTTCAAGACCCAGAATGACTGTCATTTCGTGCCCGGCCCTTTGCCTCATCCTCCGAAGATGCACTAGGGGTAGGGAATGCAGGGACTTCGTCTCGGGACTCGCGGCTCCGCTTTGGCGCTTGCGCAAGCGCGCAAGGTCGCGGCCGCGATCGAGACGGCGCAGCGCTGGCCCGACGGCTGGGTCCAAATCGTCGAAATCAGGACGACCGGTGACAGGGTGCAGGACCGACCGCTTGCGGAAATCGGCGGCAAGGCGCTGTGGACCAAGGAGCTCGACCGCGCGCTGATCGACGAGGAAGTCGATTTCTGCGTCCATTCGATGAAGGACGTCGACAGCATCCGTCCGCGGGAGATCCACATCGCGGCGGTTCGGCCGCGCGGTGACGTTCGCGACAGGATCGTCGGTGCAGCCTCGATCGATGAGCTCAAGCAAGGCGCGGTCGTCGGTACGTCATCGCCGAGACGAAAGGCACAGCTCCTCCGGCTCCGTCGCGACCTGAAGATCGTGTCGATCCGCGGCAACGTCGATACGCGACTGAAGAAGGTCGAAGCAGGCGAGGTCGAAGCGACCCTTCTCTCGGCCGCCGGCCTCAAGCGGCTGGATATCGACGCAGGCACGGCGATTCCGACCGAGATCATGCTTCCAGCGCCCGGTCAGGCGGTGATCGGCATGGAGTGCCGCACCAACGATACGCGCACCCAGAGCGTGCTGACGACCGTGAACAATCAGATCACCTACGACTGCGTGATGGCCGAACGGGTCTTCACGCGCGCGCTTGGGGCAACCTGCCACTCGCCAGTCGCAGCCTTCTGCGCTTTTGAGGATGGCGACTTGAGACTACGCGGGCAGCTCTTCAGCGAAGACGGCAGCGAGATGGTCGAGGAGCGCGTGGTGTTCGATTGCGGGGACAATGGCCCCCCCGAACAACTCGCACGCTCGCTGCTAGCAAAAGCGCCCGAGTCGATCCGGAGATTGTTCGGCGCCTGACATGAAACGCGTGCTGGTCCTGCGCCCCGAGCCCGGCGCCAGCGCAACCGTGGAGCGCGCTCGGCTGCTGGGACTTGATGCCGCGGCCACGCCCTTGTTTGAAATCGAGCCGGTCAAGTGGAATGCGCCCGATCCCAACGGCTTCGACGGGCTGCTGCTGACCAGCGCCAACGCCGTCCGATACGGCGGCGAGCAGCTGAAGCTTCTGCTTGAACTCAAGGCTTATGCCGTCGGCGAGGCCACTGCCAACAGCGCTCGCGACTCCGGCTTCGATGTCGCGACAAGTGGCGATTATGGCGTGGACGCTCTCCTTTCCTCGCTTCCGAAGGGGCTGAAGCTGCTCCATCTATGCGGGTCCGACAGGCGGCAAGCGGAGCTCAGGGACCAGGAAATCACGTCGGTGATCGTCTACCGCTCGAGGCAGATCGACGCGCCTGATCTCTCATTTGCTACAGATTGCGTCGCCCTGATCCACTCGCCGCGCGCAGGAACCCGGTTGGCGGAGCTTGTCCGCGAGCGCTGCTCGATCGAGATTGCGGCGATCAGCAAGGCAGCCGCCGATGCTGCTGGTTCCGGGTGGGCGAGCATCCATGTGGCACACAGGCCAACCGATGAGGCTCTGCTGGCTCTCGCCGCGAGGCTGTGCAACAAGCCGGAGCCGAAATGAACGCAACCCGCAGCGGAATGGGATGGGGCGCACGACTGCTCGTGGCGCTGGTGCTGATCCTCTGCGGCGCGGGCGCGGCAGTGTGGGGTCTTGCACATTATCAGCCCGCCGCTCGCTTTCTTGGCGTGGCGCCGCCCCCTCCGAAGCCCGTGCTCCTGGTGCCCAAGCCGATCGTGATGAATCCGACGCCCGCTCAGCAAGCCGCATCGGCGCCCGCCGCCGAGAGCGCGCAGATCGCCTCACTCGAGAGCCGGGTCGCGCAGGTGGAAAACGCAACGCAGCGCGCGGAAGGGTTCGCCGGCCGGGCCGACGCGCTGGTCGTCGCCTTCGCCGCAAGGCGTGCAATCGATCGCGGCGTTGCGCTCGGCTATCTCGAGCCCTTGCTGATCGACCGTTTCGGAGCACAGCATAGGGCGGCAGTGGCGACCGTCATCACCCAATCGCGCCAGCCGGTGCGGCTCTCCGACCTCATCGCCCAATATCAAACGCTCGGCCCCGAGCTTCGCCGCGGCGGACCTGAGGACAGCTGGTGGACGAACGTGAAACGCGAGCTCGGATCGCTGATCGAGGTCCACCGCGCCGAGCGCCCCGCGGCAAATCCTGAGGCTCGGTACAACCGAGCGCTTCAGCAGCTTTCTTCCGGAGATGTCGACCAGGCGCTTGCCGAGACGATGCGGCTGCCCGGAGCAGCGAGGGCCAGCGACTGGATCGGTAAGGCTCGGCGCTACGTCGCCGCCCAGCGGGCGCTCGACGAGATCGAGACCGCGGCGCTCCTGACCCGGCCCAATCCTCGGGCTTAAGGTTCAAGCGCCGGTTCAGGCTCGATCGGCTAGATTGCTAGAATCGTTCGGCGGGTTCGAAGGGTAGATTGAAGGCATGACGTCAGTTTGGAAGCGGATCGGAGTGGGTCTCGCCGTCGTTGCGACGGCATCCTTCGTAGCCTCGGCCGAAAGCCACAAGCCAGCGCCGAAGCATTCGCTCCGCGCAGCCGCTGCTCGGCCGACCCCGCCCGCTCCCCAATATATCCGCGACCAGATCAAACAGCTCGGCAGCGGCTTTGATGGTCGCGTCGGAATTGCAGTGAAGTCGATCGATGACGGCTGGAGCGCAGGCTGGAAGGACCGCGAGCTTTATCCGCAGCAGAGCGTCAGCAAATTATGGGTGGCGATCACAGCGCTCGACGCGGTCGATCGGGGCAAGGTCTCGCTAAATGACCCGGTCACGCTGACCACAGCCGACCTGACCTTGTTTCACCAACCGATCGCACAAGAGGTGCTGAAGACCGGCAGCTATACGACCACGCTCGCGGACCTGATGACGAGAGAGATCACGCAGAGCGACAACACCGCCAATGACCGGCTGATGCGCTCCGTTGGCGGTCCGCGGGCGGTCCGGGCGATGATTGCACGCAAGCACCTCGGCGCGATCCGCTTCGCCAACGGCGAGCGGGCGATGCAGAGCCGGATCGCCGGGATCAGCTGGTCGCAAAACTATGCGATCGGCGGAAAATTCTTCGAGGCCCGCGACGCGTTGCCACTGACCGTGCGGCAGGCGGCGTTCGACCATTATATAGCGAGCCCCTATGACGGCGCTGCGCCACGCGCGATCGTAAGCGCCCTGGCGCGACTGAAACGCGGCGGGCTGCTTTCGCCAAAGTCGACCGCCTATCTGCTCGACATCATGAGCCACACGCACACCGGACCGAACCGGCTGAAGGGCGGACTGCAGCCAGGGTGGACGCTCAGCCACAAGACCGGGACAGGGCAGGAACTCGATGGTGCCCAGGCTGGCTATAACGACATCGGCATCCTGACCGCTCCCGACGGCAGGAGCTACGCGGTTGCGGTGATGATCAAGCTGACCTCGGTGCCACTGCCGGTCCGGATGACCTTGATGAACAATGTCGTTCGGGCGGTCATTGTGCAGCACGACATGCAGTACGCGCCTCTTGCTCGGCAGTGACGTGGGCCCGGCGGCGAAGCTGGCGCTGACGCCTGGCGTCCAGCGGGTGCCGACCCCGAAGCTCGAACTGTTCATCGTCCGCAACTTCCTCGATCCGAAGACTTGTGGCGAGCTGATTGAACGAATCGACACAAATCGGCGGCCATCCAGGATCGCGGACGACGTCGGAATTGCAAACTTCCGCACCAGCGAGACGTGCGACCTCGACTGGCGCGACCCGATCGTTGGCGGTGTCGACCGAAGGATCGCCGACCTGTTCGGCCTGCCGCTCGAAACAAGCGAACCGCTTCAGGGGCAACGCTATGCGCCGGGTCAGGAGTTCAAGCCTCATACCGACACCTTTGAACCGGGCGGGTACGACTTTTACCTGCACACGGCGGAGGGCGGCCAGCGGACCTGGACTGCAATGATCTATCTGAACGAGCCCGAAGACGGCGGCGCGACCCGGTTCAAGGCGATCGGCAAGACGGTACAGCCCGAAACAGGAAAGCTCATCGCCTGGAACAACCTCCTGCCCAACGGTCGCCCCAACCCGGCGACCCTCCACCAGGGCATGAAAGTCCGCCGCGGCACCAAATATGTGCTGACCAAATGGTTCAGGGAGCGCTCGGCGACTGCCAACGCATGAGTCCGCTCGACGAACGGCTCCGCCGCCGCTTGATTGCCTGAAACTGCCGTTCCATGCTCGCCCGCTAACTCGAAGGGGGCGAGTACATGCAGGTTCATTATTGCCTTGCGGCGCTGCTTCTCAGCAGCGCGGCTTTTCCCGCTGACGCACAGGATGCGCAGAGCCTCATCGCCAGCAACCTCGGCGCGCGCGGGGGCGCCGCGACCCTGTCCGCGATCAAGAACATCACATTTGAAGGCCGGACGATCTTCCCGGGGGATTTCGAGGTCACCTACAAGGAGACCCACGCGCGCCTTGGTGGCGCTGACGCGGGCCGCGTCGATTTCGGTGTCCAGGGTCTGGATATCGTCCAGGCCTACGATGGCCACGAGGGCTGGAGGGTCAATCCGCTCCAGGGCCGCAAGGACGCCGAGAAGATGTCTGAGGACGAGGCTCGCGCGATGGCCGATGGCGCGCTGGTCGAAGGGCCTTTGCTCGCCTCCCGCAATGACGGGAGCCGGGTCGACTATCTCGGCCGCGAGGATTTCGATGGCACCAACGCCTACAAGCTGAAGGTGACTCAGAAGGACGGCGACGAGTTCACCTACTGGCTCGACCCCGACACATTCCTCGAGATCAAGATCGACGAGACCCGGAAGATCCGCGGCGCCGAACAGACCACCGAAACCGAGCTCGGCGATTATGAGAAGATCGCCGGATTCTATTTCCCGATGTCGGTGGAGAGCTGGACTCAGGGCCAGCCCAACCAGCGGCAGCGGACGGTCATCGCTAGTGCCACGGCGAACAGCCCGCTCCCGGCGGACTATTTCACGGAGCCGCAGACAGCGGCGCCAACGGCCAAACCCGCCAATGCGCCGGAGGGGAAATGATCATGGTGCGTTCGATCCTCCTTGCGTCCGCCGCGACGCTCCTCGCGGCCCCCGCTGCTGCCCAAAGCTTTGACAGTGCCGCGGTCTCCGGGCTTGATGTCCGCAACATCGGCTCTGCGACCATGTCCGGGCGCATCTCCGCCATCGACGGTCGGCAGGAAAAGGACGGCAAGGTTACACTGCTGGTCGGCTCTGCGTCCGGCGGCGTGTGGAAGTCCGAAGACGGCGGCACCACCTTCAAGCCCCTGTTCGACCATGAGCCGGTGCAATCGATCGGTGCAGTCGCGATCGATCCCAACAACGACAAGGTGATGTGGGTCGGAACCGGCGAGGGCTGGGTCCGCAACTCCGTCTCGATCGGGAACGGCGTCTACAAGTCGACGGACGGCGGCGAGAGCTGGACCAACATGGGGCTTCCCGGTACCGAGCGGATCACGCGCATCCTCGTCAATCCCAAGAACAGCGACGTGGTCTATGTATGCGCACCGGGGCCGCTGTGGTCCGACTCGCCCGATCGCGGGCTCTACAAGACCACCGATGGCGGCAAGAGCTGGTCGTTGGTCCTGAAAGGAGCGAACCTCTCGACCGGCTGCGCCTCGGTGACCATGGACCCGGCCAATCCCGACCATCTTCTCGCAGGCACATGGGACTTTCGTCGCAAGGCCTATGAATTCCGCTCCGGCGGCAACGGGCCAACCGCGCCGTCGGGGAGCCGCTTCGCCGAGAGTCGCGACGGTGGACGGACCTGGACCTATCTCGACGCGACCACCCGGAAGGGGCTTCCGAAACAGCCGTGGGGCCGCCTCGAGCTTGCCTTCGCGCCGTCGAACCCGAAGCAGATCTACGCCTTTATCGAGAACGTCCGCCCGGCTCTGTTCGTGTCCGAGGACGGCGGCGCAACCTGGCAGGAGCGCGATCGCAGCCAGTGGATGGTGTGGCGTCCCTTCTATTTCGGTCGGATCGTGCCGGACCCGACGGACGCGAATCGCGTCTACAAAATGGGCTTCTACCCGATTGTGTCGGAAGACGGCGGAAAGAGCTTTTCCAATGCCGGCGGGTCGGCCCATGTCGACTGGCACGACCTGTGGATCGATCCAGCGAACACCAAATATATGGTCGGCGGCAATGACGGCGGCCTGTGGTACACTTATGATGGTGGCACCCGCTGGTGGCGCGCCGAGAACCTGCCGGTCAGCCAATTCTATCATGTCAGCACCGACAACAAGGACCCGTACCAAGTCTATGGGGGCCTGCAGGACAACAGCGCCTGGGTCGGAGACCAGGAATATCCCGGGGGAATCAGCAACAGCCGTTGGGAGAACCTCTTCGGCGGTGACGGCTTCTGGGCCTACCCCGACCCTTCGGACCCCGACTACGCTTATGCCGAATCGCAGGGCGGCTTCATCGGGCGGATCAACCGCAAGACTCTGCAGGCGCGCTTCATCCAGCCGCAGGCGAACTACAAAGAGAAGCTGCGCTTCAACTGGAACACGCCGGTCATGCTCTCGCCCAACGAGAAGGGCACAATCTATATCGGTTCACAATTTCTGTTCCGCAGCCGCGACCACGGAGCGACCTGGGACCGAATCTCGCCGGACCTGACCACCAATGACCCCGTCCGGCAGCGCCAGGAGCAGTCGGGCGGAATAACGATCGACAATTCGGCGGCCGAGACCAACACGACCATCTATTCGATTTCGGAGAGCCCGCGCGCTCCCGGCGAAATTTGGGTCGGGACCGATGACGGCAACGTTCAGCTGACCCGCGACGGCGGCAAGAGCTGGGCAAATCTGACGAAGAACCTCCGCCTGCCCGCGAGCAACTGGATCAGCTGGGTCGAGGCGAGCCGCTATGACCCCGCCGTCGCTTATGTGACGAACGACCGCCACACCGTCGGCGACATGCAGCCCTACCTCTACCGCACCGCCGACTACGGCCGGACATGGCAGCGGCTGGTCGGACCGCAGACGCCGGGCGTGCGCGGCTATGCGCATGTGATCAAGGAAGACCGGCTCAATTCCAACATCCTCTATCTCGGCACCGAGTTCGGCCTGTTCGTCAGTCTCAACGGCGGGCAGAGCTGGGCGCAGTTCAAACCCAATGGCTTCCCCGACGGGATCGCGGTGCGCGACATCGCGCTCCAGGAACGAGACGACGATCTGGTACTCGCAACTCACGGTCGCGGAATCTGGGTGATCGACGACGTCAGTCCTTTGCGGCAGCTCACTCCAGCGACGCTGGCAAGCGCGGCGGTCCTGCTTCCCGGTCCGCCGGTGCAGCAGCGAATCCAGGGCAATGGCGGCTGGTCCGAGGGCGACGCGACCTATTTCGGCGACAATCCGCCGAGCGGCGCGGTGATCACTTACTACCAGAAAGCGCGCCACGTGATCGGGCGGATGAAGCTCGAGATTCTCGATTCGTCGGGCAAGGTCGTCGACGAGATCCCGACCTCCAAGCGCCGTGGCCTCAACCGCGTCAGCTGGTCGATGCTGACCAAGCCGCCGGTCGTCCCTCCCGCCGCCTCGCTGGCCGGGTCGTCGACCCAAGGTGAGCGGGTGCTGCCGGGCAATTATACCATTCGCCTGACCAGCTCTGGTCAGGTCAGCACGGCGCCGCTGACGATCACCCTGGACAGGCGCGCCGCCTTCACGCTCGCCGATCGCCAAGCACAATATGCGGCGGCCGAGCGCATCAAGGCGATGTTCCTTCGGATGAGCAAGGTGGTAGGCCAGATCAACGGTCTTCGCGAGAAAGCAGGCGAGATCGCGAAGAGCACCTCAGCTCCCGCCTCGATCAAGACGTCAGCGGCGGGGCTTGTCGACAAGGCCGATGCGCTGCGCAAGCAGATCGTCGCAACTACCGAGGGCGGCGCGATCACCGGCGAGGAGCGGCTGCGCGAGCATACGGACGAAATCTACGGCGCGATTCTCGGCGTCGAGGACCGGCCGACCGCTTACCAGCTGGCGCGGATCGACGCGCTCGACCGCGAGCTCAAGGATGTTGAGAAGGATTGGGCGACGATTCAGGCCAGCGATGTTGCCGCCTTCAACGCGAAGCTCAAGGCCGCGAACCTGCCTTTGGTGACGATTGCCGAAGTGAGGTTCGAGCCTGATGATCTCGCCGGCGGCGGCCGGATCTCAGCGCTCGTAGGCGGCCTCGTCGGCACTCATTTCTATGGAGATGCAGCGTCGCTCCAGGAACGCCGCGAGCGCGACTGAGCTTCACTCGATCCCGCTCGTGCCTCCGTCCCCGAGCGGCTTCACATGCACCGTCTTGATATTGACGAACTCGCGGATTCCAAAGGCCGAGCATTCGCGGCCATAGCCCGAACGCTTGACTCCGCCGAACGGCGCCCGCGGGTCCGACCGGACGTTCTCGTTGACGAAGCTCAGGCCGGCTTCGAGCTCCTCGGTCGCGATTCGCCGTCCGCGCTCGAGATTCGATGTCAGGACGCCCGAGCCGAGGCCGAACTCGCTCGCGTTGGCGATCCGGATCGCGTCGGCCTCATCGGCGGCGGCGATGATCGCGGCGACAGGCCCGAACAATTCTTCGTCATGCGCCGGCTGGCCCGGCAGTACATCGGAAAGCACGGTTGCCGGGTACCAGGCGCCGGGCCGATCGGGCACGTCGCCTCCGAGCAGGAGCCGTGCACCCTTGCGGATGCTTTCCGTTACCTGGTGATGGATTTCGTCCCGGGCATGCAGGCTTTGCATCGGCCCGAGCTTCGTCCCTTCCTTGGCTGGATCGCCCATCCGATAGCCGCGCATCGCCTCGACCATCGCCTGCTCAAAGTCAGCAAGTATCGAACAAACAACGATGAAGCGCTTGCCTGCGATGCAGCTTTGCCCGCCATTGACCATCCGAGCAGTCGCTGCGACCTTCGCAGCGGCGGCAATGTCCGCATCTTCAAGGACGATGTAGGCATCCGACCCGCCGAGCTCGAGCACGCATTTCTTGAGCACCGTCCCGGCAGCGGTCGCGACGCTCATTCCGGCGGCGACGCTGCCAGTGAGCGTCACGGCGGCAACGTGATCGTCCTTGATCAGCGCATCGACCTCGCGGCTGGGCAGGAGGAGCGTCCGGAACAGGTCTTCGGGCACGCCGGCCTGATTCAACACGTCCTCGATCGCGAGTGCGCAGCCGGGCACGTTGCTCGCATGCTTCAGAAGCATCCCATTGCCCGCCATGAGCGCCGGCGCGGCGGCGCGGAACACCTGCCAGAAGGGAAAATTCCACGGCATGACGGCCAGGATCACGCCGAGCGGATTGAAGGTGACGAACGCCTCACCGCCCCCGATGTCGACCGGCTGCTTAGCGAGATATTCCTGCGCGTGATCGGCAAACCAGTCGCAATGAAGGGCGCATTTCTCGACCTCCGCCCGGCCGTCGTCGAGCGTCTTGCCCATTTCGTCGGTCATCAGCCGCGCGATTTCGTCCACCCGCGCGCGGAGCACGTCGGCGGCCTTGTGGATGATCCTGGAGCGCTCGGCGAACGAGGTTCGGCGCCAGTCGATGAACGCCTTGCGCGCCGCTGCCGCCGCGGCGAGCGCGTCGCCTAACGGTGTCTCCTCATAGCTGCGGCCTGGCTGACCGGTAGCGGGGTTCACCGTCTGAATCGTCCTGCCTATCGTAGGACGGGTGAGTTCAGCCTGTTCGGACATGACGCGGCTCCAGCTGCTGTTCAGTTAACACGCGAGCGCTCGATTCGACCCTATTCGACGGTGCGTGTCGCCTCGAACAGGAACCACGTCCGCCGCTCGGCCTCGTCGATCCACACCTCGATCAGGCTCGCGGTCGCGACATCATCATATTCGTCGCAAAGCGCATGGGTCCGTCGCATCTCGCTGACCAGCTGTTTGTTGTCGTCGCGAAGCTCTGCAAGCATGTCGCGGGGGGTCACGAACTCGGCATCATTGTCGAGCAGCCGCTTCCGTGCCGCGATCTGCCCAATCGAGCGAAGCGTCGTCCCGCCGATCTTTCGGATCCGCTCGGCGATGGGGTCGGTGGTCGCGAAAATCTGGTTCGCCTGTTCGTCGAGCAGCAGGTGGAAGTCGCGGAAATGCGGGCCCGAGACGTGCCAGTGGAAGTTCTTGGTCTTCACGTAGAGCGCGAACATATCGGCGAGCAGCGCATTGAGCGCGGCCGAAATGTCGCGCACTGCGTCGGCGCCCAGATCGGTCGGAGTGCCTAGCTCTTCGTTCCGAATGATCAGCAGGTCTTCGGTGGCCATCGTGTCGGTCCCTTCGCACGTGGGTGGATGGCCGATGCGCAACACGGCCGCTGGCGAGCGCCTTAGGAGCTGTGCCGAGCGAAGGGAAACAGGATGATTCAATTGCGCTAATCGCCTGAGACGATTTTGGCCGCGACGCTCGTGCGCTCGAGTTTCGAAGGTGCCGCCGGAAGTTCATGAAATTGGATGCCTTCGAAGGCGTTGAAAACGCTGGAAAACCTCTCTTCACGGCTGGCATGTTGTCGTCACTGCTGCGGCCGCATCTGCTACACCTCAGCACCGTGTTCGCCGGTCAGAAGGTCGGCATCAAACAGATCTGTGACCCATGTGTCAGGAACGTACAGAAAGGCGCTGGAGCGGGCGAAGGGATTCGAACCCTCGACCCCAACCTTGGCAAGGTTGTGCTCTACCCCTGAGCTACGCCCGCTC
>Ga0157370_10002705_pt1 | contig 21226 bp, 16 predicted proteins | sample C35metaG_FD_113463 | JGI IMG/M metagenome (GOLD analysis project Ga0157370, IMG submission 113463) | Corn rhizosphere microbial communities from Kellogg Biological Station, Michigan, USA - C3-5 metaG | ecosystem: Host-associated > Plants > Roots > Rhizosphere > Soil | place: USA: Michigan...
AAGTGGCGGCCTGTGCACTTATTTTGAATCGTGCACAACGGCCGCCCAAGTGGCGGCCTGTGCGCTTATGTATTAACTCCTGACGCGAGGAAGCCGCCATCGACGGCGATGCATTGCCCGGTGATGTAACTCGCCGCATCGGAAGCAAGCAGGGCGGCCGCGCCGATGAGTTCCTCGGTTTTGCCGAAGCGGCCCATTGGGGTGCGGGTGAGGAATTCCTTGCCGCGCGTGGTGCCATCGAGGAGAGCTGCGTTGAGATCTGTGCGGAACACGCCGGGCGCGATGGCGTTCACGTTGATGCCTTCGCGCGACCATTCCACGGCGAGGCTGCGGGTGAGTGACAGGACGGCCGCTTTGGACGCGCAGTAGGCTGTTACCTCATACAGGCCGACGTAAGAGCTGAGCGAGGCGATGTTGACGATGCGGCCGCGTCCGCTGGCCTTGAGCGGCTCATAAAAAGACTGGCAGGCGCGCAGCATCCCAGTGAGGTTGGTGTCGATGATGCCGGACCACTCTTCTTCCGTCAGATTTTTGGTGGGCGTGCGTTTCGTGCGGCCGGCGGCATTCAAAAGAATATCGACGCGACCGAGTTTCTGAAGGACGGCATCGCGAAAGGCGTCGATGGATTTGCGATCGGAGACATCGACGGGCCGGGCCAGTGTTTTACGGCCCTCCTGCTCGACGGCGGCGCAGACTTCGTTGACCATCTCGGGGCGGCGGCCAGTGGGGACGACGTCGGCGCCGGCCTGTGCGAAGCCGAGCGCGAGGGTGCGTCCGATGCCGGAGGTGCCGCCGATGACGACCGCGACCTTACCGGTAAGATCGGTGAAATTTTTCAGGCTCATTCGTATGGGGATGAGGTTATCAGACGGTTGAAAATGGATGGGTTTTGAGCGGCTAGAGTGAATCTCGCGCCTGGTTTGGTGGCGGGCAGGTTGAAGGGTGTCTGCGGATGAGGCGTGCGCGCGGTTCGGTGCGTCAGGGAGTCAACTGCCCGGGCGGCGGCTTCAGGGGCGCTGTTGCGCCGCCTCTGAATACGCGCGGTTGAGCGTGCCCTTGCGGGTGGCGATTTCCAGCAGCGTGGGGTAGAACTGCACGAACGTATTTTCGACGGCGGCTTTCTGGCCATGGCAGGAGTTACAGGCCGAGTTGGCCGGAAACATGTTTCCTTTGTCCGTTTGGCCGAAACTGAAATACGCCCATTTCTGAGGGAAGCGCTGCTCGTCCTTAACGGCGGCCTCGACGGAAAGGATCTCAGATTGATAGCGGCCGGCGTTGTTGATGGAACCCTTCTCGGCGGCGCGACGGATTTCGAGGATCAGGACGGTTTTGTCAGGCCAGCGGCCGGTTTCGCGGAAGGCGCTATAGGCCGCGGGGCTCACGAAGACGTTTTCAAACTTCGGGTTGCCATGGTCCGCAGTCGCGGCGGGGCCGTAGGTCATACCGAGGCCGGAGCTGAGATAGATCCATTCGCGATAGTTCGCGGGCCGCAGGAGATGGCCATCGGGCGCGTATTGCGGGGCGTCCGAGGTGGTCTGGGCGGCCACTGCGAGAGCGAAGAGGAGAGGCAGAAGGAGTCTCATGTTGGGGTGATGGCGGCTTCGCGGTGCTCGCGAGAGTTATCTGTCGATTGTACCCTTGCCAGGGAGCGGCGCAATCGGGAACGCTGTTCGCTTCAGCGAGTCCGGCGCGAAATCCAGGATAGACTTTTTGCGGACTATCCATTGCTCAAATCGCTGCTCATACTCACATGCGCCGCCGCGGCTATGGCTCAGCCGCGTAAGACGGTTTTTATTATCACCGATGCGGAAGGCGTCGCCGGGATTTGCCGTCAGGACCAGACAGATCCAAAGAGTCCGGAATTGCGGGCGCTTCTGACTGCCGAAGTCAATGCTGCCGTCCAGGGGTTTTACGACGGGGGAGCCGATGAGGTAATCGTATGGGACGGACATGATGGAAGCCAGACGCTTTCCGCCCAAACGATCCATCCGCGGGCGCGTCTCCTGATGGGCGTTCCGGGCGTGCTGCTGACAATGGATCAGCACTACTCCGCGATCGCATTCGTCGGCCAGCATGCGCGAGCGAACAGTAAAGGCGGCGTGCTGGCGCATAGCTACAGCTCGCTCGGGATCGAGACGATGCTGATGAACGGCAAACCTGTGGGGGAGATCGAAACCCGGGCTGCGCTGGCGGGAGCGTTCGGAACGCCGGTAATTTTTCTGAGCGGGGATCAGGCCGCGGCCGACGATCTGCACGCGGTTGTGCCGGGAGCGGAACTCGCGGTGGTGAAGCAGGGTTATGCGGATTATGCCTGCCTGTCGCTCTCCGCGCCGGCAGCGCAAGCGCTGATCCGTGACCGGGCACGAATGGCGATGCAGCGAATTGCGGAAGTGAAGCCGTACAAGATTGATGGGCCGGTCACGTTCGAGATCGAATATACCGCGCGCTATGTTCCCGGGCCGGACGCGAAATATAAGCCGGGCGTCGAGTCGCCGGACGCCCGCACGCTGCGTTTCCATGGCAAGGATTTCATCGAGGCGTGGACGCGCGCTGAAGCCAGATAAGTTCAGAGCTGATTGCCATTTCATTTGGTGACCAGCTGAAGTCGACATAGCAACGACTAATGTCGTTCGGCTCGGTTGCTGAAAGTTGAAGAGTAAAAGGACCAGCCTGCAACTCTATTTAATCGGCAGTGTATTTGATTTACAGGAAGTGCCGATCCATACAATCATCGCCCGATCATAGGAAATCCAATGCTATGATCTCGCAGCTAACGTCACATTGTCGAAGGGACCATATGTCGCCGAATCGCGCAATTTACCTGGCCTTTTCTCTTACGACCTCGCTCTGTCTTGCGCAGAGCGGTCCACAACCACTTACACAGGGTTCTGTTGTCATCGGGCAGTGCCAGAATCATATCGGCGAGCCAGGCTGCGTCCTGCCAAATCTTTTCGGGCGTAATGGCCTCACGCTGATCAACAACTCCGCGTTTCCGCACTACGCGCACTTCACAGGAAATGCGCAGGAACTGCTTACGCAGGATGTGGGCACATCGATTGCGACCCAACTCGCGATCCTTCCGATTATCTCGCCCGCATCGGGGTTTACGTACAGGTACGACAGCGCGGCAGGCGCGTTTGTCCGCAGTACGACCAGCTTCGGTCCCATTTACACAGAGCGCGCTGAGACCATTGGGCGCGGGAAGTTCTATTTCGGAGTCAGTTATCAAAGATTTCGATTTTCGAAGCTGGACGGCATCAATCTTCACGATGTTCCGGCTGTGTTCTCTCATATACCGGACACGGGGCCAGGCGGCGCCGGGGAAGATTACGAAAACGACGTGATCAAAAGCGCGAACAACATCGATCTGCACATGGACCAGACCATGTTCTACGGCACAGTTGGTTTGACCGATCGACTCGATCTATCGGTAGCCGTGCCACTTGTGTCCGTTCGGATGAGCGCCAGTTCGACCGCAACGATCGTCCCCGTATCGGGCCAATCCATTACGACGGTGCCCAACCTTCCACCGTTCAACCCACATCAATTTGCCAACGGATCCCTGGCGAACGTGTTTACTTCGAGTGGAAGCGCAACCGGCATAGGAGACGTCACATTCCGGGTTAAGGACGAGGTGTTCCGGGGCGATCGCGTGCGAATGGCGCTGCTGCTTGACGTGCGAACGCCGACGGGCAACGCCATGGAATACCTCGGATCCGGCGCCATAGGCATCAAACCGTTTCTGGCGATTTCGACGGGCGGACGGATTTCACCCCACGTGAATGTCGGTTATCAGTGGAACGGCAACTCCATTCTGGCCGGCAATATCACCGGAACAACGTTCCCGCCCGGCGAAACCACGCAAAACGGGATTACCTCCCCCAGGATTCAGACCGGGCCTTCGATAAAAGGCAAGGTTCCCGCGCAGTTCTTTTACTCCGCAGGCGTCGATTTCGGCATAACGAAGCGGCTGACCTTTGCGGTCGACTACCTTGGCCAGACACTCTTCAACGAGCCGCGCGTGTTCCTTACTCAGACGGTTACGAAGAATTTCCAGGGCGTTTACACAAACGGATTGCCACCGCAGACACTGACAACCATCACGGGGGCCAAAGATACAATCGGCCTTAACAGCGGAGCCGCCGGCATTAAGTACAACCTGTTCGGGAATCTTCTATTATCGGCCGATATCCTTTTCCGCCTGGACGACAAAGGTCTGCGGCAGGATATAACTCCGCTGATCTCACTTTCGTACGTAACTGGCCGATAGTTCGGCGGCAGCCCACGGTCAGATCCGGGCAATATCCTGGATTACCCAATTCGACCCGGACCTGCGGAACGTGACTCTCACGCGCTCGGTGACCACCGGAGGGTGGCCGCCGTCCCGCGTGACCAGATCCAGCGTCCGAATGCAATCGATGGATGCCGTGTCGCCGGTTATAACAGCCTTTCCAGCCGGCCGTAATTCATATTTTATTGTTCGAGCCATTTTGAACTGGTCTCGAATGACTCTCGCGATATTGGAGGGCATCGCGCTCCATACCGCCTGCAAGCCGCCGGCATCCTTCTGGTTATAAGCCGACTCGAAGCTTCTCAATGCCGTATTGATACTGTCCTGATCCGCAGCCGAACGGAGCGCCTGCTCGGCCTGCTTGTCGGCCGCCTGCTTCTGGCGCTGAGCTTCCAACGCATCGGCCGCTTCCTTTTTCTCAATACCACTGATGGCGTTTCTCGCCTCGAGAGCGTGTGCGCTCTTCGGATAACGGGTGAGAAAATCCTGCAGCGCCGTCTTATTGGTCTTATCCATAGCGCTCCATGCGGCTTCTTCCGCCCGGCGTTGCGTATCCTGCGCGGAGGCTTGAGCATCGGTCTGAATCTGCTGTCGCAATTGCGTGATGCGCGCTCTCGCGGTCGCAACATGCGGGCCGCCCGGATACTTGCGGATAAAAGCATCCAGTTCCTCGATGCTGTTGCTGGCAGAGAGTCGCTGCCAGTCCTGCGCCTCAAGCTGCGCGGGACCAGGCGTTTTTGTGATGCCGGGCATGGCGAGCTTTGCCGCTTCGGGCCGCAAAGTTGCGCCCGCCGTGACGTGAATCCCGAAGTGGGCGGTTGTATAGCCGTCCTTCGTCAGCTCGACGGTATGATCACCGGGCGACACTTCTGAGCGCAGCCGGCCCCCTGCGTCCGTGTCGCCGATGGTTCGGCCATCGACCCGCACTCGCGCCTGAGGCAAAGCACCGGCTATTTCGAGGACGGCGGGGGTTGGGGTAAGCGCGAAGGTGACTCGCTTCTCTTCGCCCTTCCGGATATCGACGCTTACAGCGGGAGCATTGCGAAATCCTTCTTTATCTACGCGGACCGAGTATGACCCAACGGCGACGGGAATGCGAACCAACCCGTGTTCGGTCCGCCGCTGATAGAGGCGATCATTCAGATATACGCGGGCATTGTCCTGGTTTGCGTCGACGACCAGTGTTCCTACATTGCGATCCAGGGAAAGAAATACGGTGAGCGCGGGATTCGGACGAACGTCCACCACGATGGAACGATCCGCCGCGGCTATCTGGTGAGTACCCGGCTTCAGATCCGGCAGCGCCGCAGTCGCGAGCGCGCTGCGTGCGGGAACTGCGCTCGCAGCGCCATCCACCTTGATGCTATCGATCGCGCAGTTACACGCGATGTTGGCCGTGGGTCCGACATTCGCAACCACGGTTGCCTGCACGTCCCGGGCGTTGATCTTCTGATTCAGTTCAGGCGCTTTTCCCGCCACGCTCCGCCAGGCCGCGTCAAATTCCGCGCCGCCGCTGTTGACTCGAAGTGTGTGCTGCCCGGTGGGAATTCCGACGAACTGGAACTGACCATCGCGAAGTTCACCAGCACGGCGACCGTCCAGAAACACGCTGCCGCTCTCGAAGTTGGTATTCACGACCAATACTTCGGGTAATGGGACGAGCTCGACGGGTACCCGATTGTTCGAACCACCCGGCGCAACGGTCAGAGGCCGCCGGGCTGGCGCATAACCCGGCTTTGCCGCGGTGAGAGTATACGTTCCGGGCTGCAGAGACAAAGAGCAGGGGGAGACACAACTCAGGCTCCCGACCCGCATCGTGACGCCGTCACTGTTGGAAGTGAAGGTAATACTTACGGGACGGTGCGTCCGCAACAGCTTCGGAAGGCCGAAAACGGCGGCGATAGCCACTAAACTGGCCGCAAGGGCAAGCGACCAGTTGCGAGGTTTTGCAAAGGGCGCGAGAAAACGCGCCCGTGTCAGCTGTCGCCTGCGGGATGCCAGAATGCGCTGAAGTTCCTCAGTCTGCGCATGCAATTCGGGATGGGGCCTCGTCTGCTGAGCTATGGAATCGAGCCGCGGCTGCAAAGCCTCGACCTGGCCGGATTCCGAAGCGCTCTGCGCGGCAGCCCCGATGGTCCTCAATTCCGACTGCAATTTCTCCCGTTGTTCGAGAATGAGCTCGAGAAGGTGCTGGCGGGCGGCTGTGAGTTCCGGCTCCCCGGGGTAGTCCGCCAGAAGGCGCTCGATTTCGTTCAGTGCGCCGCGTAAATCACCGGCGCTTTCCAATTGCTCCCGTCGAATGAGACAACCCCGCACGAGCTGATGTTTCTTTGCCGCTGCGATCGCATCGACGAGGTCCGGGGGAGCCTTGTAGCCGGGGTCGAGTGAGGCTGCCTCGCGCACCAGGATCTCAGCCTCGTGAAAATCACCCTTTTGCAAAGCCGTCCGGGAAAATTTGATCAACGAGGTTAGAACCAGCGTTCGCGTGTCCGCCTCATTGTGAACCTCGAAGGCCTCACGCAGTCTGGTCCGGCCCGTATCAAAATCCCTCCGCTCGCATGCCGATTGGCCTTGCTCCACCAATTTGCGGGCGCGCTCTCGCGCCTTTTGAATGGCATCGATTCGCCGGGCGGCCGCGGCGATCTGGAGATCTTCGGGGAATTCAGCCTTAGCGCGGCGTACCGTCTCCGCGGCCGCGACGAGATCGCCCATTTCGATCTGACGCTCGATTTGTGACAGACATCCGGCAAGAGCATCCGCGCGAGCCTTACGGAGCGCCTGCTCGACGCGGGCGATCGCGCCATTCAGGTCCGGATGATCTTTGTGAACCGCGCCAAGGCCGCGCCATTTCTCGAGCGCGGCCTGCAGGTTGCCCGCAGCTTCAAGAGCGAGAGCTTCACGGGCCAGGGACGCGGCCAGGTTCAGCTTTTCACGCGTGAGACGAAGCTCGGTTTCGAGCGATGGTTCGCCGTGGAAGCGCTCCAAAGCTTCCTGCAAAATGCGTGCGCGCAATTCCAGATTGGCCTCACGCGCCGCCGCGAGTTTGACGCTTTCAATCTGCGCCAACCTCTCGCCGCGTTTCGCATCTGCCGCAAGCTGCGCAAAAGTGGCATGCTGCGCGTTTATTGCGAGATGTGGGGCCGCAATCTCCCGAACACGCGCATACTGCCGGTTTTCGAGCTGCGCAGCGGCCTCGACGATATCGGAGAGTTGGGCCAGTACCTGCGGCGCGCCACGATTCCGAAGCTCAGGGCAGTTTGCGACGATGCTCTGCGCATGCGCCAGCATGGATGGCGCGTCCGGTACAACGGCGGTCTCTGCCGCCCTTCGCTGGAGTTCGGCTAGTTCCGCGGCGAATGCCCGGCAGCGTTCCGACGCGGCTTTCTGCTGTTCGATACCCGCTCGAAGGGCAGTCAATGCCGAATCCCGGGGCCAGCGAAGCAAAGCGTCGTCGATCAGGGAAAGCGCGCCGTCGAAGTTCTCGCGATCCGCCATTTCGCGGACGCGCGCAGTGATTGTCGCGATCGCCTGGAGCCGCTCCTGGTCGCGTAATCCTTCGCGGCAACGATCCATGGCTTTCCGCAACTCCGGATCGTTCGGATAATCCACCGCAAGGTTCTCGAGCAGCTGAAGAGCTTCGCCAGCGCGGCCGTCCGAGAGCAGCCGGGCAGCTTCCTGCAGGCCCGCGCCTCTGCGGATCTGCTCGCGGAGGCCGGTGAGTGTTCGGTCGCCGGGATGCTCGCGCAAGGCGGCTTCGGCGGCGGGCAGGGCCTCGGCAAAACGGCCCTCCCGGATCAGCTTTCCAAGAGCGCGAGTCTGCTCCCGGAGAGCCTGTTCACGCCGCCACGCGGCCTGTTCGGCGCGTACCGACTCCTGCTCTCTGAGCAGAGTTGTTTCACCGGGCCAATTCCGCAGACCACGGTCCAGAAGCAATAGCGCGTCTTCGTACTTGCGTCCGCTGACCAGCCTGCGCACATCCCTGACGAGTTTCTCGATCGCTTCGGCGCCCTGGCGCTTCTCGAGAAGCTCGCGTGCGCGCGCCAGCATTCCGCTGAGTTCCTCGTCCCCGGGAAATTGCGCTACCGTATGCTGCAAAAAACGAATGGCCTCTTCGAACCGGCTTTCGCCGATCAGCGCCTCGGCTTGTTTCGTGGCCTCGGCTCTTCGTTTTCTCGCAAGCAATTCGCTATCGGCGCGCGCGGCCAGGGTCTCGAGCACAGACTCGCCAGGATACCGGGCGAGCGACTCACGCAGACCCGCAAGCGCTTCTTCAAAACGGCTTTGCTCAAGTAGCAAACGGGCCTGAGATGCGACCCTGCCAACCTCTTCCTCACGCTTCTGCCGTTCCCACTCGGCGCTGAGGTGTTGCCTCAACTCCGTGAGGGTCGGGTCGGCGGGGTAGTTGCTGAGGGCATTTTGCAGCAGGGCGAGCGCGTCTTCGAACCGGCCTTGCCGAACCAGATTGTCGGTCTGCCGGACCAAATCCGAAATCGCCTGCTGATATTTCCATTCGGCCTCGCGCCTGCGCAGCAAAGCCTGATGCTCGATCAGCGTGGCATCGCCTGGCCACGCTGCGAGGGCCAGTTCGACTACCTTCAGCGCCTCGGAAAATTTGTGCTGCCCCGACAAAATTTCTGAGTCGCGTCGCGCCGCTTCGATGGCTTCGGCACGCTTCTTCTGCTGTAGCGCGTTCTCCGCGCGCCCAAGCAGGGGCTCGAACGCAGCCTCGCCAGGATAACGCGATATGCTCGCCCGCAGGAAGGGCACGGCGTCCTCGAAGCGGCCCTCGGCAATCATCGACTCGGCGGTCGCCAACGCGTGGGCAATTTCCTCACGCCGCTTGTGTTCCTGCCATTCGTTTTCGACCTGGAGTTGAGCATCGAGCAGCACTCGCTCGCCCGGGTATTGCCGCAGTGCGCGCTCGATGAGCTGCAGCGCTTCGGCAAACTGGCGCTCGCCCGCGAGCTGGCTAACGCGGCGCAGGACGGCCGCGATCGCCTGCTCGCGCTCCCAGGCGCGCTTCGCGCTTTGAGCCGACTCGAGATCGCGCAGAAGCGCCGGCTCGCCCGGATACGTTCGGAGAGCGTTCTCAAGTATTTCGACGGCGCGATCGAACTGTTTCACGTTCAGTAGCGCCTGTGCCTCATTCATGGCGCTTTGAACCGCAATGCTTTTCGCTCTGGCGCGAATGCGCTGCCGGGCGTCCGATGCCAGTTCCTGCAGCTGCGGCTCGCCGGCGTATCGTTCGAGGGCCGACTGGAGCAGCCGAGCCGCTTCATCGAGCTGGCCTGAGTCGAGCATCCGCCTTGCTTCGTGCGCATGCCGCTCGACCGCTTCGCGCCTCTGATGTTCCGCCAGTTCGGTCTCGAGCTGCGCTTTGAGTTCCAGCAGCGCGGGTTCGCCGGGCAATGTGTTCAGCGTCGAGGCCACCAGGTTCAGCGCCTCCGGGAAGTCTCCCTTTGCGCTATGGAGGCGGGCCCCGCGCACGACCTCGCGAATCGTTTCCTCCCGTCGCCACGCCTTTTCGTCCGCGCCGACCGCCCGCTGCCGCTCGAGCAGGGATACGTTCCCAGGCCACGACTGCAACGCTCGCGCCAGTACCGCCAGAGCGCGATTGTATTCGTGGTTCCCGGCATGGGCCGCCGCTTCGCGCAAAACCGCGTTCACGGCTCGATCCCGCTCAAGGGCCTGTGCACGCTCGCGCGCTTTCTCGAGCAAGTCGAGCAGCCCGGGCTCGCCGGGATATTCCTCGAGCGCCTGACCGATCAACTGAACGGCTTCCTGCGCCCGGTCTTGGGAAAGGAGACTGTTCGCCTGCTCGCTCGCTCTGCGTATCGCCTCGGCGCGTTTCTGTTGCTCCCACTCCTGTTCCAGCTGCTGGAGAATTTCGAGCAGCTCCGGTTGCGAGCCATATTCACGGGAAGCCGCTTCCACCGCCTGAATCGCTTCGGCCAGTTTTCCTTGTGAGCGCAGTTGCCGGCACTGCGCCACCGTGGCCTGAATGGCGCGCTGGCGTTCCCAATCGGCTTTCGCTGACAGCGTTCCGCCCAGCAGCCGGATGAGGATGCCCTCGCCGGGATAAGTCTTCAGAGCTTCATCGAGAACACCGAGCGCGCGGTTAAAATCGGCGGCATCTTCGAGGGCCTTCACCTCATTTGCGATTCCGGCCAGAGCGCGCGACCGCAGCTCCGCATCGAGCTCCTTGCGGGCGTGCGCCCAAAGCCTCGCAACCTCCTGGCTCGCGGGGAACTCCGCTTTGAGCTTGTCCAGGTTTTGGACGGCCTGCTCATAATGTTGTTCCCGCAACAGTTCCGTGGCCGCGGCCATTTCACTCTGAAGCTTCCGGCGCTTTTCGTACCGGGCCTTCTCGAGCTGAATGGTCGCCCACAGCTCTGCGACTTTGGGGAACTCCGGCGCATTTCCGATGCCCCTCAAAACCTCAGCCGCGTCGTCATAGGAGTTCATGACCAGGAGCGTCTCGGCGCGGGCCATCGCCTCCTGGATGCGGTGTTCACGCTCCCGCCGTTCGAGCGCGCGCTCGATCATCTGCAGGGCATCGCCGGCTTCGGGATTCTGCGGATCATGGCGAAGGGCCTCAGTCACGAGTCTGTGGGCGGATGTCAGATCCCGCTGTTCGAAATCCCGGCGGGCATCAGCCAGAAGCGCGGCCGCCTGCCTGCTGTGCTCGAGCAACGCCTGCGCCCGTTCGCGGCGACCCTGAAGGTCGCCGTTTTCTCTGTCCAGCTTGAGCGCCAGGTCGAAGGTCTGTACCGCTTCCGTGAAGCGCCTTTGGGCCAACTGATCGTCAGCGGATTTCAGAAGCGCTTCGATCCGGGGTTGCAGAGAGCGCAGTTGCAACTGCTTCTGCACGTCTTCCCAGAGCGAGCGCGCGAGCCGGTTGGATGGATCGAGGTCAAGAACTTCGAGCACAAGAGACTGCGCCTGCGTCAACTGCTTCCGCGCATGGAACTCCTGTGCCTGTTTCAGCAGATTGGCAGCATGCTGCTGCTGAAGTTCGATTCGAACAGGTTCAATATCGAGCTGTAATTCCTTCAGGGTCTGATATCGAAGTTCCCGGTCTTTATGCATCAGACGCGAGATGGCTCGTTGTAAGGCTTTGGGACACTCGGGCGCCATGTCGGTGAGGGGTGGAGGATCCTCAAAACCGATCTTGTACATCAGCGAATGAGCATCGGCCGCTTCAAAGGGATGTCTGCCAGAAAGTAATTCGTAGAAAACGACGCCATACGCGAAGATGTCGCATAGCGCATCAACTGCGCCGCCGGAAAACTGCTCCGGGGCCATGTAAAGGAGCGTCCCGATGACGGATCCCTGACTGGTAAGCCGAGTCGCCTCGCGGCCGCTTGTGAGGCGCGCGATGCCGAAGTCCATGATCTTGACCCGGCCGTCGCCCATGACCATGATGTTGGCCGGTTTCACATCGCGGTGGACGACGCCGTTCCGGTGTGCGCAATACAGCCCCTCGGCCACCTGCAACATGATGTTGCATTTTTGAAGCAGAGTCAGAGGTTTGCGCGCGGCGATGATCTGCTGGAGATCTTCACCTTCCAGATACTCCATGGCGAGGAAGGGCTTTCCCTCGAACTCGCCAAACTCATATATCGTCACGATATTCTCGTGACGAAGATTGCCGGTAACGAAGGCTTCGTTGCGAAACCGGCTCAGGATGTCTTTACTGGCTTCGGTAAGAACTTTGATCGCGACGAGACGCTGAACCGTAGGGTCGAACGCGCAATATACCCTGCCGAACCCGCCCTGTCCCAGCTGATTGCGAACCTGAAATCTTCCGATATGCGAGGGCAGAGCGTTGGGCATGGATATCGGGCGAGGGTATCCTTACCTTCGCCCGAGGGCGGATCGCGTCGACAATTATATACCTGAATCCAAACCAGGAAGGTACCGGCCACCTGACGGCGTTTGATTAGCCGCCCCGATTCGAGCGGCGGCTGGATTCAGACGAACCGGATTTGCGGCGGGAATGTTGTGCCCTGGGCGTGAAGGTGATGCCCGCCACCGTCGCGGCACAGCGGCGCCGGGAAGCGACCAGTTTTGCGCTGCTCGCTCGTCGACTTGCCGGTCTGGCTCTCTTCACTGGACGCCGCTGCTGAAGTGCGGGCTTGGGCTGGCATACGGTTGGTTGCGGTCCACCTGACGCCTGCGGGGTTATGCATTCAGCCCGGCTTCTTCAGCGTGGATCGGCTCGCCGACAAACAACAGGTACGCGACCGCGGAGCATAAGCTTACGGCTGCGCTCACGAAGAGGGCTTGCGAGAAGCTGCCGGTGCGCTCCACCATAAAGCCGGTGATTGTGGGGGCGAGCGCGCCGCCCAGATAACCGCCGAAATTTTGCATGGAGCCGAGCGATGCAGTGTACTGGCTGGGCGCGGCGACAGGCACGGTAGCCCACGCGGCGCTGCTCGCAATGTAGATCAGAAAGAGAGAGACGGAAATAAGCGCAAGCGCGAGGGTATTGGATTCCGCCAGTACCGTTCCAACGGTACAGATGGCAATGCCAAGCAGCGCACAGGTCATCAGAAGTTTGCGGCTGCCCATCGGCGTCCATCCGTTCCTCGTGAGGAAATCGCAGAGCCAGCCGCCAACCACGGCGCCGACACAGCCGAAGAAATAGGGGATCGCCGCCACGATGCCTACGCGCGCCACGCTCATGTGGCGTTCGTGCTCGAGATAGTACGGCAGCCAGCTCGTATACAGCCAAAGCGTGTAGATGGTGCCAAAGAAGCCCGCAATCATGCCCCAGGTGGTTCTGTGAGCGAAGAGCCTTCTCCACTCCGCGAAAGAGGGGGGACGCGTGGTGGTGTTTTCGTCGCCCTCGGTGAGGTAGCGGACTTCCTCCTCGGTCAGTTGAACTTCCGCCGGGTCGCGATGAACGCGCCACCATATGAACGCAAGGATGACGCCCATACAGCCGACGATGATGAACATCCAGCGCCAGCTCAGCGTGAGCATCAGAAACGTGAGCAGCGGGACCGCGATGAAGTTGCCGAGCGAAGAGGCGGATTGCAGCAGGCCAGTGGCGAAGCCCCGTTCCCGAAGACCAAACCAGTCCCGCACTACTCTTGCTCCGCCGGGAAACAAGGGCGCTTCGCCAATGCCGAGGGCGAGTCTGGCCACGATGAACGTTCCGAAATTTTTCACCAGACCACCGGCCGCCTGCGCCGCTGACCAGCAGAAAAGGCCGAGCGCGAGGAGCCGACGCGGACCGTAGCGATCGATGAGGCCGCCTACCGGGAGCTGGGAAAACGCGTAGGCCCACAGAAACGCGGAGAGCAGCACGCCCATCTTCGCGACCGGAATTCCGAGGTCATGCTGAATGAGTCCGTTGGCCACGGACAAGGTGGCTCGATCCACGTAATTCAGGGCGCCGCCAGCAATCAGGAGGACCACAGACCAGCGCTGGATCGACCGGATTCGCGCAGATGGTCTGCTCATGGTTGCATCGACGCGTTTTTGCTGCGCGGATTCGATCACGTTCAGAATTTTAACAGCGGGTGTATTTCACGGCCTGGTAACGACGTCACTCGCAGCCTTCCCGGGAGTATTCAGAAAGAAGCCGCCGAGAAATCCGAGAGTGATCCAGAATATGGCGGCCGCGAACAGAGATGCCAGCGCAAATTCGGTGATCAGCTGATGCGGAACGAGAGTCTGGCCGGTTGCGGACGGCGCCCCCGCGATATGGGGCAGCAGGATAGCGACGACGCCTGCGAGTCTGTGGAACCAGCGCGGGCGCGACTGGCCTGTGAGCAGCCAGAGCCCCACGGCGGTAAGGACGACGGTTGCCAGCCACCAAAGTTGCCTGCCAGCAAGATCGGCCTGTATGATACCGGGCGGTCTGGGAGGGAGGCCGATCGCCGGGGCGACATTCAGACAGAGGAAGCCGGCAAGGCCCCATAGCACGCCGCGGCGGGCATTCAATTTTCGCCCGAGCGCGTGAATGATTCCGAAGAGCACGGCGGCAAGCCCGATGGCAGTGAGGACGGTAGACGCGGCGGTGATGGCGTTGCGCTCCCAGCCGTCTTCCGGATGCCAGTCGTTTTCTTTATGGTGTTCTTCGAGTGAGGCGATTGGGTGGGTATGAGCCGAGGACTCGAAAAGTTCCGCTTTCTGGATGAGAGGAACGACGGCGAGATACTGCACGGCGAACCAGACCAGACCAGCCATCGCGCCGGACAGAATGGAAACGAGAGCCAGTTTGCGAAATTCAGGCACTTCGCGTCTTGGTGGCTTTCCGTCAATGGCAGGGGAAACCGGAGGCGTGGCGGGTATCATGAGTCGCCGCATGGGCCCGGGGGAGATTTGAAAAGCCGAGGCAGTAAACGATGGCAGCGCCCATCAGAATGAGAGCGAGGGCAGGCCATCGGACAGCAACGGATTCAACTCGATAGTTTTCTCTGGCGGCGGTTTCCTGAAATTGCATTGCGGTGGCTCCGTGGTCATTCAATATAGCGCTCGAAACTGCGGCGCTCCAGTTCGGGAGGCGGATCGAGGTATCGTTCCGCGCGCAGCATTTCTTCGATGTAGCAGTAAATACGGGAGACGTCGTCGGCGCTGTTGATGGAGTGCAGCCACAAGGATCGGTTTCGAAAAAGGATCAGGACGACGTTGGCGAGAGGACAGGGTCCCAGGCATCCGGAGATCGTGAGGTGGAACCGGCGGCGGATACCGCGCGCCTTCCATTGAGTTTTGAATTCCTCGAGCGGCAGAGGCGGAAAGCCCTTTTCGGTTCGACCGCAGCAGCAGCCGAAGCAGACGAACAGGTGACCATCCTGGATGCGAATCTCTTTGGCAGCTCCGTCCGCGCGGCTGACCGCCTGGAGCGGGCTATCGGTGAGCAAAGGATCGGACATGCGCCTCAGCCGGCGGTCTGCTCGCGTTTCAGGATGACCGGCTTGCCGTGGGGCGTATGCCGGTAAGCATCGGCCCATTCTTCCTTGCGTTGCTTCAACGCAGCCTCATCGGTGAGCCCCCTGGACATAACGAGCTTCTCGAGCGCTGCCAGCCAGTGTTCGTAATAACGGGTCCCGTCGTCCGGCTCGCCGCGGTCTTCGGCGCTCTTCAATTCCGCCGCCAGAGCGGCGGCCCACTCTTTCCATGTGAAGTGGCCCTGTTCGGAGAGCTTGATGGCAAGCGCAAAGGCCTGGGCCTGCCATGGTTCGGCGAAGACGGGACCTTCTTCGTCGCGCGGGAGTTGGGGCAATTCGGTCAGCTCAGGCATGCTCGAGGTAATCCTCAAAAAGATCCAGGTGAACGGTGTCGAGGGGCGAACTCTGATCGCCCCAAAGCTCGCGAGCGGTGAAGCGCACTGAATATACGTGCTGCCGGTGCTGTCCCTGATTTTTGGAGTTTGTGTCCGGGAAAGTGTAGACGCCGTGATCGAGAAAAACGACGCCGACCTTGCCTCGGGCATAGCGCGGCAGGCGAGTGTGCCCGACCGGATTCATATTTCGGGCGCGGACGCGATTGCCAGCCTCAAAAGCAGGATGAATTGCCGGGTCGTGGCTCGAGGGAATGGAGCGCGTGATTTGTCTGGCGTGTTCGACCGTCAGGGCTGGTTTGGCATTGGTTGATCCCGCCGGTCTCCCGCTTTCCATCTCGTTTTTGGTGACGAATCCGTATTGAACGAGCTGCTTTTCGAGAACAGCCAGCCATTTTTCGTAATAGGTCATGCGCAGATAATCGGCCGGCGGCAGGAGCTCGATATCGTGGCGCCATGCGTCCAGATTGACTTTGCCCCACGCTCTCATTGCGCGGTTGAGCGCATAGACGCGAGCTTCCCAATGCGCATGGAAAACCGGTTCATTCGTTTCATGCCGGATGGGACCCATGTCCTGCATTCCGCCCATATCGTGGACACCGTTCATTCGCGGCCTCCCGCGACCGGTGGAGAGACTTTGGCTGTGCCTACCATTGAATTCCGGGTGACGAGATTCGCGAGTTCGCGCTCGCTCATTTTCTCCGTACCCGCGGGACGTTCCGGGATGACGAGATAGCGAAGTTCAGCCGTGCTGTCCCAGACGCGAACCTCGATGTCTTCCGGAATTTCAACACCGAACTCCCGAAGCACGCCTCGCGGATCGATTACTGCGCGCGAGCGATATGCGGTGGATTTGTACCAGACCGGAGGCAGGCCGATGAGAGTGTACGGGTAGCAGGAGCAAAGAGTACAGACGATCAGGTTGTGGACCTTCGGACTGTTCTCGACCGCCATGATGTGTTCGCCCTGCGAGGGCTGAAGTCCGGAGATTTCGGCGATAGCGGCGGGGGCGTCTTCAAGAAGACGCTTTCTGTAGGCCGGGTCAACCCAGGAGCGGGCGATTACGCGGGCGCCATTATGCGGCCCGACCTTGTGCTCATACGTGTCGATGACCGCGTCGAGCGCAGCCGGATCGACGAGGCCTTTCTCGACCAGAAGTGATTCGATGGATTTGACCCGGAGAGTCGGATCATTGGGGACTGCCTGATGTTCGTGCTGATGATCGTGATCCTGTCCACTCATCTGGCTACCTGCGGCGACGGCTCCTGCGCCGGTAAGAAACTTCCGTCGACTTGTACTCACAATCGCCCTCGTACGACCTCCGCTCTACGGCTCATGCGAGGCGGAGCGGCGGCGATCCGATGGGCCGTAGTGTAGCAGAGAATGAACGTAGTTCCGAGCTCGGGCCAGCGTGCGCGCGCCGCGCGGCGCCGGTGCGAAATCCGCAACAGATTTTCTACCTGACCCACCAAAACGCTCCGGACAGACTGGGCAACACGGGCGACTCCGGCTCTACCTTCGGAGTGAACGTCTATAACCTATAACCGGATGCGCGAGGACGCACAACTCGTGCCACGGAATTGGCGGGCGACGCACTGAATCGGGAATAAAGCGCGGTTATGCGGGCGCGCTGCGATTTTGCCGGGCACTCGAATGGGAACTCGTCCCAGGGCATTTCGGCCTGGCGATTACTTTTTCCCGCCTCCGGGTTTTATTTCGGTGCGGAATTGCTCCACGTCCTCACGAGTCGCTTTGTAATCTGCGGTCTGCTCGCGCTCAATGAGGCGTGCGACAAATGCCGGACCTTCCTGAAGGGCTAGGCCGTCTCGCATGAAATAATTTAAGGGGACGTGGACGCGGCGCACCGCCGCGGTCTCATCGCCGGGGAGTGTGCTGAACCGAAAAACGCGGCATTGCGCCTCGTCCCTGAAACCGATGTAGCGCATTGGCATGGCGCCCCCGGGTTTTCGCGCCTGCCTTGTGTCATATATGGCTTTGGCGCGGGCATCGTTCCGAAAAACGTCATGAACACGGTCATTGACGTTCCAGTACTCGAACCATGAATCGTCCGGCATGCCGGCCAGAAATTCGTTTTTCTTTTCCCGGAGAATGGCTGTGAGCGCGTTCAGCTCATCGGGCTGGAATCCACGAAATCCGCCGGTTCCGGAGGCCACGACTCTCGCCAGACGGTCAAATTCCGCGCCGACTTTGGCGACGATGTCAGGGCGGACGCTGAGGCCGCCTGCGGGTACATCTTTGTGGAAATTCATTCCATTCTCCAGACGGTCTTTATCGGACTGCTCTGGAACCCAAACCACGCGGGCTGGAGAAGGAAAAAGGGCGGTCGCTCAGCTTTGCGGAGCAGAAAGACTTACTGAGGATAACACTTTGCTGCGCAATGGCCGGACAAGGGGACCGCTTTCCTGGTACAGTCAGACATGTGAAAGGAAATACGCCCAATGACGGCTCCGGCAGGGGTAATTTGAAGCCGGAACTGGACGCCGCGTTCGCCGCGGTTCAACTGGCCGCTGGCGAGGGAAAGCATGGAAACGAGCGGGAACGAGCGTTGGCGCTCGAGGAGGTCAGCAAAGTTGCAGCTATGGTGAAGCTTGCGCTGGCGGAACAGGATCGCAGCGAAGCGGATAAACGCCTGCTCGAGGCGAAGCTGCGGGCGTTGATGGAAGCGGCCGGAAGGATTCCGGCGCGGTGACGTGGTACAGTTAGTGTGTCTTTGGTCTTGTGGCCGTCTCCTTCCCTGTTGCCGTCACCGGTCCTGGTTAAGAGCCGACATAGCAGAGTCAATATTTCGATAACAGGACAGGAATTAGAATGACGAATCTTTTCGTTGGAAATCTCAGTTTTCAAACAACGCAGGACGATCTTATCGCGGCATTCAGCCAGTACGGCGCCGTGGAACGCGTCAATATTGTCACAGATCGCGAAACGGGACAGGCCCGTGGATTCGCATTTGTCGAGATGACGGACCGCCGCGAGGCAGAGACGGCGATTTCGCGCTTGAACGGAACGGAATTGAATGGTCGCGCGATGAATGTAAACGAAGCACGTCCGAAGACAGAGCGGAGCGGACGAAGCGGCGGTTTCGGCGGCGGCGGTGGCAATCGCGGCCGCGGGGCGCGCTGGTAAAGAGACTATGCCCGGCCGCGGGCGAACAACTTACAATAAGCGCTTAAAAGAGCAGAAGCGCGCTGAGAAGCGTCAGGAGAAAGAGGCGCGTCGTCAACTCCGCAAGCTGGGAACGCAAACATCTGCCGACCAGAACGACGATCAGACGCCTTCGACAGACCTGACAGACCATCCCTCGGAACCCAACGAGTAAAAGCGGTCGCCCGTTCCGGGCCCGCATCCGTTCGGCATCGGCGCCGTTAACCCTTCGGGCGCGGCGCTTTACCCGCAAATACAGCAACGCTACAGCGGGCGCTGGTAACGGCGCCCGCTATGCCTAGTCCAGCCTCATTTCATAGACTCCGTCCTGCGCTCGCATCCGGCGCGCCGAGTTCAATTGGCAAGCTGTTAAAATCCAGGCGATGCGAAGAGCGCGAATCGCCGTCTACTGCTTCGCGATTCCGTTCACGCTTTTGGCGCAGGAGAGCACAGTTCTCCGGAATGACGGCCAGCCGATACGGGTCCCGTTCGCCTGCACTTCTGAAAACCTCGATTGGGCCGGGCTCGCGTGCGCAGATGACGACCCGTGCTCGATCTATTTCGAGCTCAATACGATCGCCGCGGCCGGCAAGAAGCTCTTCCTGGCGGGGGATCTGCATGCCCAATCGGCCACGCTCTCTTCGATACTGCTTGCCAGCGATGATGGCGGGTTGACGTGGAAGGAGCCGACGCCGCGCGTGCGCGGAGCGGCGCTCGATCAGTTTCAGTTTTACGACGCCCAGCATGGGTGGGCATCGGGAGAAACTGTGTATCCGCTGGCCCGCGACCCCTTTTTCCTGATTACGAGCGATGGCGGCGAGAGCTGGCGGAATCGCGCCGTTACCGACGAGGGCGGGCCGGGGTCGATTCAACGGTTTGTGTTCGATTCGCCGCAGCACGGGCAACTGCTGGTCGATGGGGGCAAGGGTGCGGAGGGCGGAAGGTACAAGAGATACGAATCCGATACCGCAGGCGATTCGTGGTCGATTCGATCGGCCACAGATGCTGCGCCGAAAATGCCGAGCGCGCCTGCTGTGGATCCGGAGTATCGAATCGCTGCGGGCAAGGATGCGTACCGGATCGAGAAAAAGGCAGTAGGGAAGTGGTCGAGTGTTGCGACATTCGCGGTGAGCGCCGCGACCTGCAAGTCGCCCGTACAGAAAGAGGCCGTACCTCCGGCTGAGGCTGCGCCGGAGAACGCGGGACCGAAAGAACCGCGATGAAGGGCCGGGACCACGCGGCCGATCTCGAAGTTTTCCGGAATATCTTCGCTTCCGTTGCGGAGGAGATGGGAACGGTGCTGCGGCGAACGGCGTTCAGCGTCAATATCAAAGAACGCCGGGACTATTCGTGCGCCGTGTATGACGCGAAGGGCGAGACGATTGCGATGGGCGATCACATGCCGGTGCATCTGGGGGCGATGCCGCTTTCGGTGCGGGCGGCGCTCGAAGCGCGGCGGATGGGGCGTGGCGACGTGGTGATCGTAAACGATCCGTTCCGCGGGGGCACGCATCTGCCGGACATAACCGCAGTCTCCGCGGTCTTTGGGGCCAGCAACCCGAGGCCGGATTTCTACGTGGCAAGCCGCGCGCATCATTCGGATGTGGGAGGAATGACTCCGGGATCGATGCCGCTCGCAAGAGAGATTTACCAGGAGGGGCTGCGGATTCCTCCGATATTTCTGATGCGCGGCGGCAAGGCGCAGCAGGACGCGATGGACATGATCCTGGCGAACGTGCGAACGCCAGAGGAGCGACGAGGCGATCTACTGGCGCAGGTAATGGCGAACCGGCGGGGCGAGGAGCGGCTGCGCGACATTGTGGCGCGATATGACTTCGCTCGGGTACGGCGCAATGCCGCGGAGCTGATGAACTACACGGAGCGGCTGACGCGCGCCATGCTACGCGACATTCCGGATGGCGAGTACCGGTTTGAGGACTACCTGGACAACGACGGGATCAGCTCGGACCCGGTGCGAATCGCGGTGACGCTGCGGATTGCGGGTGAGCAGGCTGAGGTGGATTTCACGGGATCGAGCCCGCAATGCGCCGGCTCCGTGAACGCGAATTACGCGATCGTCGTGTCCGCTGTGATGTATTGCTTCCGCTGTTTGATCCGGGCGGAGGCGCCGTACAACGCGGGTCTGATGCGGCCAATTCGCGTAATCGCACCGGAGCGGAGTGTAGTCAACGCGGGTCCGCCGGCGGCGATGGCTGCGGGGAATGTGGAGACATCACAACGGATCACGGATGCCGTGCTCGGCGCGTTGGCGCAGGCGCTGCCGGAGCGGATCGCCGCGGCGAGCTCGGGGACGATGAACAACGTGAGCTTCGGCGGATGGGATGCGCTTCGGCAGAAGCCATTCGCGTGGTACGAGACGATCGCCGGCGGCATGGGCGCATCGGCGAAGGCGGCGGGGCGGTCGGCCACGCATTCGCATATGACGAATAGCTGGAACTCGCCGGTTGAGGCGTTCGAGC
>Ga0157370_10002706_pt1 | contig 21224 bp, 20 predicted proteins | sample C35metaG_FD_113463 | JGI IMG/M metagenome (GOLD analysis project Ga0157370, IMG submission 113463) | Corn rhizosphere microbial communities from Kellogg Biological Station, Michigan, USA - C3-5 metaG | ecosystem: Host-associated > Plants > Roots > Rhizosphere > Soil | place: USA: Michigan...
AAACCGCATGAATGTTAGTTTTTTTCGCCAGCGTAAGAAAATATCGTGCCGCGCTGCCGGCGGCGATGACCCGCCGCCATGCCCGCGCCATGGCGCCGAACTCAATCGGAATCAAGCCGTGGCCCTCGAAGGAGGCAGGCGTGTCGTCACTCGACTATGACTGCGGGGCTTGCCATCTAACCCGTGGACACCCGCCGCACAAAATCCAGCGTCAGCGCAGCGATCTCGTCGCCCGCTTCTTCCAGCGCGAAGTGGCCTGCATTCAGGACATGCACTTCGGCGTCCGGTACGTCGCGCTGGTAGGCGTGCGCGCCCTGTACCGTAAACGAAGGGTCGTACTTGCCCCACGTCACGAGCGTAGGCGGCCGATGCTCGCGCAACCAGGCCTGCCAGCGCGGATACGATTGAAGATTCGTGCGGTAGTCGTAGAAAAGATCGGTCTGAATAGCTGCCTGTCCGGGGCGTCCAAGAAATGCTTCTTCGTCTCGCCAGTTGTCCGGGTCGTAGCGCTGCGGATCGGGACTCGTGCCCACGTGTCGCAGCTTTAACGCATCCGGCGAGGCGAGATTGGCCCACAGGCGCGCTTCGTTTTGTGACCGGTTTTCCCAGAACGCCTTGCGCGTTCCCCATAGCGGTCCCAGCCCTTCCTCATGCGCGACCGCGTTCTGGATCACGATCCCCATCACTTTCTCAGGCCGGGCCATCGCAAGCCGCAATCCCACCGGGCCGCCATAGTCCGCCATGAAGAGCACGTAACGATCAAGCTTCAACGCGTCGGTGAACTGTTCGACGGCGCGCGCGAGATTGTCGAAGGTATACGCGTAGCGTTCGGGCGCGGGCGCCGCGCTATTGCCGAAGCCAGGATAGTCCGGTGCGACGAGATGAAACTGCGGTGCCAAAAACGGCATGAGCGGTTCGTACATGCGCGAAGACGACGGAAAGCCATGCAGCAGCAGGACGGTCGGTGCGTCGATCGGCCCGGCCTCGCGATAGAAGATATCGACGCCGTCGACGTTGACGGTCGGATAGCGGAACGAAGAGCGGGTTGCATTCATGGTCGGTGTTTCCTCGAGTCAGGAGGGGCGGTTTCAGGGCCGTGGCTCAGCGGCGGAGGGGGCCGGTTGCGATGCACGTGCCGGTGCCGCGGTCTGTACGACGTGCAGTACGCCAGCCGCCAAGGCAAACGCCGCCGCGGCGGCGCAAACGCCCATCCAGTGGCCGAGCGCCCACGCCGGTCGCAAGCACGGCAATCGCATGGAAGGCGAGCCGGTCAGCGTCAGCATCGTCACCGTATGGGCCCACGCCCCGAGTCCCGAGTCCATAGACGCGGCGAGATCGTTGGACGAGGGCCTGCGAGGCATACAAGCCGAGGACAGCGATGCCGACGCCGATTGCGTACGGGCGTGTGGCGATAGATAGCGGCGCGAGGGCGGCCGTGCGGGGATCGTTCTGTGACATGCGCGGGTGCTCCGAGGGGACGATGCTCCGTATGCTACTCGCGCCTGCTTAGTAGATAATCGGCGCGAAATATGACTCTTTCTCCCACTAAAATGGATAATGGTTCGTTGCGCGACCTCGAAGTTTTTGTCGCCATCGCCGAGGAAGGCAACCTGACCGCGGCGGCCCGGCGGCTCGATCGGTCTTTGCAGGCGGTGAGCCGCTCGCTGCAGGGACTCGAGCGCGAGGCGGGGACCTTGCTCGTCGCGCGCACCACGCGCCAGTGCCGGCTAACCGCGGCAGGCGAGCAGTTCTACACGCGCATCAAGCAGGTGCTCGCCGATCTCGCGATGGCGCGCACGGAACTCGCCGAGTACGCCACGACGGTGTCGGGACGTTTGCGTATCTGCGGTCCGACGCTCTTCGGCCCGCGCTATATCGCGCCGCTGGTGGCGGCGTTTCTCGCGCGCTATCCGCAACTCACGGCCTCGCTGGATCTATCGGAGGAGTACGACGATCCGGCGACAAGCGGTGCGGACGTCACCATCCGCATTGGTGAGACGCCTGACGCGAACCTGATTGCGCGGCGGCTTGGCACGATTCGCCGAGTGACGTTTGCGTCGCCCGCCTATCTCGAAGCGCGTGGGCGCCCGCTGCGGCCGGCGGATCTGAAACATCATGATTGCGTGGTCCGTTCGGCGCTACCGGAAGCCTCGTTGTGGCGGTACAGCCGCAAACGCGGGGTGGAGGAATCGGTGCAGGTGCGGGGACGCTTCGAAAGCAACAGCACGGCCGCCATCAACGCCGCAGTTGCCAGCGGTCTCGGGATCGGCCGGGCCGCTTACTGGCAGATCGGCGAACTGGTGCAGCAGCGCCGCGTGGAGCTGATCCTGACCGACTATGAACTCTCGCCGCTGCCCTTGCAGGCGCTATGGTTACCGACGCGACGCCTGCCCGCGCGTACGCGTCTATTTGTGGAGTTCCTGGCGACGCGGCTCGAAAGCGTGCCGCTGTAGGGCGGCGGGCTGCGAAAAAAATGAGCGCAGCCGTCCATCACTTGCGGCCAGACATCGTCCGAAGGCGGCCTTCGCGCGCCCGCGGCAGGCCACCGCTCCGAGGCCTGTGCGAGACTAGACGGCTGCAAACACCACCGCGCCTTGATCGGCGAACTCGGTGAAAAAACGCATGAATCGATACGTTTCTCCGTTGATGTCCAACTCATTGAGACCCGAGCCCGTTGCGTCGAGAATGGCGTCGGCGACGTTGTTCTGAATCACGGCGTATTGCCGGAGCGTCTCTTCCGACAGCGGCACATCGCCTACATAGAGCGTGCTGGTGCCGTTGCTTTTGCTCTTCACCATCACGAGGTGACCGCCTTTATCCAGGGCAAGCTCCAAGTACTCGGACAACGTTGCCATTGCTTCCACGCCGGATGCGGCGTGATGTCCTGAACTCGACTTCATGGCTAACCCCCATTTCTCGCTTTCCGCTAGCCATCCTACTCCACGGAGCAGCGATCCGGGGCGGTGAAATGAGGCATCCCGGGCGGTTCGGTAAGCCGCCTCGGTCGGCGATGACCGGCATCACGGGCCGTGCTCGCCGATCGCACGCTTCCAGCGGGCTCCTCACTGGAAACTCGCGTGGGGGAAGCGAGTGGCAGTCTTAAGCCGACGTCCAGGCGGCTCGGCAACACGGGCGTTCACTTGGGAACCACCGCCACCTGGACGAACCGCCCGTCCTGGACAACGTGCAGCGCTGTAACGGCCGCCGTGTTGTCACCGTGCTTATCCCATTGCACCGGCTGCGGGTAGGCGATGCCTTGTCGCTTGACACTGCGCAGCGCCCGCACCACCGCTCCACGCTCCGGCAGGCCCGCGTCGGACGACGATGTCGCCAACGCCAACGCGGCGATCAGCGTACGAGCCGCATCGTACGAATTGACGGCGTAATTGCCGACGGGCCCGAACCGTTCGGCGTAGCGTTCGCAGAACGCCTGCGACCCCTCGACGTACCCGGCTTCCGGGCAAGCGGACAGCACGAGGACACCCTCGCCGCTCGTGGCGGCCGCCCCGGCCGGAAGCAGGAAGTTCAAGCGATCCCAGCACCCGTCGCCGGTCGCAAGCAACTGCATGCGATCTTCCGAGCGAAGTGCTTTGAGTAGCGGCGCACCCTCGAAAGTGCCGCCGTAGAACACCACATCCATGTCACGCGGCAACTGCGCGACGAGCGCCCGGAAGTCCTTTTCACCTTCGTCGACTGCGTGACGCCGCAGCACCTGCCCACCCGCATGGGCAAAAGCGCGGGCGAATGCCTGGCTCATGCTGGATCCATATGTCGTTCGCGTCTCTACGACGACGGCGCGCCGCTTGCCGAACCGCTCGACGAGTTGGGCGGCGATAGCCGCTGCGGTGCGATCGTCGCGGTTCGTGAAACGAAAGACGTTGGTCCAGCCCGATTCGGTGAGACGGGGGTTGGAAACGATGGGCGAAATCAGTGCTAATTCCGCGCGGTGGTAGATCGGTGCAGTCTCCAGCGTCACATTGCTGTTGTAGTGCCCCACCACTGCTATTAAATCTTTCCGGGCGGCGAAGGCGTTCGCCAAGATCAACCCGGTCGTTACATCGCTGCGGTCATCGCTCACCACCGCCTCGAGGCGCACGCCTGGAACTTCGGCCGATGCATTCGCATCGTCGATGGCCAGGCGAATGGCATTCGCCATTTCTCGCCCCAGGTCAGCGGCCAAGCCGGACAACGGCGCAGCGACGCCGATGGTGAGCGTGAGGGGGGAGGGGATAGGCATCGCTGAAAGGCATCGCGCATGAAGGCAGACGCAAGAATCCAGCAAGCGTCGTGCCCCACGGAGAACCCGTGCGTAAAGCCGCGCCGGCGTATTTACGCGCATTCCCGGGTATTGCCTCGCGAAACAATGCCTCGCTTAGACGCCTACGTTCCGGCGCTCGGTAATAACCAGCGTCGCCACGGCGCATGCGACGACCAAGAGCGGAGCGCTGAGTGCCCAAAAACCGAAACGGGCCTCACCCTATGCTCCGGCGAAGGCACCCGGCACGAACGCCAGTAATAGGAGCGACATACGCGCGAGATAGACTCGCGCGGTCCGACTGCTTTCGGCATCGCGCGGAGCGAGTACGTCGACCAGCGAAATCGCCCACTGCGTGTAGTTGCTCGTCATGACGGTGGTGGGCGAGGACAATGCTTGTGGAAGCTTGCTGAGTGCGCTTTGTGCGCCCATTGCCGAGACCGAAGACGGTATCCACGCCCCAGTCCTGAAGGATTTGAACGAGATGGTCGGACACTGTGGCTTTCATTCTGAGCTCCCTGTAAGAACTGAAGGAGTCTTGACACGCGGGGTGTCGAATGAAAACGCCGCAACGCGTATGCCTGGATGAGGCGGCGAGCGGTTAGCGATTCGTCAACTTACGAAAGGCAGCTTGCAGTCACGTGCTTCTGTCAGCATGGATACGGTGATCTTGCGTACTTCGAGCTTGCTCTGGGTGATGTGGGCACGCAGCAGCATGCTCGCTTCGCCGTACTTGCCGCGATCGATGAATTGAAGCATTTTCGCGTGCTCGTCATAGGTCGCACTGGTGCGATGCGCTTTCAAAAAATCGAGCCTGCGTACGATGCGAATGCGTTCCGCCACTTCATTGTGGACCCGCAGCATCTCGTCGTTGCCGCTTGCGCTGACCAGGCCGCGATGGAAGTCCTCGTCCATCGTAAACATTGCGATAGGATCGCTCTCGCGCGCTTCGAGCGGGACACACCAGACCGACTTCAGCCGATCGATTTCGACGTGCGGCGGCGTCGTGCCGGCGAGCTTGTCGAGCGACGCCGTCTCCAGCACGATGCGCAAATCGTAAAGTTGATCGAGTTGGCCGAAGTTGATCTCCGACACTTTCCAGCCGCGCCTGAATCCGACTTCAAGATAGCCCTCGCGCAACAACCGAAACAACGCATCGCGCATCGGTGTGCGCGACACGCCGTAATACCGCGCGATGTCGGTTTCGGAAAAACGGTCGCCCGGAAACAGGCGAAAGCTGAAGATCTCCTGCTTCAACTGCTGATACACCTGTTCCGCGAGCGGATTGGCGCTCTGAATGGCGCGTGCGGCGCTGCCGTTGCGTTCGTCCGCGATATCCGAGAGTTTGGTCGAGCTGATACGTGTCTCCGCAGTGGGTTGACTGGGCCGTTTCAAACGATTATCCCCTGTTTCAGGGGACGTCTATCAGGCTCACATGCGCGGCGACAACGATCCATCCCGCGAATGCATGGCGTGGATCGCCGATGCGCGCCCACGTTTGCATTTGACGGCCGAGCCGCGGCGTGGCATCGCTCGTGAACTCAGTACTGACAGTCGCGTAGTCCGAGCCGAACGTCGTAACGACGGTGCGGTGCAATCGCCGTGAACGCGGTACCGGCACGCACGACGCCCGCCAGCGGCGGATTTGATCAGCGCCGTGCTGCACTTCGGCGATGCCGTAGCGCACGGTTTCGGGTGCATGCCAGAACAGCATGTTCATCGTTGCGACATCGTTCTCGACGAGCGCGCGCTCATAGGCGACGAAGGCGCGTTCCACTTCCGCTACGGTATCGGGGCGATTCACTTCGATCGTCATCGGTCACGCCTCCAGCACGTCCGCAAGGGCCGCCGTCCATCCGACGATGCCGCCTTGCGAGCGAATCATATCGAGGGTCGCGGCCTTGAACGCGGGAATGTAGCTCGCGGTCGCGTCCTCGACCAGCACGCAGTCATAGCCCCGATCGTTGGCTTCTCGCATCGTCGTCTGCACGCACACCTCGGTCGTCACGCCTGCGAACACTAAATGCGTGATGCCATGCTGCGCGAGTACTTCGCCGAGATGCGTGGCGTAGAACGCGCCCTTGCCGGGCTTGTCGATGACGATCTCGCCCGCGATGGGCGCGAGCGCATCGACGATCGCGTTGCCCGGTTCGCCGCGCACAAGAATGCGGCCCATCGGGCCGACGTCGCCGATGCGTGCCTGCGGTGCGCCGCGCAACCGCTTCGCAGCAGGACAATCCGACAAGTCGGGTGCATGCGATTCACGCGTGTGCACGACGAGCCAGCCGGCCGCGCGCGCGTGAGCGATGAGACGCGCTACCGTCGGCACGATCGACGCGAGCAGCGATACGTCGTTGCCGAGCGCTTCGCCGAAGCCGCCAGGCTTGATGAAATCGCGCTGCATGTCGATGACCATCAACGCCGTGTGCCGAGCATCGAACGTGAAGGGAGACGGCTGGGCGCAAGCGAGTGTTGGCATCGTTCAGTTCTCGTAGCGGCGCTTGGGCGCCGCGATCGTTCACGCATGGACGGTGACGGGTTCCAGAGCGTCGCGCTCCGCGCTTTCGACGTGTCCTGCCATGTGTCTTCCCAGCGCGACGCGATCCGCGCCGCTTGCAGCGGTTTCGTGCACGAGCCGCCCCTCCGCGATGACGGCGATGCGATCCGCCAGTTCGAGCAGTTCGTCGAGATCCTCGCTCACGAGCAGTACGGCCGCACCGGCGTCGCGCGCGGCGAGAATGCGCGCGTGAATATCCGCGACGGAAGCGAAGTCCAGCCCAAACACCGGATTTGCGACGATCAGCACATCGACCGCCTGCCCCAACTCACGCGCCAGCACGGCTCGCTGCACATTGCCGCCCGACAGCGTGCCGATCGCACGCCCGGGCACCGGTGGCCGCACGTTGAAGTCGGCGATCAGGCGTTCGGCGCGTTCGCGCATTGCGCGGCGGTCCAGACGCCAGCCTTGGCGCTTCATCGGCGCGCGGTCGAAGTCGCGCAGCGCCAGGTTATCGGCGACGCTCATAGGCGCGACGCACGCGTTGCGCAACGGTTCTTCCGGCAACGCAAACACGCGCAGACGCACCATCTCCTCGCGGGTGGCGCGGTACGGCTCCCCATGCATGCGCATGTCCCCTGCGTGCACGCGGCGCTGCCCGACGAGCGCTTCGATCAATTCCTTCTGCCCGTTGCCGGACACGCCCGCAATGCCGAGTATCTCGCCCGACCTAACCGCTAGCGATACCTCACGCACCGCGGTATGGCCGCGATCGTCCACCACGCTGAGGTTGGACAATGCCAGCCGCACGGGGGTATCGGGGGGACACGGTTTGCGCGTGGGACGCACGGCGATGAGTTCCGGATTGTCGCGCGCGGCGTCGCTGCCCATCATCCAGGCGGCGAGCGTGTCGCGGTTCGTGTCCGCCACCGCGCTGCTGCCCACGAGTTTGCCTTTGCGCAGCACGGTGACGTCGTCGGCGTACGCCATGACTTCTCGGAACTTGTGCGTGATCATCAGCACGGTCAGCTCGCCGCGCGTGGCGAGCGCGCGCATCAGGCCCAGTACTTCGTCGGCTTCCTGCGGCGTGAGCACGGAGGTCGGTTCGTCGAGGATCAGGAAACGCTGGCGCAGATAAAGCTGTTTGATGATCTCGAGCTTCTGCTTTTCTCCTGCCGCGAGAGCCGATACGGGCGCATCGAGCGGCAGGCGGAACGGCATGGCGCGCATGAACGCATCGAGCACGGCCCGCTCCTTCGGCCAATCGATCTTCCACGGTAGACGCCCGCGCGCAAGGAGGAGATTTTCTTCGACGGACAGGCCTGCCGCTAGCGTGAAATGCTGATACACCATGCCGATACCGAGCGTCTGGGCATCGCGCGGCGAGGCAATCTCGACCTGCCGTGTATCGGCAATGATCTCGCCTTGATCGAGCACGCCATAGCCGACGAGGCCCTTCACGAGCGTACTCTTGCCCGCCCCGTTCTCGCCGAGCAGGGCATGCACGGTGCCGGGGCGCACCTTCAGCGTCACGTCGTCGAGCGCGGTGAACAGGCCGAAGCGCTTGGTCGCCCCCACCACTTCCACGCCCATGGCCCTCGTCCTATCCATCATGATCGGCTTCCGAGCGTCGCGAGCAGCGCCTTCGAATCCGATACCGTGCCGAATACGCCACCCTGCATCAGTACCATGTTGAGCGCGGCGTCGTGGTTGCGCCGGTCGGTCGCCCCGCAGCAGTCCTCGAGCAGCGTGCATTCGAAGCCGCGGTCGTTCGCCTCGCGCATCGTCGTGTGAACGCAGACATCGGTCGTGATACCGGTCAGTACGAGATTGACGATGCCGCGCGTGCGCAGCACCATGTCGAGATCGGTCGCGCAGAACGAACCCTTACCCGGCTTGTCGATAATGATCTCGCCTTCCATGGGCTTGAGTTCGTCGATGATGTCCCAGCCCGGCGCGCCGCGCACGAGGATCTTGCCGCACGGTCCGTCGTCGCCGATACCGATGCCATCGGTTCCCGCGCGACGGCTGCGCCAGCGCTTGTTGGCGGGCAGATCCGACAGATCGGGGCGATGTCCTTCGCGCGTATGAATGATCGTGAAGCCCTGTTCGCGCATGCGTGCCAGGACCCTTTTGATGGGTTCGATGGGGGCGCGCGTGAGCGACAGGTCGTAGCCCATTTTGTCGACATAGCCGCCGATGCCGCAGAAGTCCGTCTGCATGTCGATGATGACGAGCGCGGTGTTCTCCGGCCGCAGATTGCCGTCGTAAGGCCAAGGATACGGGCGTGCCTCGATGAAGCGGGTCATGGGTTTGGGCTCCGTGAATAAATCAGCGTGTGAGACTGAGCTCGCCGGGCGCGCCCGCGAGCGTGCGATCGGGACGGCAGTTGACGATCATGATGGCGAGCGTCAGCACGTAGGGTGCGGCGTTGAAGAGGTAGTAGCCGCTCGTCACGCCGATCGCCTGCAAGGCCGGGCCGAGCGCGCCCGCCGCGCCGAAGATGAGCGCGGCCCACAGGCATCGCAACGGCTGCCAGCGCGCGAAGATGACGAGCGCGACGGCCATCAGGCCTTGGCCGCTCGAAAGGCCCTCGTTCCAGCTTCCGGGATACACGAGCGATAGGTAAGCACCGCCCACGCCGGCAAAGAAGCCACCCACGGAGGTGGCCAGAATGCGTACGCGCGTGATCGAATAGCCCATCGCGCGGGCGCTTTCCGCGTTCTCGCCGACGAGGCGCAGGGCCATGCCCCAGCGCGTATGGCGCAAACCCCATTGCAAGAGGGCCGCCAACATCACGCCGACGATGAACAGTGGATTGATATGCAGCGCGTTATGCAGTTGCGGCGACGATGCCCATGCGCCGAGATCGATCGACCGCAGGAGCGGCGCCTGCGGCTCGATGAACGGCTTGCCGAGATAGAACGCGAGGCCGGTGCCGACCAGCATCAGCGCAATGCCGAATGCGATGTCCGACACGCGCGGCAGCGAACACACGAGACCGTGCAGGCAGCCGAGCAACAGTCCGGCGCATCCGGCCGCCAGCACGCCGAGCCACGGCGAGCCGCTCAGATACGCGGCGGCGTAACCCGTCATCGCGCCGGACACGAGAATGCCCTCGAGGCCGAGATTGACGCGGCCGCCCTTCTCCGTCAGACATTCGCCGATGCTCACGAACAGATACGGCGTGCTGACGCGAATCGCGCCCGCAAACAGCGACAGCAACAGGACGGCGGCGGATGAATGTGCGTCAAACATGGGTGCCCTCCGGTCCGACCGATAAACGCGTGACCGGCGTACGCTGCAGCTTCACGCCCCATGTCGCGAGGCGTCCGCTCATCGATTCCCAGGCGAGCAAATTGGCGAACAGCAGGCCTTGCAGCACCAGTGTCGTGGCATCGGGCAGGCCGAGCCGGCGTTGTAGCAGCGAGCCGCTCGCTTCGATACCGCCCACGAGCACCGCACACAAAATGATCGCGAGCGGGTTCTGACGCGCCGCGAAGGCGACGAGAATGCCGGCATAGCCGTAGCCCGCGAGCAGCGATGCATTGGCACTGCCCTGTACCGCGGCGACTTCGAACATGCCGGCCAGTCCCGCCGCCGCGCCGCCCATCGCGCAGGCAGCGATGGCGAGCTGATTCACCGGCAGGCCGACGAGCTTGGCCGCATGAGGGTTGCCGCCCGCGATGCGCATCGCGAACCCCTTGGTACTGTGACGCACGAAGACCCACGCCGCGACGCACGCGAGCGCGCCCCAAAATAGCCCCCAATGCACGTCGAGGCCCGGCAGTGAGCCGATCCCCAACGCATCGGGCACGGGCCGCGTCGATGGCTTGTTCAGGCTCGCCGGATCGCGCAATGGCCCCTCGACGAGATGGTTGAATAGCGCAATCGCGATGTACGACATCAACAAGCTGCCGATGGTCTCGTTCACGCCGCGCAACTGACGCATTGCGCCGACCGCGCCGATCCAGAGGCCGCCCGCGAGCATGCCCGAGGCGGCCATCAACGGTGAGGCCACGAACCAAGGCATTCCCGCGGGAGCGAGCGTCGCGACGACGGCTGCCGCCAGTGCGCCGAGCGCAAGCGCGCCTTCGCCGCCGATCACGATGAGCCCGACCTGCGCCGGCAGCGCGACGCACAGCGCGGTCAGCATGAGCGGCGCGGCGCGCAGCAGCGTGCTTTGCCACGCGAACGACGAGCCGAATGCGCCCTGCGCGATCAGCGCGAGCGCATCGGCGGCGGGCTGGCCCTGCATGAGCAGAAACAGCGAGAACAGCGCGAGCGTGCCGATGAGCGCGCACAGCGTCGGCAGCGCGGGCAGCGTGCCGAGCAACAAGCGCCGTCCGAGGTCGAGCGATCGCATTGCGAGTCCTTTTAGGCTTAAAGAATCAAATCTGGCCGACGACGCCCGCGACGAGATAGTTCATGCTCTCGAGGGTGAGGTCCGTCTGCGCGTAGCGGGTACCGGCCGCGATGGCGCTGCCGCCCTTGTTGTCTTTCATGGGGCCTTTGAAGATCACGTAGTCGCCCGCCACCATTTTCGACTTCACGGCGTCGGCATTGGACTTCGCCTCGGGTGTGACCTTCGCGCCATAGGGCGACATTTTCACGAAGCCCTGTTTCAGACCGCCGCGCAAGATATTGGGTTGCGGCTTGCCGCTCTGCGCATCGATCACGAGTTGCTTGAACGGTGTCGCCCAGGCCCACTCGGCGCCTGTCAGATAACCCTTGGGCGCGAGCGCAGCCTGGCTCGCGTGATAACCGCAGCTCATCGCGCCGCGCTTTTCGGCCGTCTCGATCACGACCTTAGGTCCGTCGACGTGGCAAGTGAGCACATCGCAGCCTTGATCGACTAGGCTGTTCGCCGCTTCGGCTTCCTTGACCGGCATCGACCAGTCGCCGGTGAAGATCACGTGCGTAGTAATCGACGGATCGACCGACTGCGCACCGAGCGTAAACGCGTTGATGTTGCGCAGCACTTGGGGAATCGGCTTCGCGGCCACGAAGCCGAGCTTCTTGCTTTTGCTCGCATGACCCGCGACCACGCCGTTCAGATACTGACATTCGTCGATATAGCCGAAGTAGCTCGCGATGTTCGGTGGGTTGCCCGGCTTCCACAAGCCGCCGCAATGCGCGAAGCGCACCTTCGGATACTTTGCGGCCATCTTGAGCACGTGCGGATCGAAGTAGCCGAAGGAGGTCGCGAAGATGAGCGTGGCGCCATCCTGCTCGATCATCGCTTCCATGGTCTTTTGCACGGCGACGGTCTCGGGCACGTTCTCTTCCTCGACCACTTTCACGCCCGACATGGTCTTGATGATTGCCGCTGCCTGCGCTTGCGCCTGGTTGTAGCCGTAATCGCCTTTCGCGCCCACGTAGATCACGCCGACGGTCAGATTGCTCGCGCCGAAGGCAAGCTCGAACGGCAATAAGTTGCCGAGCGCGAGCGCGCCCGCGCCTTTGATGAACTCGCGGCGATTCGTCATGATGTGGCTTCCTGTGTGGGTCGGTCGTTAGAGGGTGTGGATGAAAGGCTCTGTTGATACGCGCGCCAGCCGAGGTACGACGTGATGTCGCGCGCGCCGCTCGCGGGTGCGACGGCTGCGGGCTCGCAAATGAAGCCGTTGAAATGGCGGCCGTCCCCGGTTGTGATCGTGCCGATACCGAGCGGCGCGGGAATCGCCGCGACGAATGCGCCGAACGTGCGCAGCGGCATCGCCCAGAGCTCGATGGCGATGGCGTGGCCCGGTGCGTCTGTGCGCACGAGGCCGGGCTTGGGGGGCTGCGTGCCGGCGAGCGCGAAGAGCCGGTAATGCGGCGACGTTACGGTTTCTTCGATGAACCGAGCGCCTGCCTGCTTCATTTGCCATTCGAGCGGCATGCCGCGCAGATGCGCGCCGGCCACGGCGAGGGTGACGGTCGGTTCTTGAAACGGAAGCGGACGGTCGGCGATGTGACCGGTGTGCCGCAGGCCGTCGTCGAACAGCGCCTGAATTCGCGCGCCGAGCACCGCGAGCTGTTGATCCGCGCCGGCCGGTCCGATCAGCGTGATGCCAGCCGGTAGCCCGTCGGCGCGGGGCAGACACGGCACCGCGAGCGCACACAGATCGAGCAGGTTGACGAAGTTCGTATAGACGCCGAGCCGGCTGTTTGCTTCGACCGGACTCGCCCGCACTTCGTCCAGGGTGGGATGCGTCGGTGCGGTCGGGACCAGCAGCACGTCGGTGGCTTCGAATAGCGCTTCAACTTCGCGTTTGAGCGATCTGAGTTCGTATTGGCCGTTAAAGGCATCAACGGCGGAGAACGCATCGGCTTTGCCGATCACTTTCGCAACGGTTTCGTCGATGTGTTCGCGATGCGACTCGAAGAAGGCTCCTAATGCAGCGCGGCGTTCGGCGACCCACGGGCCGTCATAGAGCAGTGCGGCGGTTCGCTGCATCGGCGCGAAGGGGAAGGTCGCGGGCTGCAGGTCGAGCCGCGCCGAGAGGACTGCGAGGGTCGCTGCAAATGCAGCGGACGCGGCGGTATCGCCGAAGAATTCGAGCGTGTCCGGAATCGCGACGCGCGGCGCGCCGGGCGGTAAGCCCAGCGATGCGACGGGGCGCGAGTAGCCGTCGAGCGCATCGAAGGCGGTCAGTTGATGCAGCACAAGCCATGCGTCGGCGACGTCGTGGGCGAAGATCGACAGCGTGTCCAAGCTTCTGCACGCAGGGACGATGCCGCGCTTGCTGACGAGCCCAAGCGTCGGCTTGAGACCGACGAGGCCATTGAACCCTGCGGGCACACGTCCGGAGCCGGCGGTGTCGGTGCCGAGCGAGAACGCGACGATGCCCTGGGCGACGGCCACCGCCGAGCCGGAGCTCGATCCGCCGGATACGTGGCCGGGGTAATCGACTTGTCGCACCGCGCCGTAAGGCGAGCGCGTGCCGACGAGTCCCGTGGCGAATTGATCGAGATTGGTCTTGCCGATGAGAATCGCGCCTGCATCGATCACCCGCTGTACGGCGAATGCGGTCTCTTCCGGCGTATACGCGAAGGCGGGACAAGCAGCCGTTGTCGGCAGACCGGCAATGTCGATGTTGTCCTTCACCGCGAACGGCACGCCGAACAGCGGCTTGCGCTCGAAGAGCGCTGGCCCGAATTCGGCGAGTTCGCGAGTGAGCGCGGCGGCTGTGGCTTCGAGTTCGGCTGCGGGGACGACGAGCGTCCACGCTTCGGGCCGCTCGCTCGTCCCGATCCGCGCCAGTGTGGTTGCGATGACACTCACCGGATCGAGTTCGCCACGGCGATAGCGATCGATGAGCGCGTGAACGGTGAGCGGAAAATCAGCAGCGGGCGCGGTAGTCGCTTTCATGAGTCCAATCTTGAATACAAGTTTGAACTCGTAGAGCACTATCTATGCCAAGGGCGGCATTCGCTTGATCGACAAGGGTGAGGCGAGGGCGTCACCGCTTTACGCCGGTCGAGCGCGATCCATTCAGGGTCACGAGTAACCAACCTTGGTGCGTTGATTCCCGTTGACGGTGCATCGGTATCTCGGGGGCGTCTACCGCACGGGGCGAGGTAACATTGCCGGTGTTCCAAGAAGTTAACTAATTCACGCGAACGATCATCGCGTCGGACTCGACCGCTGTTTCTTTCCACCACCTTATGCTCAGCTATACCGGGGGTATTGTCCTTTTCGCGGCGCTGCTGCACGCGAGCTGGAACGCGATGCTGCACGGCAACCGCGATCGGTTTCTATCCATGACATGGATGAGCATTGCGATCGGGATCGTTGCCGCCCTCACGGTCCTCGTCACCCCTGCGCCGGCGCGCGCAGCGTGGCCTTACATCGTCGCTTCGGGATTCGTGCATATCGCCTACAACGTGACACTGGTGTGCTCATACAGCCGCAATGACCTGGCACTGGCGTATCCGATCGCGCGAGGGTCGTCGCCGCTGCTCGTCGCTCTTGGCGCGGCGGTCTTCGCGCATGAGGCGGTCGGCCCGTTGCACTGGCTCGGTATTGTCTTGATATCGGGCGGCATCATCGCGGTCGCGCTCGAAGGCCGCCGTGTGTCGCGCGCGGGTTTGCTGACGGCGCTGGCGACGGGCGTGACGATCGCCGTCTATACGGTGATCGACGGCATTGGCGTGCGGGCGTCCGGCGATCGCGCGCTCGCCTACGCCGGGTGGATGTTTCTCTTCTTTTGGCTCATGCCTTTCTTGCTGATCGCCGTGCGTGGACTGCCGGCGCTGCTCGAATCGGCGAGGGCGGGGCCCACGGCAATCGGCTCGTCGCTCGCCGGCGGCCTCGCGTCGATCGCGGCATACGGCATTGTGATTTGGGCGCTGCAATCGGATGCGATGGGCGCGGTGTCGGCGTTGCGGGAGACGAGCGTGGTATTCGCGGTATGGATCGGACGCGTATTCCTACGGGAAGAGATCAGTGCCAAACGCTGGCTCGCGTGCATGGTCGTCGCGGCCGGCGCGGTTTGTCTGGGGCTTTGACAAGGCGTGAAGCGCCCCATTCGTCACCGGCGTGTCGTCATTCGGTCCGCCGGCAGGCACCCATTCGTCGCGCGCGACGCTTGCGGAGCGACTTAGGTGGCGAGACGCCGCTCACGCGTTGCGACCTTCACCCGACTTGCGGACGCGAGCGCCGCGAGACTCACTATCGCTGTCGCCATCAGATAAAAACTCGGCGCGCTGCGATTCGCCGTCGCGCTGATCATCCAGGTGACGATCGCCGGCGTGAATCCGCCGAATATCGTCACGCCGAGGTTGTACGCGATCGACATTCCCGTGGAGCGCGTGGTCGCGGGAAAGAGTTCCGACATCAGCGCCGGCAACGCACCGTAATAGATCGACTTCAATACGGCGAGCCAAGCGACAAGACCGAACAACGTCGCCTTCGACAAGTGATCGATCGTATACGAGAATGCCGGATAGACGGTGATCAGAAACAGCAGTCCTACCGTCGTCATCTGCGCGAGCCTGCCGATGCGGTCCGAGAGATACCCCGCAACCGGCGTGACGACCGTGAGAATGAGGCCGCCCAAAATGATCGCGGCGAAGCTCGTCGACGCGGGAAGATGCAGTTCGCGGATCCCATAGGTGGGCACGTATTGCAGCACATAGTTGACGGATGTCGATACCGCTAAAGCCCCGGTTGCAATGAGCATCATCCGCTTTTGCGATACGAACACATCGCGGACAGGCGTGTCGGTATGCACCGCGCTCGTAAACTCAGGCGCATCTTCGAGAAACCGCCGCAGATACAATCCGACCGGACCGATCAGTAAGCCGAAGAAAAACGGAACGCGCCAGCCCCACGACTCAAGGGCGTCGTGAGAGAGCAGACGGGCAAGCACATAGCCGCACGTCGCAGCCAGCAGTAATGCGAGACCCTGTGTGGCGAACTGCCAACTCGCGAGGAAACCTCTTCGATGCGGAGCATGCTCGATCAGCATCGCCGTCGATGCGCCAAATTCGCCCCCCGCCGAAAAGCCTTGGATCAACCGCGCGATAAAGACGCCGATCGGAGCGGCGAGCCCGATGCTCGAATAGCCGGGAAGCAGTGCCACCATCGCGGTCCCGACCATCATGAGGCTTACCGACATCATCAATGCCGCTTTCCGGCCGCGTTTGTCGGCATAGGCGCCCAGTACGACGCCGCCGATCGGCCGTATCAAATACGACGCACCGAAGGTCCCAAACGTCAGCAGCAGCGATGCCGTTTGGTTCGTTGTCGGAAAGAAGTGCTTGCCGATATAGATTGCAAAGAACCCATAGATTGCGATGTCGAACCATTCGAGCGCATTGCCCGCGGAAGTCGCGACGACGATTTGCAACAAGCTCATGGGCTTGCGCGCGGGCAAAGAGGAAGATGGGCGGTGACGCATCGCAAACCCCAGTAGGTTGGCCGACGACAATGGAATGGAAAGGGGGCGCTCACGCCCCCGCGTGTCATGAGGACGTCTTCTCAGCGGCGGATTCGGTTGCCGACGACCGAGCCGTCGATGCGCCCGAGGGCGCGGCGCGCGGGGCACGCACGGCACGCAGCGCCGTCATGCGCTGCGCGTCTTCGCCGAGATCCCACCAGAGCCCCGCCATCACGCCGAGCGCCTCCCGTGCGACCGAGCCGAGCAGATGCTCGTTCGGCGCATGTTGGGAGCAAGCGGGGTACGAATGCGGAATCCAAAGCGTCGGCAATCCGAGCGTATCGGCGAATACGTCGTTGGGCACGGTGCCGCCAAGATTCGGCAGCAGCGCGGGCTTCTTTCCGGTCGTCTTCGCCATCGAGGCGAGCACCCAATCGACCCAAGGATCTTCAGGGTCGAGGCGCGTCGCCGCGGCGCTTCGTGTGACGGAGACCTGAACCTCAGGAAAGCCATGCCGCGCGAAATGCGTCGCGAGATGTTCAGCCGCATTCGTGCTGTCGGTGCCGACTACATAGCGCAATTGGCACGTTGCGCGGGCGACTGGCGGAATGGCGTTGACGGGTGCGTCCGGGTTGCCGGCTTTGAACGCGAGCACCTCGAGCGTGTTCCAGGCGATCACGCGTTCGGTCGGCGTGAGGCCCGGTTCGCCCCAGTCGGGATCGATCGCGGGACTGTCGTCGTCGCCGCCTAATTCGATGTCGGCGAGTGAGCGCCGCACCGCATCGGATATCGGCGGCGGACGCAGTCCGTCGACCTTGATCGCGCCGCGCCTGTCGACGAGGCTGGCGATCGCGTGCGCGAGCACGGTCGCGGGGTTGCGTAGTACACCGCCCCAGTTGCCCGAATGGTGCGCGCCTGCGCGCAGATCGACGGTCAGATCGAAGTTCACGCCGCCGCGCGAGCCGAGAAACACGGTCGGGCGTTCCGCACTCACCCGCGGGCCGTCCGATGCCATGAACAGATCCGATGCGAGCGCTGCACGCTCTTGAGCGCAGATTTCGTCGAGACCGGGCGAGCCGATCTCCTCGCCCATTTCAAAGATGACCTTGACGTTGTAGCCGAGTCGCCCACCGCGGGCATCGAGCACCGCGCCGAGTGCCGCGAAGTTGATCGAGTGCTGGCCTTTGTTGTCGGCGCTGCCGCGGCCGTACCAGCGGTCGCCGTCCACCGAGGCCTGCCAGGGAGCGAGGCCCGCGCGCCACTGGTCGTCATAGCCGCGCACGACGTCGCCATGCCCGTACGTCAGCACGGTGGGCCGTTCAGGGTCTTCGATCCGCTCCGCAATCAGAAAAGGCACGCGCGGCGCGACCGGATTCGCCGCGATGCGGCAGGCGAAGCCGAGCCGGCGGAGCGTCGGCGCAATTTCGTCGGCCAAATAGGCCTGCAATAGGTCTGCCCGCGACGGCTCCTGGCTCTCGGTACGCATGGCGATGCGCCGCGTGAGATCCTCCAGCAGCCGGCCCGAATCGTATGCGACGAACGCATCGTCGATGGCCCGTTGGCGTGCACTATCGGTGGTTTGACTCGTAGACATGGCGCGTCCTCGCAGGATAGTGACACCCAGCTTAGGAGCGCCAAAAATTCGCAACAATTTCAAGTTTGTCGATTAGCCTTGCTGAAATGGCAACGCAATCGGAATCAAGGGAGCCGGTCATGCTGCACGGAATTGCACTGCGGTACTTCGTCGAGGTCGCCCGTACCGGCTCGCTCGCGGCCGCCTCCGACCACCTGCACGTCGCGGTGTCGGCGATTAGCCGGCAGATCAGCAAGCTCGAAGAAGACGTAGGGGCGCCGCTGTTCGAGCGGCTGCCGCGCGGGATGGTGCTAACCGACTCGGGCGAGTTGCTGGCCGAGCACGCGCGGCGCACGCTTTTGGAAGCCGAGGCGGTGCTCGGCGAGATTTCAGCCGGCGAGTCCAAAGGGCGCCGTTTGCTGCGCATCGGCTGTACCGAGGGCTTCACCCGTTCGTTTCTACCCGCCGTGCTTGCGCGTCATCGCGAAGCCGCCTCGAACGCGCGCTATGTCCTGCGCTCGGGCACACCCTCGCAGGTCGAACATTGGGTGGCGGTGGGCGAGGTCGATATCGGCGTCGCCTTCTCGAGCGGCAATACGCCTGAATTGGATGTTGTTTTTTCGATGGAAATGCCGGTCCGTGCGCTGCTGGGGCCGCAGCACCCGCTTGCATCCCGGGCATCGTTGACGTTGGCCGATCTAGCGGCCTATCCGATCGCCCTGCTCGAACGCGGGACCACGGTGCGGCAATTATTCGAACTGTGCTGTTCGACGCGCGGCATTCGGATAGAGCCGGTGCTGAGCAGCAACAATTCGGCGGCGCTGCATGCATTCGCGGCGCTAGCAGGCGCCATCACATTAGGAAGCTCCGTCGCGCTCAAAGGATGGATGAACGAACGGACAATGGTTTGGCGACCCATCGATGAACCCGTGCTGAGCCAGCGCGTGCTGCAAGTGACGACCATGCGAGAAAGGCGATTACCCCCGATCCTGAAGGGCCTGCTGTCCACCATCGTCGGAATGCTTGCCGAGCAGTGAGCGCTTGCTGACGTGTGCACCGATCGCAGGTCCTTACGCGGAACAGGGCTTGCTGGCTTCCCTTCGGTGGAAACCGGTTTCTCGGGGGAGGGGCGATGGACATGAGGCGTTCATGGGATCGGGTGGCACTGGGCGGCCGCGCGTCGCTGGTTGCTTCGGCAGCACTGCTCGGTGTGATCTACGCGGGCAGTACGATCGTGACGCCGCTCTATCCGCTCTATCAGCGTGCATTTGGCGTATCGGAGGTGACGATTACGCTCGTCTACTCGACCTACGTGATCGGCAATCTCGGTGCGTTGTTCCTCTTCGGCAAAGTATCCGATCAGGCGGGGCGCCGCCCCGTCAGCCTCTGTGTGCTCGCCTTGGGCGGCGCGAGTACGCTGTTATTTCTGTTCGCCGTCGATCCGGCCATGCTCTTCCTCGCTCGCGCGGCGAGCGGCCTTGCCATTGGCGTGGGCGCCGCGACGGCCACCGCCTGGATCGCCGATCTTCATCCCGCTCCCGACAAGGCGCGCGCGAGCCGTCTCGCCGCCGCCGTCAATCTTTTTGGACTTGCCGTCGGCGTCTTGATATCGGGGCTGCTGGCGCAATTCGTGGCGCTGCCGCTACGCACGGTGTATGTCATCTACTTGCTGGTCCTGATGGTCACCACGGTGGCCGTTGCGCGAACGCGCGAGACCATCGATGCCTCCGCTCGCTCGCCGACCCAACTGTCGTTGAAGCCGCGCATCGGCGTGCCTGCCGATGCGCGCATCGCGTTCATTGCCCCGGCCGTCACGGCATTCGCCACGTTCGCGCTGCTCGGGTTTTACGCGGCACTCGTGCCGAACCTACTGGCGAACAGCATGCACCTACACAGCCCGGCGTTGAGCGGGGCCGTCGTTGCCGAACTGTTTTTTGCGGGCGCGGCCACGGTGGCGGCAACGCCGATGCTGGCGTCGAACGTCACGATGTTCATCGGCTTATGGCTCCTTCTTCCGAGCCTCGCGTTACTGCTCTGGGCGCAGGCGGCGGGATCGTTCGCCCTCCTCATCGTCGCCACTGCGTTGTCCGGAATCGCATCCGCGTTCGGCTTCCGAGGGAGCCTTCAGGAGGCTAATCGAATCGCGCCGCCGGAGCGGCGCGCGCAGTTGCTGTCGGCCTACTTGCTCTGCTGCTACGGAGGCAATGCGCTGCCGGCCGTCGGCGTTGCCTGGTTGTCGCGGCAAATAGGGCACCTATGGGCGAACGCCGTATTTGCAGCAGTTTCCGCGGTATTGGCGTTCATCGCATTGGGCGTGGGTGCGCGCAGCAGCGCTCGGGCCGGTTGATGGCCGCGCAACGCGCCAAGGGTCCATGCTTTTCGGGCGAAGCGCCGAACCTCAAAGGACGCCGCGGGCGGCCAAATGACGGTACAGGGCCCTTACGCCGAACTGCCAGGGTGCGATGGCGGTCGATAGGCGTACCGTATTGACGAGCGCGCCCAAAGCGGGCGTCGAAATCGTCACGAGGTCGCCAAGGTGATGCGTAAAGCCCCCGCCGGCGGCATCGCGGTCCTTGATGGGCGAGAACATCGTGCCGAGAAACAGCATGAAGCCGTCCGGATATTGATGATGCGCCCCGCACGTTTGCGCAACGAGGTCGAGCGGATCGCGGCTGATCTCGCGCATGTGGCTCACACCGTCGAGCACGAAGCCGTCTTCGCCGTCGATGCGCAGCGAGACGCTGGCCTCGCGGATACTGTCGAGCGTGAAATGCGCGTCGAACAACCGCACGAACGGGCCGATCGCGCACGAGCCGTTGTTGTCCTTCGCCTTGCCGAGCAATAACGCGGAGCGCCCTTCGATGTCGCGCAGATTCACATCGTTGCCGAGTGTCGCCCCGACGACATCGCCCTGCGCGTTGACGGCCAGCACGATTTCCGGCTCGGGATTGTTCCAAGCCGAGGTGGGATACAGACCGACATCGGCGCCGAAGCCGACCGCCGACATGGGCTGCGATTTCGTGAAGACTT
>Ga0157370_10002707_pt1 | contig 21218 bp, 20 predicted proteins | sample C35metaG_FD_113463 | JGI IMG/M metagenome (GOLD analysis project Ga0157370, IMG submission 113463) | Corn rhizosphere microbial communities from Kellogg Biological Station, Michigan, USA - C3-5 metaG | ecosystem: Host-associated > Plants > Roots > Rhizosphere > Soil | place: USA: Michigan...
CTAGGGCCTGTGATGGTTGCTGCAAGGCGAAGGACGGCGGCAAGGGCCGCGCCCTAAAGCTGGCGATATCCTTCGTCACAACCATCGCTCCAACCCGCTGAGCGGAGGTCACCCGCGTGCATCAAGGCCCCATCTGCTTGGCTGCGGTCTGTCGCGATTTGGGGCGCTCGTGACGGCGTTTAGCCGCCTTTCTGTTCCGCCCGCCCGTAGCGATCCTCGAAGCGAACGATATCGTCTTCCCCGAGATAGGATCCGCACTGAACTTCGACGAGCTCGAGCGGCACCTCACCTGGATTGGCCAGCCGATGCTTTGTCTCGAGCGGGATGAACGCCGATTCATTCTCGTTGAGCACGGATACCGTCTCGCCGATGGTCACCTCGGCCGTGCCGCGAACGACAATCCAGTGCTCGGAGCGATGATCATGCATCTGCAGCGAAAGCTTTTCGCCCGGCTCGACAATGATTCTCTTGACCTGGAACCCGGGCCCTTTCCCGATGACCTCATATGAGCCCCACGGCCGTTCGACCTTTGCCGACAAGGTGACACAATCGCGTGCCTGCGACTTGAGGATTTCGAAGAGGTCCTTGATCTCGCCGGCGCGGTCGATCGGGGCGACGAGAACAGCATCAGGAACGGCAATTACCGCGAGCCTCTCCAATCCTATGCCCGCAACCACTCCCGTTCCTTCGTTTCGAACCAGCGAGTCGCGGCTATCGACCAGAACGACGTCCCCTTGCGCGGCGTTGTTCTTGGCATCCTTTGGGGCAAGCTTCCAAACTGCGTCCCACGAGCCAATGTCGGACCAGTGCATCTGCACAGGGACGACGACGCCGCGAGTAGTCCGTTCCATGATCCCGTGGTCGATGGAAATATTTTCCGCCTTGGCGAAGGATTCCGGTTCGGGGCGAACAAAGATTCCATCCGCGCTGCACTGCCGGATCGACGAGCCAATCTTATCGAAGCTCGACGGCAAAAGCCGCCCCATTTCCTCCAGCAAGATGCTCGCCTTCACGAGGAAGATCCCGCAATTCCAGAAAAAGCTGCCGCTCGAAACATAATCGGCGGCCTTTGCGGCGTCGGGCTTTTCATGGAAGCGAACGATCGGATGGGCTCCATCGGCAGACCCTTCGGAAGCAGCTTCGATGTAGCCATATTGAGTGTTGGGCTCGGTCGGTCGCGCGCCAAAGGTCACAATCGCGCCATTTTCTGCGTGCGGCACGCCGATCGCCACCGCATTTAGAAAGGCATTGCGGTCTTCGATGACATGATCTGCGGGCACCAGCAGAAGCAACTCGTCGCGCCCGGTCGACAGCAGCCACGCTGCCGCAAGGGCCGCCGCCGCGGACGTGCTCCGGGCGACTGGCTCGAGAATGATGGTTTCGACCGGCGCACCGGCTTTTTCGAGCTGACGCTTGACCAGGAAGCGCTGCTCCTCGCTGCTGACGACGATCGCTGGCGCAAACTGGTCACCGCTCAGCCGCATGGCCGTTTGTTCGAGTAGCGACTGCTCGCCGGTGAGCCTCAGCAGCTGCTTTGGAAACTGCTGGCGTGAAACGGGCCACAGGCGCGTTCCCGCGCCCCCGCAAAGAATGATCGGACGGATCATCGCCCACTCATCGCAAGCGCGCGTGAATATTTCGAGCTCTGACTTGAGCTGTTCTCATGACAATGTTGTCTAGCCCGTTGCAGTGGCTGTGGTCGAGCGGGCCTTCCTTGCCGCCGCGATCGATGTCGGTTACGCAATCGCTCTTCGGCCTTATACGGAAACCTTTGCTTGCCCTCCTTTGCCGATGAGCAACCGCGCGTCAGCATCCTGATGCCGATGCGCAATGCTGCAAATTATGTCGAGCAAGCGCTTCGAAGCATCCTGATCGAGGACGGAGTTCGGCTGGAGGTGGTTGTCGTCGACGACGGCTCGACGGATGATTCGCGCGCACTGGTCGAGTCGCTGGCCGACCCTCGCCTTCGGCTCATCGACGGGCCATGCGAGGGCATAGCGGCTGCCTATAATGCTGCCCTTCGTGCTTCGAGAGGCGACATCGTCATGCGTTGCGACGCTGACGATCTTTACCCGCCGCAACGGATTGCGCGCCAGGTCGCCTGGCTCGACGCTCATCCGGAATATGGCGCGATCTGCGGCGGTTTTTCCGCGATGGACAGCCGGGGCGGATCCAGGGTGCGGTTCGACACTCCCGAGGAGGCAGGGGAGATCAACGCGGAGCTTCTGAACGGCGAAACTCCAACTCATTTTTGCACTTTCGCTGTTCGCGCGGACGTGTTGCAGCGCACGGGCGGAATGCGCAGCTTCTTCCTGACGGGAGAGGATATCGACCTTCAGCTGCGGGTCGGCGAGGGTTGCCGCGTCTGGTATTCGCCCGAAATTGCCTATCACTATCGCATTCATGATGAGTCGATCACCCACATGCGGCACGCGCAGGAAAATCTCTTCTTCGAGAATCTCGCCCGTGAGTTCCAGCGCCAGCGGAAACTGACAGGTGCAGACGATTTGAGTAGGGGACATGCGCCGCCCGTCCCCGACTTCGGCAAAGCCGATGGCGGAACCGCCAGGTCGCATATGCAGGAGCAGCTGATCTCCAGCACCTGGTCAGCCTCAGGAGATGGCGATCACCTCATGGGAATAAGACATGCGTTCCACGGCATGCTGGCGAAGCCGACATCATTAAGGGGCTGGCTGAACCTGCTCGTCGCTCTCTCCAAGCTTCCGCCTGGGGCGCTTCGGCAGAAGTTTCGTGGGACTTCAGCAAAAACCTAGCAGATCATGCGCCGGCCACGAGCGTTTGCATGTCCCGGAGGAGTCCTCGCTTTCCGAAGCGATCATATCCGCCGCTCCCATACGCACCCGATAGCAGGAGTTCGAAAAACGTCCGCGGGTTGCGCGTCTCCTTCAATTCAGCACGCTTTTTAAGGCGATCGGCGAAGCGTTCGTAGCGAATCGAAGCAGCGGTAAAGCCCAGATCGCCCGCGACCCTGCTTGCGGCCTCGATAAAGCCGATGTCGTCACCTGAAAGCTCGGGCAGGCTCAGTGAAACGTTGGTCTCGTGGCGGCGGTAAATCGCCAACTGCTCGTCGAGCCAGACGATTGTCCCCATCATCCCGGCGATGAACGAAACCCAGACGTCGTGCGCGTCCGGCACCGAAGCCCATGGCAATGCCTGCCTTGGATATTCGAGGATGCGACGATCGAACAGCTGGCAGAAGCCGAGGCAAAACCAGCGCGGCGATAGCGACAGCGGCGGGTTTCGCTTCTCCGCACGAAGGTTCAGCAAATTGCCATCTGCATCATGTGCCACGAGGCTTACCCCGTCGCCGATCTGTTGGGCGGATCTTTGAAGCTTGTGCGGCTTCCAGATGTCATCCTGGTCGCAAAATGCGATCCACTTGCCCGAGCAGCGACGAGCCGTTTGGATGAAGTTCTCGCCATAGCCGAGGCGTTGCTTGTTAACGGTGACATGCACCGGAAAGGGCGCGCTTGCCCTGAACTCTTCGATTATCATTAGCGTGTCGTCGGTCGAACCGTCGTCGCCGACCTGCACTTCGCTCGGCAGCAATGTTTGAGAGCGCAGGCTTTCCAGCTGCTCGCGGAGGAATCGTCCTCCGTTATAGGTGCAGAGCGCAACGGAGATCATGAGCCGACAAGCTGTCCTGGCCGTTTGCCCCAAGCAATCCTTCGCGACTTCCAAGGCCCGGCACAATAGACATTGGCCGGTACTGCTCCGAAGGGGGACGGTGCCGGCGGTTGATATTGTGCCCGCGCGATAGTCGCTGCTACTCCTGCTCTTCCAAATGGAAGGCTTGAGCAGCACTGATATCGAGGCATCGTTTGCGCCTCAATGCGCGCGCGCTGAGCAGCGCATCGGTGACTATTGCCTCATCAGCCCGGCGCGCAACGAATCAGAATATATCAGCAGGACGCTCGATTGCGTGCTTGCCCAGACGGTGCTCCCGAAGCGCTGGATCATCATCGATGACGGTTCGACCGACGAGACTCCGAAGATCCTCGCCGACTACGCCGCCAAGCATGAGCTGATCGAGGTTCATACCCGCGAAAACCGCGGCCGGCGGGCACTCGGCGGCGGAGTGGTCGAGGTGTTCAACAGGGGCATGGAGCTGCTCGCCGACGATTCGGCGGAATTCGTCTGCAAGCTCGATGTCGATCTGCTCCTCCCGCCGCGCTACTTCGAGCGGCTGCTCGAGGAGATGGCGAGCGACGAGCACCTGGGCTCGGTTTCCGGGAAGCCATATTTCCCGGTCGGCGGCGATTTGGGCGAGCTCAAGAGCGAGCGGATCGGCGACGACGTTTCCGCCGGCATGACGAAATTCTATAGGCGCGCATTTCTCGACGACATCGGCGGATTGGTGAAGGGGCTCATCTGGGACGGCATCGACTGCTATCGCGGCCGGATGCTCGGCTGGCGGTCGAAGTCGATCGACGATCCCGACCTCCGCTTCATCCATCTCCGGCCGATGGGGTCCAGCGACCGGGGCATCGTGACGGGCCGCCGCCGGCTCGGCGAAGGTTATTGGTTCATGGGCGCCGCGCCCTCGTTCGTGCTCGCCTCGGCGGTCTACCGGTTGGGACACAAGCCAGCAGTGCTCGGCAGTTTCGCTACGCTCCAGGGTTATGCGAGGGCCTGGTGGAAGGGGACTCCGCGGTACGACGACCGCGACTTTCGCCGGTACCTGCGCCGTTATCATCGCGCGATGCTGACCCTCGGAAAGGCGCGGGCGCTGGAGAGCTTCAATCGGGAAGCTGACCGGACCTGGGCGAGCCGTCGGGCGAAGAGCTGAATCAGCTCGCCTCGAAGTGCCGTAGCTCTGCCTTGCTCAAGTCGGTTGGCAACATCTGTTCGATCGCATCAAGCATTTCATAGCGGCGGCGGTACATGGAGCGCTTTTTCGAGGCGATGCTTTCAAGCGGTTTCCTCGAGCCGCCAAGCGGAAGCTCAAAGTGCGTTTCCGTGACCCGCTCGCCACTTCGCTCGGACCAGACGTCATCATATGACAGGCCCGGCATTGGCTTGCGCCCGAAATATGGATGACGCCAGATTTTGTGATCGTCGGCGATCGCATAGATGTGGCGAACACCGATTTTCACCGCGAACATGCGAAGCATTTCGATCATGAAGTCCCTCGGCCGCATCCCCTCGAATTCCTTGGTGAGGTCGCGGTAGAGCGAGAGCGCCTGGTCGGAGTGGCGCCCCTGCAAGCCCCCGATAAAGAGTTCGGTCTCCGGATGTCCGGCCAAGGAAAATGACGCGGTGAAGGCACGAAACTCGCCCTTGAAAAGGCTCAGCGTCAGCAGTCCTTCTCGTGCCAGCCACGTTGCTCTGTCGAGGATCAGAGAAGCATCCGAGCTGAAAGAAGACAGATCGGCGAGCACCAGCTTGTCGTCCAAAGCGAGGTCCAGCCCGGGTATCGCCTGCACTGCTTGGAGATGATCGGTAATCCGGGAAAAGCGCGTCTTCGCGTCCCACGATGCACATTGGTAGGGCCAGCGGACGAAACCCGCGGCCGCCGGCCATTCGGCCAGCAATTGTCCCAAGGACGATTCCGGATCCGCCGAGGCGAGCTCCTGGCAGATCCTATGTTCCCGGCGAGCGGCAGCGACAAACTTCAGACGCATCCGCAAACCGGGATCAGCATGTTTGCTGGCTTCCCACGCCCATTTCAGAATCATCGAGCGCCTCGATGCAGTCGAGGGCTGGTCGAGAAAGCATCAATTGGATGGTCCAACGGACAATGATCTCTCTTAGATGGAACCATCACAACCTCATTGCAGACATCAACAGTCTAGACGAGTGACTAAATCCATATGTGCTCTCGCGAGCCGTCGCTTGGAGGCGGCGGTCGCCAAACGCTTGTACATGGATGCAGGAAATTGCATTTATTTCGCGTTAAACCCGAGCTCCTTCGCGACGAACCCGCTTATCCACAGTTTATCTACGCAAAACCCGTCGCCGATCCGGGCCTGAAACTCGCTTTACCGTAAACAAATATTAACTATCTCGCCCGATCCTCCCCAGCCGTGCAAGAGTGACTTCATTCCCCGGGGGTGGGCGGAAAATTGTTGTCTGATTCCAATCTGCTGCGACGCGCAGCCACATATTCTCCGGAGCGCCTCGCGCGCAGGAGCGCGGCGATTCTCGCATTTGCCGGATGCTTCCTTGCAACTCCTGCGCATGCGCAGGTGATGGACATTTCATCGGACGGAACCGTGGCGGTTCGTCAGGGCTCCGGCGCAGCGACCTGGGAAGTGGTCAGCAGTCCTGCCTCCGATCAGGTCGTTTCAGTGAACGCCCCCGCTGTTCCTGGAGTCGCCATCACCAGGGTCGATCCGGCGCCCGTTCCGCAGCAATATGCCGCCGCCCTGCACTTTGCTGCGAACACTGCGAACATCAGCCCGGCGCTGCTTGCGGCCCTCGTGTGGCAGGAGAGCCGTTGGCATCCGAACGCGGTTTCACGAAAGGGCGCGATTGGGCTGACGCAGCTGATGCCCGGAACCGCTCGCGACCTTCGAGTTGATCCCAGCGATCCCCTCGCCAATCTGATCGGCGGAGCGCGTTATCTTCGCCAGCTGCTCGACCAGTTCGACGGCGACGTCGAAAAGGCGCTCGCCGCCTACAACGCCGGCCCTGCCCGGGTGCGCAGCGCCGGCGGAGTGCCTCCGATCCCCGAGACCATGTCCTACGTCGCGGCGATCGTGCGTCGCATCTCAACCGTTTCCATGGGAGGAAGCCAATGACAATCACTCGCGGCCTTGCCGCTCTTGCAACTATCGCGCTCAGCGCTCCCGCCGCAGCCGCCGGCGAGGTCAATCCGGCCGGCTCCGGACCGATCGTCAGCGCCTTGCTATGGCTACAGGGCACGCTGCTGGGCAATGTCGCGACCGCAGTGGCGGTAATCGCCGTTGCTATGGTCGGCTTCATGATGCTGACCGGCCGCATGAACTGGCGCTTCGGGGCGACCGTGATCATCGGCTGCTTCATCCTGTTCGGCGCCGGCGCGATCGTCACCGGTATCCAGTCGGCCGCAGCGGCAGGCTAAGCGCGACATGGCGCTCAGCAGGTCGCCCGTATTCCGAGCGCTCACCCGACCGCAGATGTTTGCGGGCGTGACCTACAGCTATTTCGTGATCAATGCGGCGGTCACGACCGAGGCGTTCCTCATCACCCGCAGCTACCTCGCCCTCCCGGTAGCGGCTGCGGTGCACGTGATCGGCTATTTCGCCTGTCTTCGCGAACCCCGCATCTTCGATCTGTGGATCACCAAGGTCAGTCGTTGCTCCCGAACGCGCAACTGGAAGCGCTGGGGCTGCAACAGCTACGCGCCGTGACAACGAGGATCTTTTAAGAATGGCGAAATGGTTCGGACCCGCAGCCTGGCAAAAGCAGGAAGCTCGCGCAGGCGACCGGCTCCCTTATGCCTGCCACGTCGACGCCTCGACGCTGCGGCTTCGCGACGGCTCGCTGATGCGCTCGATGCGGCTCGCAGGCTTTCCCTTTGAGACGGAGGACGACGACGTCCTCAATCATTTGCTCGGCGTGCGCGATGTCGTTCTGCGCAGTGCGCTCAATTCCAAGGCAGTTCTCTACCACCACCTGATCCGCCGAAAGGTTCAGGTCGAGCTTGGCTGCGTTGCCCCCGACGCGTTCTCCGGCGAGATCGATCGGCGCTGGAGCGCCCGGATCAATGAGGGGCGATTGTTCCTCAACGAGCAGTTCCTGACGATCGTCGTTCGCCCCCCGCGGGGCAAGGCGGGCCTGCCGGAGAGGCTGAGCAAGCTTGGCTCAAAGCGCGGAAATTCGCTCACCAATGCGGAGGCGCTCGAGCTCGACTCGGCGACTGCAGCGCTGATAGCCGCGCTCCAGTCCTATGGCGTGCGGGTCCTTTCCACCTACGAGAACCAGACCGGCTTATATTCCGAACCGCTGGAGCTGCTCTCGGCGCTCTACAATGGCGAAATGCGGCCGGTGCTGATGCCCCGACCCGAGCAGGACCTTGGCCAGCACATCCCTTATTCGCGCGTGAGCTTCGGCCTTGATGCGCTCGAGGCGCGCGGCCCGGCGAGCCGGAGCTTCGCAAGCATCCTCGGCATCAAGGAATATCCAGACGCGAGCCGCGCCGGACTGCTCGATGCGCTGCTTCTAGTTCCTCATGAGCTGGTGATCACCGAGAGCTTCGCCCCAATCGAGCGCCAGACTGCTCGCGAGCGGATTGATCTCGCGCTCCGGCGTCTCAAAAGTGCCGACGAGGGCGCCGCTACCGAGCGCGCCGAAATGCTCGCCGCCCGCGACGCCGTCGGCGCGGGACAAATGACCTTCGGCGACCATCATTTGAGTTTGCTGGTCCGAAGCGGCTCGCTCGAGACGTTGGAGAGCGCGACCGCGGACGCAGCGGCGGCGCTGGCGGACATCGGCGCGGTTGCCGTCCGCGAGGACATCAACCTTGAGCCGGCCTTCTGGGGACAATTCCCGGGGAACGAACAATATGTCGTCCGGCGGGCGCTCATTTCGAGCGCCAATGCCGCCGGCTTCATCTCGCTTCACGGCTTCCCGATGGGGCGTGCGACCGGCAATCACTGGGGCGAGGCGGTCACCGTTTTCGAAACGACCAGCGCAACGCCCTACTTCTTCAACTTCCACGAGGGGGACCTTGGCAACTTCACGATCATCGGCCCGTCGGGATCGGGCAAGACGGTGGTTCTGAACTTTCTTGCCGCCCAGGCACAGAAGTTCTCGCCGCGCACGATCCTGTTCGACAAGGATCGCGGTTCGGAAATCTTCCTTCGCGCGCTCGGCGGGCGCTACGAGCGCCTGACGCGCGGCGAGCCAACCGGCTTCAATCCGTTCCGGCTGCCCGACAGCGCCGTAAACCGCGCGTTCCTTCGCGACTGGCTGGCGCTCCTGCTCGAGGCTGACGGTCCCGAGGAAGAGGCCGACATCAGCAAGGCGGTCGACGAGATTTACGCGCATGGCCCGGAGCTTCGGCAGCTTCGTTTCCTGCGCGATCTCCTGGGTGCTGGCCGCCGGCCCCAGCCAGGCGACCTGCCGTCACGTCTCGATCCGTGGATCTTCGAGGGTGAGCGCGCATGGCTGTTCGACAATCGCGAGGACGAGCTTGACTTCGACAATCGCGTGCTCGGTTTCGACATGACCGAGCTGTTGGAGGACCGCCGCCTGCGCACCCCGGTGCTGCTCTACCTATTCCACCGAATCGAAGACCGGCTCGACGGCAATCCGACAATGATCCTCATTGACGAGGCGTGGAAGGCGCTCGACGATCCGATGTTCGCCGCGCGCATCCGCAACTGGATGAAGACGCTTCGCAAGCGCAATGCGATGATCGGCTTCGCCACCCAGTCGGCGGCCGACGCGCTCGACAGCTCCATTGCCTCGGCGATCGTCGAGCAGACCGCGACCGCCATCTTCATGCCCAACACCAAGGCGCGCGAGGAGCATTATTGCAAAGGCTTCGGCCTCAGCGGGCAGGAGTTCGAGTTCATCCGCTCGCTGCCGGCGCACAGCCGCTGCTTTCTGGTCCGGCAGGCCAACCGCTCGGTCGTCGTCCGCCTCGATCTCAATGGCATGCCCGACCTGTTGACGGTGCTGTCGGGACGCGAATCCAGCGTCCGCAAGCTCGATGAGCTGCGCGCTTCGGTCGGCGACAATCCGGCCCACTGGTATCCGCTGCTGACGCGCTCGCCCTGGCCCGGCACTGCACCGGATGAAGATTATTGGCTGGAAGCGGCCGAATGAACCAGTGCGCACCATTTGGAGCGGATGGACCGGCGGGCGTCGCCGACGCGCTGCAGAAGGTCGATTGTCTCGCCAATGACGCAACCGCAGTGTCATTCGGTCGCCTCTTCGGTGCGCACGGCAGCTTCCAGACGGCGCTGACGATCATCCTGACGATCTATGTCGCGCTGCTCGCGTTCAACCTTCTGACCGGCCGCTCGGCGCTCAAGGTCTCGGTGCTCACGCCGCGGATGATGACGCTCGGCCTCGTGCTCACCTTCGCGACTTCGTGGATCGCCTACCAGTCGGTGGTCTGGAACCTCGCCACCGGGGCTCCGGACGAGATCGCCAGCGTGCTGGTCGGGACCAAGGGCTCGGCGACGACTCTGTTCGCCCAGCAGCTCGACGGCATTTTCACGGCGATCACCGACGCTGTAAGCAACGTCAATCCGTCGGTGGCTGCGGCTGGCTCGGGCCTCGCCTCTCCGACCAACATCCTGTCGATCGCCGGGCTGATCCTGCTGCTCGGGACGGTCGGCGTGCTCGTCGTCTGCCGGCTGGCCCTGGCGGCGCTGCTGATCATCGGGCCCGTGTTCATCGTCCTCGCGCTCTTCGACGGCACGCGCGGGCTGTTCGAGGGCTGGCTCAAGAGCGTTGCCATGTTCGCGCTCGTGCCGCTCCTCACCGTGGTGATGGGCAGCGGTGCGCTGGTTGCCATCTCACCCATGGTAGAAGGGCTCGAGCAGGCCGGGACCGACATTCCGCTAAAGACCGCGGTGTCGATCCTCGTCGCCTCGATCATCTATCTCTCGCTGATGCTGCTGGTGTTCAAGGTTGCGGCGACCCTGACCCGCAGCTGGAGGCTGGGCAGGGCGCAGGCGCTCCAATCGGCCTCTTCAGGAGGCGCGACTGGGTCGCATCAGGAGCGCTTCATTGCTCCCCTCACCGCACCGTCGGCCGCCGCGATTGTCTCCGACCGCGTGCGCAGCACGGTCGCGAGCCTGGAGACGATCTCCTCGACCCAGCGCCTCGCCCTCCACTCGGCTGCTCCGCTCGCTTCAGCCGCACCGGTTGGGCAGCTAGGCTTCGCCGGTGCGTCGGATGCGCGCGGTCAGCTCCGGTTCCTCCACCACCGCGTCGCAGCGGTCGCCAACAATCCTTCACGAGAAATGGTTCGATGATCCGCAAGGTTAGTATGTTTGCCGCGTTTGCGGTCCTTGGCTGCACCTCGCTCAGTGCTGCGACCGACGGCCGCATCAGGAGGCTCGTCTATGCCCCCGACAAGATCGTCCAGATCATTGGCAAGTCGGGTATACAGTCGACGATCGAGTTTGGTCCCGACGAACGGATCGAGAATGTAGCAGTGGGCGATTCCTCGAAGTGGCAGATCACTCCGAACCACCGCGCCAGCATGTTGTTTGTGAAACCCTTGGCTCCGCGCAGCCGAACGAACATGACGGTCGTGACCGATCGGCGCACCTACATGTTCGACCTCGTCGCCGGCGATAAATGGACGACTCCGCTTTATGCGCTGAAGTTCAGTTATCCCAACGAGAAGCCCGATGTTCCAGCAAAGGGTGCGCAGCCGGTGATTGCGGCGGCAGCCCCGACGGTGGCGCCGGCAATCTCGACCGTGGAACGGCTGCACTTCGATTGGAAGACCAAGGGAGATTCAAAGCTGCTCCCCGAGCGGGTCTTCGACGATGGTCAGGCCGTGTACCTTTCGTGGAGGCGCGACATGCCGCTGCCTGCGATCCTCACCGTTTCGGACGACCGCAAGGAAGGCCCGGTCAATTACCGGATGAGCGGCGAATATATCGTCATCAGCCCGATTCCGCAGAACCTGCTGCTCCGCTACGGCAGGAAGAGCGCCCAGCTGTGGCCGACACATCCGATCAACATCGCTCCTGCTGTCTCGCCCAATGCAGAGGCGGGAGCCATCGCTTCCGCCGCGGCGACGCCGGGCTACGCCACGACCGCTCAGGCGGCACCCGTGCAGCAGACTCCAGGAACTCAAACGGCCGCTTCGGTGAAACTCGCCAACGTGGCCACCCTCTACACCGACAAGCTCACGGATGGGCGACAATGAACACTGAACGAGTCACCATCGAAACCCGCGGGAACACGATCCGCGGCCCCTGGGAGGAACCTGTCCGTGCCGGATTGCCGGTGCCGACCGACCCCCGCCTCGAGCTCAGCGATCAGGCGCTGGTTATCGCCAGCCAGAACGCGTTTCCGATCGTCGCCCGGCAGAAGACCCGGCGCGACAGCCTCGGCCTCGCGGCCGGCGGGGCAATCGCCCTGGTGCTCGGCTGCGCGACTTTCGTTTCGCTGAACTCCAGCCGACATGGGACGTTGAGCTCGACCGCTTCGCAGCCGCTCACCAGCCAGGCGCGCGCGCCCGTTCCAATGCTTGCCCCGCCGGCACCCAAGCCGGTCCTTGCACCGCCTCTCGCCGCTACGGCGGCGCCGCACGCGGCGCCTGGCACCATCGCGGTGCCGACGTCGGCTTATGCGCCGACCACCAACCCGGCGAACGCGCCGGTCCTCGTCTATGACGGAGGCACTTCTCCGGTCTACGCACCTGCTCCGGGCGCTCAGCGCGACGCCGATGGCGCGCCGGGGCTGCTCGCCGGGGCGAGCCCGGGCAAGGGAGTCATCGGCGGCGAGGGCGCGGCCGTGCACGCGACCAAGCTTTCGGATCCCGCGAACACGGTGGTCCAGGGGACTCTCATTCCAGCGGTGCTAGAGACGGCGATCGACACCGACGTGCCCGGCTATGCTCGCGCCGTGGTCAGCCAGGATGTTCGCTCCTTTGACGGCAGCAAGGTCCTGATCCCGCGCTCGTCCCGGCTGATCGGCGAATATAAGGGCGTCACCCAGGCCGGCCAGCGCCGCGCTTTTCTCATGTGGACCCGGCTCGTTCGTCCCGATGGGGTTTCGATCGCCCTCGCGTCGCCCGCTGCGGACTTCTCCGGCCAGGCCGGAATCGGTGGACAGGTGAACAGCCACTTCCTGTCGCGCTTCGGATCATCGATCCTGCTCTCGATACTGGGGGGTGCTGGGACCCTTGCGACCGGCGGCGCATCGACGGTGATCGTCGGCGGCGCCGGGCAGAGCGCCGCTTCGATCGCCGCCCAGCGGGATTCCAACCGGCCGGCGACGATCAAGGTCCAGCAGGGCCAGCCGATCCGCGTCTTCACTGCTCGCGACCTTGTCTTCTCCGACGGGACGAACGGATGAGCGAGGCGAAAAAGCCACTTCCGGACGACGGCCCCGATCCCTTTCTCGATGCCTATTTGGAGCCGTTTCGCGGCTGGCTGGCTGAGGACGACGTCACCGAGCTTCTGGTCAATCGGCCCGGCGAAGTGTGGATCGAGCAGCGGGGGCGGATGACCTGCCACAAGGCGCCGAAGGTCAACGACGGGCTATTGCAGCGCCTCGCCGAGCAGGTCGCCCGCGTCAGCAACCAGGGGATCAGCCGCGAGCGGCCGCTGCTCGCCGCGATGCTGCCCAACGGTGCCCGGGTCCAGTTTGTCGCCCCGACGGCAACCCGCGCTCACTGGGCCCTCGCGATCCGGCGGCACTGCCTCCTCGATTTGCCTCTCGAAGCCTATGCGCAGGGCCCGCTCGAGCCGGAGCGCAAGTCGGCGGTGAGCTCGCCCGAAGCCGATCCGATCGGCTTCCTTCGCGAGGCAGTGCTCGATCGCAAGACCATCCTGATCAGCGGCGGCACATCGACCGGCAAGACGACCTTCCTGAACGCGCTGATGCGCGAGGTTCCAGCCGAGGAGCGGGTGATCGTCGTCGAGGATACGGCGGAGGTGAAGCTGCACGGGCCCAACGACCTTGGCCTCATCGCCGTGAAGGGCGAGCTCGGCGAGGCTTTGATCAACACCGACGACCTGCTTCAGGCGGCGCTTCGGCTTCGACCGGACAGGATCCTGCTTGGCGAGCTTCGTGGAAAGGAGGCGGTCAGCTTCCTTCGCGCCGTCAACACCGGCCATCCGGGCTCGTTCAGCACCATTCACGCCAATTCGGCCAGCGGCGCCCTCGAGCAGCTGGCGCTGATGGTGATGCAGTCGGGTCTCGGCCTCTCGCGAAGTGAGACGATCGACTATGCCCGTTCGGTAATAGACGTCGTTGTCCAGCTCGGCCGCGAGGGGGCGCAGCGCAAGATCGTCGCGATCGAGCAGCTAGCGCCCGAATTTTCGGCTTCCGAGCTGATGGTCCGCCAGATTCTGAACCGCGCCGCCTGAGCGCGTTTCATCATGGGACTGGGAGCCAGCAATCCTTGACCGCCGATGGGCGGTAGCGCATCGGACCTTCAGTGGGCCGGAGGGACGTTGCGTGAGTAAGAAGTTGGCCGTGATCGGGCTCGGCAAGATGGGCCTGTCGCATCTCAGCATCGCCAACGCGCTCGACGACCTCGACGTCGTCGCAGTGTGCGACAATTCGCGACTGGTTACGGAGGTTCTCGGCAAGGTCACCGGTCTTAAGGGCTTCAACGATTATGACGAGGTCCTGAAGCTCCAGGAGCTTGACGCCGTCCTGATCGCGACCCCGAGCATTGCGCACGAGCCGATGATCCGGAAGGCACTGGACCGGGGGTTGCACGTCTTCGCCGAAAAGCCGCTGACGCTCGATGCCGCCGCCAGCCGGGAGCTGGCGGAGATTGCCGCCTCGAAAGGCCTGATCGCCCAGGTCGGCTATCATAACCGCTATGTAGGGACATTCGCGGAAGCCGCGCGGCTGCTCGCCAGCGGAGTGCTCGGGAAGGTTAGCCACGCGCTCGCCGAATCCTACGGTCCGGTCGTGCTTCGCCGGACCAAGCCCACGTGGCGCGGCAAGGCGGGGCAGGGAGGCGGCTGCCTCCATGATTACGCCGCGCACCCGATCAATCTTCTCAACTGGAATTTCGGAGCGCCGCAGGCCTGTCTCGGCGCGGCATTGCCGCGCCATTTGAGCGCCGAGGTCGAGGACCAGACGCATGCAATGCTGCAATTTGTAGACGGGGTCGTCGCGCAGGTCTCGGTCGACTGGTCAGACCCGTCGGTGCGCAAGATGACGACCAAGCTGTCGGTGTGGGGAGAGCTCGGGAAGCTCTATGTCGACCGGACCGAGCTCCAGCTGTTCCTCACGGACAAGGCGAAGGCGCCGGCCGGCTATCGTCAGGGGTGGACCGTCCGTCACATCACCGATCTGACTCCGCCGGTCAGTTTCTACCTGCGCGGCGAGGAATATAGCGCGCAGCTCGAGGCGTTCGGGCGAGCGATCAATGGCAGGGCCGAGCAGCAACGAAACGACTTCGCTTCGGCGGCCGCCACGGACCTCACGATCGAGATGATCCGCGCGACAGCCGAAGGATCCACGGAGCTCGCTCCAAGTCAGCCGCGCCGCAGCGGCGTCGTCGCGCGGATGTTCGGCCGCTGATGCCCGCCAACATTCAACCGCGGAGCGCCCGCGGGCGCCACTGGCATCGTTCCAGGATCCTGAACGCCTGGGTCGATAGCCTGACCGTAGCGGAGATCGTCGAGGAGCTGGACGAAGGGATACTCTTCACCCTCAATCCCGATCACCTCTATTGGCTTCAGCGCAATCCGGATTTTGCGGCGGCCTACCGCAAAGCGACACTCGTCTCGTCCGACAGCAAATATGTCTATTGGGGCCTTGGCTTCCTCGGCCGCGCAATCAAGCAGAAGTCCTCGGGTTCCGATATCGTGCCCGCATTCTGGCGGCATCACGCGTCCAATCCCGAGGTCAGGATCTTCCTGCTCGGAGCAAGGCCGGGAATTGCGCAAATGGCGCAGGATCGGATCAATCGGCTCGCCGGCCGCGAGATCGTCGTCGGAGCCCATGGACCCTCGTTCAACTTCGTCGATGACGAGAAGGAGACGGCCCAGGCGATCGCGATGGTCAATGCATCCGGCGCGACCTGCCTCATCGTCGGCCTCGGCGCCCCCAAGCAGGAAATCTGGATCGACCGGAATCGGTCGCGCATGCCCGGCGTCAAGGTTTACATGGGCGTCGGTGCGACCATCGACTACGAGGCCGAGGCGGTTCGGCGCGCCCCGGGATGGATGACGCGCAACGGCCTCGAATGGATCTACCGAATGGCGACCGAGCCGAGGCGTTACTGGCGACGGTATACCCGAACGCTCGAGTTCTTCTGGCTGGTGCTGCTCGATCGCTTGGGTCTCTATCGACCCCCTTCCTTCACCTCGCCGGTGGTCGACGCGCCAAGCCGGTCGGCAGCGATCAACGGGAGCTGACGTGGAACGCATAATTTTCGGCGACAACCAGTTCTTCGGAATCAACCATTTCTCGGAGGAAAAGGCGCGCCAGCAGGCGATGAAGTTCCAGGACGTCAGCGCCATTCTTGATGTGCTGCAGTCGGCGCTAAACGCCGGCGTCAAGGGGTTCATGTGCACTACTCACGACACGGTAGGAGCAATCGCCGACGACGTGCGCGCCGACCCGGCCAGGTGGGAGGGCTTCCACTTCTACCCTGGGATGCCTTACGCGCATAAATATGCCAACGCGGTGACCGAGCTTGGTTACCTCGGCGCGCTCAAGAAGTTCATCCCCGCCGGCGGCATGGTCGATACGCTGACCCGCGGAACCCGAGCGGTCCTCGGCAAGGACGTTGAATCTTTAATGGCCATGCTGGTCGATGCCGAGATGAAGATGTTCGCTGGCCTGGAGACGCCGGTCGTCTTCCTCCAGAACGTCGTCACCGACCTGATCCTTGGGCTCGGAGCAAACCAGGTCTTCGCCAGCTTCGCCGCTTACGTGAAACGCCGCTACGATGCGGAGGTGGGCTTCTTCACCATGAACCTGCCAAAGCTGCTTCAGGCGCTTCATTCCGCGGGCGTCGAGAGGCCGATCGTCTGCGCGAACGTCAACAAGGCAGGCTTCAGAATGAGCGGCGGGACGGAAGGCTATCGTGAGGCGGCGGCCAAATATCCGGCACGGGTGATCGCCATGTCGGTCTTCGCCTCGGGCGGCATCGCGCCGCGCGAAGCGATCGAGTGGGTGACGAACGAGCCATATGTGGAATCGATCGTCTTTGGTGCCTCCAGCCGCGGCAATATCGAGAATACCGTCGCGCTCATCCGCGAATATGACGAAAAGAGAGGCTCAGTGGCGAAGCCCTGATCGGAGCGCCGGCGGAGTTCATCAATGCTCGCAATTTGCTATCCAATTTCGGATGCAGCGTGAATGTCGCAAGCGATAGGCATTTTGGACAGCGAGGTGGCGGCGGTAATCGTGAACTACCGCACGCCCGATTTGGTCCAGAAGTGTCTCGCTTCGCTGGCTGGCGAGAGGCCGCTGCTGCCCAAGCTCAAAGCGATTGTAGTCGACGGAGGCTCAGGCGACGGTTCGGCGGAGCGGCTGTCGAACTTTGTTGCCGGTCACGAGTATCGCGATTGGGTCTTTCTCCTTCCGCTTCCAATCAATGGCGGCTTTGCCTGGGCCAACAACGAGGCCATTAGCCGATTACTTCAGCAGCCCCAGCCGCCGCAGTTCCTCTACGTGCTCAACCCCGATACACAGGTCGAACGCGGTGCGGTTCTGGCGCTGGCCAACTATCTCGCTGCCCATCCGCGCGTAGGCGCCGTCGGAAGCCAGCTTCTCGAGCCCGACGGGTCGCTGACGGGGAGCGCGTTCAGCTTTCCGAGCTTGCTGGGTGAGTTCTCGCGCGGCGCCCGGACCGGCCTCGTCGACCGGATCTTGAATGTCCCGCCCGTTTCCATTTGTGCAGATTCGGCGCGAGAGGTCGACTGGGCGACCGGGGCAAGCGTCATGCTCCGCGCGGACGCGCTTCGCGAGGTCGGCCTCTTCGATGAGGGATTCTTTCTCTACCATGAAGACATCGAACTGATGTGGCGGCTTCAAAAGGCGGGCTGGCAAATAATGTTCGAGCCAGCGAGCCGAGTTAGTCATGTCGGGGGCGCGGCGACCGGAGTTCACAGCCGCAAGTCGCCAGAGCCGGTTCAGCCGAGAAGGCCACGATATTGGTACAGATCTCGGGCACGCCTGTTCGCGCTCAGCCGCGGCAGGACAATTGCGGTGCTGGCTTATGCTGCCTGGTTCGCAGGCTATTTCATTTGGGCATTGAGAAGGGGCACGGGCCTCGGGAGAAATTCGAAGCCTTTCTCTCATCAGCTTAGAGACCATGCGCGCTATGCTCTTCCTCGCCGAAGCGACAAAATTCCTGCGGTTCGATCTTGGCGCGATAAGCCCAATCTCGAGCCTGCCTGGATGGAGCGGGGCTCGCTGTGACGACGATCGCAGCCGTCGTGATCGGCCGCAATGAGGGAGAGCGACTCTCACCAAGCCTTCGGTCTGTCCTCGATGCCGGACTTCCACTCGTCTATGTCGATTCCGGTTCGAGAGACGCTAGTCCCTCGATGGCCAGGGACCTCGGAGTCCCCGTCGTAAGCCTCAGCTCGGATCGGCCTTTCTCAGCGGCGCGCGGACGCAACGAAGGAATGGCCGAAGTCCTGAGGCGCTGGCCAAGGACGGAATTCGTCATGTTCCTCGACGGCGATTGCACGCTTGATCCGGCCTTTCCAGCAGCTGCCAAGTCAGCCTTTGGACAATATCGGGATTGCGGCATCGTGACTGGCCATTTGTATGAGCGACACCCCGAGGCATCGCTTTACAACCGCCTTTGCTCGATCGAGTGGCGATCGCCCCCGGGCTTCATTGCCGGCGGCCGCGGCCTTGGTGGCATCATGGCCGTCCGCCTTGCAGCATTTCGCGCGGCGGGCGGCTTCAATGAGCAGGCGATTGCGGGCGAGGAGGCCGACTTTGCCGCTCGGCTCGCGCTCGCCGGCTGGTCGGTGTTGAAGATCGACGTGCCGATGGCGACGCATGATGCACATATGCTGCTCTTCGGGCAGTGGTGGCGCCGTACCACGCGTGCGGGGCATGCCATGGCGCATCGCTACGCTGCCCAAGCGGGTATAAGTTCCAGCGACGCACGGCGCCGCGTCAGGAGTGCACTCTTCTGGGGCTTTCTCCTGCCTGTGGCCGTCCTATTATTGCTGGTCCCGACGCGCGGCGCTTCCTTGCTATTCTTACTTGGCTATTGCTGGCTCGGGAGCAGGACCTACCGCTACTATCGGGCAACGGGGCTCGACGGGCCCGATGCGCGGCTCGCAACCCAATTCATCATTTACGGCAAGTTCCCAGAATTCCTTGGGATCATGCGCTACGGCGTGAACCGCCTGCGCGGCCGGTTTCACGTCATCGACTGGCGATAGTCTCAGCTCTCCCCTTCGCTCGCCATCTTCGAGGTGAACAGATCAGGATGACCGGCAATCGTCCGGACCAGTTCCTCGGCATTGCGCTGGGCGTTGTGCAACAAAAGCACGCGCTCCCTCCCGACTTTGCCGCGACGATCCAATTCCTCTGGCGGTGCATGGAGAGCCGCAGAGAATGCATGAACCAACTCTTCGACGGATCCAGGCGTAATCAGCCATCCGCATTGGTCGTCGACCAACTCGGGAATTCCTGCGATTGTTGTCGTGATCACTGGACGCGCTAGCGCGAGCGCTTCCATGATCACCACCGGCAGGCCCTCCGCGAAGCTCGGGAGAACGAAAGCGCGCGCTGATTCCAGCCGCTCGCGGATTTCTGCTGAAGAGCAGATTCCGTCAAGCTCGACATAATCTTCCAATTTCTCTCGGCGGACCTGCTCCTCTAGATTGGATCGGAGCTCGCCATCCCCGACAATCGTGACCGTGAATTGCTCACCACGATCGCGAAGCCGGGCACTCGCCTCGATCAAGAGGGGCAGGCCCTTGGCCGCCGCCAAGCGAGCAACACAGACGAACTTTTTCGAGTTGGGCTGAATTGGAATCGGCGTTCGATCGAGGAAATCTGGACCGAGACCGCAACGGATTATCTTGAGCTTGGGCCAATCCTCCGGGCTGCTCCATCGCATGAGCTGACTTCTGCCATAAGCGCTTATCCCCGCCACAAGGCTCGCGGCCGCGATCTTGCGCGAGAGTGACAAATAGACTGGCGAGTCGAACTCGTTGGGACCATGGACAGTGAAGCTGAATGGCGGGCCGCCCCAGGCCCGAACGATCATGGCCACCGCTGCAGGGTTGGTTCCGAAATGCGCGTGAACGTGCTCGACGCGCAGCCGCTCAAGACGGCGGGTAAGCCATGCTGCCTCCAGCCAATAAGCGAAATGCCGGAATTTCTGATTGAGCCCCGGCGCACTGAGGCGAAAGGCGGCAGCGAACGCCCGAAACGTCTTCGCCGGCCGCGAGAGGGAAAGAAGAAGCGCGCAAAGGACAAGGCTCAGGACGCCTTGGCTGAGCACGACCTCGGTTCGTGCGGCCTCCTTGATGTCGGCCTCGTCCTTCAAATCGGCGCGGGCGGGCCGCAATGAGAATCGATGGACCTCGTAACCGGCTGCCTCCACGCCTTCGATTTCACGCCTGACGAAGGAATGGCTTACCGCAGGATAAAGGTTGCAAAGATAGGCGAGGCGCACGCTCACTCCGCTTCGGCTGATGTCAGTCACAGCCATAGCAAAGGATCGCCCGATGATAGAGGAATCAAGCTTCGAAAATAGCGGCTCCGTCGCCCGCCAATTAGATGTGGCCGCCCGAAAGTGCCTTGGCGACCAGGTGCGGCTTGTTGCGCGCGTGGAGCTTGTTGCGAAGATTTTCGACGTGCCGCTCAACCGTCCGTGGCGCGATCCCCAGCTGCAGCGCGCACTGCTTGGACGAGTACCCGCGGGCAATGCACTGAAGCACCTCAACCTCTCGTTCGGTCAAAGTGACGAAGTCTTCCTGTTGCCGCGGAAAATTCACCATTGATCCCCTTGTTGGGAAAACTCTTGCCAGTTCCCTTAATAGCCTTGGTTATCACTAGCTTACAGCATGTTGAACATAGCGTGCCAATTTCGGACAATCCGTTTCGAAAGAACGACGGACGGGTAAGGATTTTTCCATTTCCCGGCCGACTCTGGTGTGAGGGCGCGCCCGTCCGAAGGGCAAATTTTGGCGCATTTCTGGGAACGTCTGAGAAAATATGTGTAATTTCACTAAGCAATATTTCTGAGCACTGATTCGCAAGTAGTCGCTCAGACGCGCCGACCGGTCCAATTTGTTGCCCATCGTTAAAAAAACGTTTATTGAAAAATAGCTTCTGTGTCGTTTACGCAAGTCAAGCGACCGGACGTGAATGGGGTCCGCCGCCCAGAGCAAGTGTAGAGACGGCGAACCTCCTTCAGGGGCAACGGAAGGGAAATATTATGCGACGCGTTTTGATGACAGCACTTGCAGGAGCGGCGATTTCACTCGCGGCTCCCGCTTATGCCGTTCAGCCACCAGTGCTGCATGGGTTTTGCGCCCTGGGCAACACTTGCACCGATAATGGGACCAATACACCGACCGGCGGGAATCCGCCTACATTTGCGTTCGCGGCCAGTGGTC
>Ga0157370_10002709_pt1 | contig 21191 bp, 18 predicted proteins | sample C35metaG_FD_113463 | JGI IMG/M metagenome (GOLD analysis project Ga0157370, IMG submission 113463) | Corn rhizosphere microbial communities from Kellogg Biological Station, Michigan, USA - C3-5 metaG | ecosystem: Host-associated > Plants > Roots > Rhizosphere > Soil | place: USA: Michigan...
CGAACACCCAGGCGCGCACATGCCCAAGGGATGTGGAATGGGGGTCGCTCAAGACGCCTTCACCAGGGTGCCGGCGCCGAACTCTGTGAACAACTCGACCAGCATGGCGTGCGGGCGACGCCCATCCAGAATGACCACCGCCTCGACCCCCGCGCGAACGGCGGCCATGGCGGTCTCCAGCTTGGGGATCATCCCGCCGGTGGCGACGCCCGTGTCGATCAGGTTTTGCGCCTCGTCCAGCGTCATCTGACGGATGATGTCACCATCGGCGCCCTTGACCCCCGGCACGTCCGTCAGCAGCAGCATCCGCTTGGCGTTCAGCGAACCCGCGACCGCGCCCGCCACCGTGTCGGCGTTGACGTTGTAGGTCTGGCCATCCTCAGCCACGCCGATCGGGGCGATGACCGGGACCCAGTCTTCGGTCTCGGACGCGATCAGCCCGGCGATCAGCTTGGGATCCACCTTGGTCGGCTCGCCGACATAGCCCAGGTCCACCTCGTGCTCGATCATGCTGTCGGGATCGCGCTTGGTCCGGCGCGTTTTCTCGACGGTCAGCAAACCGGCGTCCTTGCCCGACAGGCCGACGCCGCGCACGTCCGCCTCCTTGCCGGCCATGGTGATCCAGTGGGCGATCTCCTTATTGACCGCGCCCGACAGCACCATCTCGGCGACCTCCATCGTCGCCGGATCGGTGACCCGCAGCCCGTCGACGAAGCTGGACTTCACCCCCGCCTTGTCCAGCATGGCGCTGATCTGCGGCCCGCCGCCATGCACCACCACCGGGTTCACGCCCATCAGCTTCAGCAGCACCACATCGGCCGCGAACTGACGCGCCACGGCGCTCTCGCCCATGGCGTGGCCGCCGTATTTGATGACCACGGTCTCGCGGTCATACACCTGAATATACGGCAAGGCCTCGGCGAGCGTCTTCGCCGTCTCCCAACTGCGTTCTTCCGACTGGCGTTCTGTTTCATTCATCACGCGCGCGAAATAGCGGGGGATGGGGGCGCTGTCACGCGGAGAAGGGCGCTCCATAGGGTTGGGAATAACCTGCGATGAGCCGCTGGCTAGGCGGTTGCAGCCCATGTTAGGCCGGTCAGGCACCACAAACCTCCGCTTCGCGAGATGAATCTGAATGTCCGCAACGCCGCGCGAGAAATCGGATCGGCCTTCGATCTGCATCGACGGTTTCAATCTTGCCGCGTCTCAGGGCACCGGGATTGCGACCTACAGCCGAAACCTGCTTGAAGCCGCCAGCCGCCTTGGCTTTCGAACAGAAGCTCTCTTCGGACCCACGCTTTCGCCAACGTCCGTCAAACCATTTGGCGAGGTTGCTATCCTTGATCCGGAGCGTCCATCGACGCCGCTTCGCTTCATGCAGAAAGTCGAACGCGATGTTCGGTCACGCCTGAGCCCGCTAGGCCGAACCGCGCATCCCGTCGCCATCTCCCAGGATGTCATCTGGCCGGGAGGGGAAGCCGCTCGACCACGAGCGGACCGATTTTGGGCCAGCGACAAGCTCTACTTGAATGCCAGTCGGGCGTTCAAGAAGCACGGACGCGGCACACCCGTGAGGTTCGAAACGCAAGACGCGCCCGCGCCCGACGTCATGCATTGGACAACCCTGCTGCCGTTGCGCGCGCGCAATGTGCCGAACATCTACACGATCCATGACCTCATCCCGCTTCGCCTGCCGCATACGACGCTGCACAATAAGCCCGTGTTCATGGCCATGTGCCGCGAAGTCGTGCGTCACGCCGACCATATCGCCGTTGTCTCCGAGGCGACGCGTCAGGATGTCATCCGCATGCTGGGCGTTCCGGAGGACAGGGTCACAAATACTTATCAAGCCGTCAGCCTGCCCAAGGCTTTGATCGAAAAACCGGAGCGGGACGTTGTCATCGAACTGGAAGCGACGTTCCAACTCGGCTGGGGCGATTACTTCCTGCATTTTGGCGCTGTCGAACCGAAGAAAAACCTCGGCCGCGTTGTAGAAGCCTACCTGGCGTCAGGCGTGCAGACGCCGCTCGTGATCGTCGGCGGTCGAGGTTGGCTGAGCGAACCCGAGACTGCGCTTCTAGGTCACGTGAAGGCGATCGGCGGCGCGAGTTCGGATCGCATCCACGTTTACGAATACATGTCCTTCGCCGCTCTGGTCAGTTTGATCCGCGGCGCGAGAGCGGTCCTCTTCCCCTCTCTCTATGAAGGGTTTGGGCTACCCGTCCTGGAGGCGATGAGCCTGGGAACGCCCGTGCTCACATCGAATCAAGGCTCACTACCGGAAGTGGCCGGCGACGCTGCGCTTCAAGTCGACCCCTACGATATTGATGCCCTGTCCCGAGCGGTCCGCATGATCGATGCCGACGCCGACTGGCGGGCCGAAGCTTCAACTCGCGGCAAGACGCAGGCGGCGCTCTTCGACGATAATGCCTATGACGCGAGGCTGCGCGCGCTTTACGCCAAGGTCGGCATGCCAGCTTGAAAGAACGACTCCCCTAATGTTCTATTGCTAACTCCGCGCTCAACACAGTACGCACAGGCTTATTTGGCCCCTCCCGGGTTGCTCAATAAGGTCCTGACTAAAAACACTGTTGACAAAGTCACTTCTCTCTTCATGACGCGTCAATGGAATTAGTATGAGAAAAACATCTCCCATCTCAGCGTCTCGAGCGCCCGTGGCATTCATCATTGTGAAGCTTGTTCGGCTATAAGACACGCGTTCTTGACCGGGCAGACCTGTTACGATTCTGAGACGGAATGGGACATGCCTCGTTAGCTTGAACCCATCCCACCTCCCGCCGATCTTGGCAACGGCATTACTGCTAGAGCAGATCTTATCGACATTCTTTGTCGCGTGCTTTCCAGCCTTTCGATCATGGTGCCCCTGTCGATTGGCATTGTAGGATGCCCTACGCTTTCTCGACTTCGGCGCCAGGGCGACTGACCGAGGCTCGAGGCACCGGCACCGACGCCGCCATCGAATGCGTAATAGTGCCGGAGACTAGGCAAAACATATCCCGCTCTCACGGCTCGCTGGGAAAATCTACACGGTAGATACAACGGATAAATCAATGCTAACTACTAACGCACATCCAGGCACTTTCTGCCCGTTACGCCACCCTCACGGCAGCTTAAAGTTCGACTTGAGGGCCAAGACGCGCTGTACGAGCGATGATCGTGGAACCTTATCAGTACCCAGACCGTGATCATGTCGCATCCACTCGAATTGGCCATGATGATCAGTATGATATTTCGCAAACGAAATAGAAAACTTACTGTCCTTCATGAAATAAAAATGGGAGGACATATAGTAGTCACTGTCTTTGAGAAGCTCGTCTGACCCATCGGCGAAATCCCTGATGCTTATCTTTCTTCGTTTAGATATAGCATTCGATAGGATATGCTGCTCGGGAGCCAGTCGGGATAGCTCGTGTGCACGCCACCGGTTAGGCTGCACACGGTCCATGAAGTAGAAAGCGTCTTCATCCGTCTGTAGCGGCACGTCCCACAAGCACTTAAGATCGCCCACGCGACCGAAGTGGACATGGTCAGAAGGATGAAGGGGAAGCGGATTATCTGGAATTCGCTCGAGCACCGCTCGCGAGTGACGTGACGTTAGGTTATTACACAGTATCGGATATTGGAATATGGCACGGTCATCAACCTCCAAGCGCGGCAGTAGCGCGTAAACATCCATAAACTTTGTAGATAAAAGTATTATATCAGATCGTATCTTCAGGACATACTCTGTCTGCACGACGTCGAGTCCTTGGGTAGTGCTTAAAATCTGTCGATTAACATTATTCGGTGTGTAGCTTGGCCAAACACCCTGCGGTCCAGGGTCCTTTGACAACACCACAATGTCGTAGCTAAGACCTTCGACATTCTGGCCAATCCAAGTCGAAAGCACAATCCGAGCACCAGGCATCAATTTTCGGATTTGCCGGGTGAGCATAAGGGTCGTCGGCCTTGAGTAAATTGCACTAATACTCCAGTCTATAGGCCCTTGGACGACGACGGTCACCTCTTGAAAGTTAATGCTCATTTTCTCCCCTTGCGAAGAAGCCGTGCATGACGATTGAATTTGAGCGCCCTGATCACGGGATGCTTGGCCGTGCGGAACCGCCTCTGCGTTGGCTTATTGGTAATGAGAGGAATGAGAGTATCCGGGAATTTTGCCATAAGCCGAAGCCAATAGCGCTCCCACGCAATTGCGCCTTCGACATCACCAGCAAGACGGCATGCTTTGCGTTCGAAAGAAACGATACGCTCTATTTTATATAATAAAATTAGCTGGTAAAACCAGTGGTCAGATCTGATACTCTCTAGGGAGTGATTTACGGCAGTTTCCAGGCACGAAAGCTTTAATCCGACCTGCACACCGCTCCAATCTTGGGTTGCTTGCCCAATCCTATCGCGCCGATAGTGATATAAGACCTGATTCGCTACAGCTGTCTTGGATGAACTCTCGATAAGCGCGAGGAAGAAGGGCACGTCTTCGTACAACGGAATGTCTATTAGAGACGAAATAGCCGCATACTTTATTCGCGCCGCGAAAAAATACATCCAAACAGTATGATTTAACGTCGAAACACCCAGAGCCCAGTGCGGCTCTTTAGAATAAAAAAGCGGCCCTTCGGACACGATCACTGATGTGGGTAAAACTGGATCCCACATTCGTCTCGTCCGGTCGCTATGGTGGTCGAATCCAAAGACCACCACGTCTGCGTCCTGCGATTTAGAAACACCAATCAATTTCTCGATCGCATCATGACTGATCCAGTCATCTCCATCGAGGATGAGGCAGTAATCGCCAACCGCTTTGCTGAGGCCTGCCCGTCGAGCTCTATTGGCGCCTAAAGGCTGATCGGAACATAGTACCGTTACGCGAGGATCGAACTTTTTAAAATCGAGGCATACACGAAGCGTGTTGTCGTCAGATTTGTCGACAACAACAACTACTTCAATGTTTGAATGTGTCTGGAGAAGACAAGATGCAATACAGTGTGCTACATGGCCCTCGATATCTTTGGCGATTATAATTAACGAGACTAGTGGAAAGTCTCTATTTATCTGCGGCGAGAATAGCTTGTGACACAGGACCTCACGGAAAGGAAAAATATGGGAAGTGAACTCCGCGCCATTGTTCGTTTTGAACTGGCCGATAGAACCCTGATCAACGCGGAGAGCTTCTCCAACCGACAACGCCCGACCGTTGAATGTAGCATCACCTCGGACTAACGCGAAAAATTCTACGCCACGCCTATTGTAGAAGGGCTTGGTTGCCTGCCCTGCAGGCAGAAGCCATACAAAGTCAGCAGTTTCCTTCGAAACGTATTCATCCATAAATAGGCGACGAGCTGCACTCCGCGCGACTTCCAGAGCGGCCAGCCGCGGCTGATCGCCGCTCAACGCTTGGACCCGCGAAGGGGGAGCACTCAACCTAGATTTTGATAATGCCTTCACAATTATCTCGCCGTCCTTAGAGCTTATCGAGGAGCGCACTACGCTGGTGAATATCTAACTACCGGCGCGATCGACATGCATGGCCAACGAGAACCCCGCCTCCGCAGAGAGGTCAGGGTCCGAGAGCATGCTTGAAAGAGGAGCCCAGACAGGGAGGTACCCATCGTGCGAGTTCTTTATGGACACGATATCTACCATGCCCAGATTGTCGCTGATAAGCCCCTCACGCACCACCCCCGTTACGTCCGCGATATTGAAAAGACCTCTAAGCACAAGGTAGTTTACGAATAGAACATGATCGAAAGTGTGCCACGTCAGTCGACAGAGTGCCCGCTCGATGCCACCGTGGCAAAACGCGATATGCGACAGAAAAGCCTCGACGTCTGGCAGTGGATAATAGGGAACATCATAAAACCAGGAGAAAAGATTTGTCCCCATGATCGATTTGATCTTCATCGCGTCTTCAGAAGAGTAAAAGTCCGCACAAGCCGAGACCACATCTCTGGTTATGGCACTTGGTGAGTTTGCAGCGAAGAAGACTGATTTCGTATAGTTACTATGCGCTTTCGAGAAAACCTCATCTACACTTGACACGAACACAACATCTGAGTCTATGCATATTATCTCTTTCGAGCCATCCAAGACCGCAATATAAATGGCTAGTATTTTTTTTACATTTATTGTCGAACCTGACCCCGCAGATAGTGTTTCTGCTAACTGAGAAAACCCTAAACGATCACAGGCTTCAACCGCTGATATAATCTCGAAAGGAACGGGAATCCTTAGTTCTGTAAGTGAAATGTATTTCTCAAACATTTCACGTTCTTCACGATTCGTAGCGACGAACGTCAAACCAACATCAGAGTCATCGGCGATGGCTAACGGCGGCGAAAACATGCTCGATAGATGGCTGATCTTCGGCGGATGTATGGGTATGATCAACCGACGTTTTCCAAGAGATCGCGAGCCGGGGAGGGCTCTCAACGATTCTCTTCGTCCAGCAAGCGCCGGCTCGACGTCCTCAAGTTTTTGGGGCGTTGACGTTGCACTTGCGGCGTGGTCAGCACGGTGAAGCGACTCAGTTATCTTTGTTAGCGCATCGACACGCTCAGCCAACGCGTTGATGACCGCAAGCAGTTCAGAGCTGGTATGAGGCGGAGTGACCAAATCCTGTCTTGCTTGCCCTACCTCTATTTCGGGTCGAATACCTGTTGAGTCTGACATCAATCACGCCTTCGTTCAAATACCCCACCAGGAGGAGCGCATTAATCCGGGAAGCATCCCAAATACTTGTCTCCCTCAGCGCTCGGCGACTTCACAACGACGGTCGTAACGTCCGTTAAGGCCTCAAAAGCAGTCGCCTCCCCAGGTTTGATGGTGATTATATCGCCGTCTGACCAATCCCTACCGAACATCCGCGCCCTGCCAGCCAACACCACAGTTACCTCGGTCGCGATCCTGTGATGGTGGAGCGGCTCTTTGTCGCCTGCCGAATACCGCTGAATGGCCACCTCAAAGTCTTTAGTATTGAGGACACTTGGCGTAAAGGCACCCACGAACCACCCGCGCACCATATTTGCTAAGTTGTCATGCTTCATTGGAGGTTTCTCAGTTGCTCGATTACGGCTTCAAGCATGGCTAGTTGCCGTGGCGACTTTATGGGATGGTACTGCGCAGGCTCAATGCGAGAGGCAACAACCCTCTTACCGGCAAGCAAAATCTCATTGAGCGTTAGACTAACGTAGTATTTTCCACCGACGCTTGCATCCTTCGAAATCATTTGCTCGCTGGCGGTGACGAAATCACTAGCTTTCCGGTACCAATAGCATCCTGCGGTAGCATTCCTGCTTATAGGATTCTTTTCGGCGGCCTCAACGACTTGATTGCTACCTTCCAGTCGAACGAATGAGTATCGCGGATGAAGAGAGTCAAAGATTACTGTTCCAGCGTCCGCACCCTCTGAACGGAAATTCTGAAGGAGTTCGCTTAGGTCGACATCCAAAAGATCAGTAGCGTTCAGAATTAATAGTTCGTCGTCTAAGTCGAGGTCATCGATCGTGAGCAGCGCAGTACAAGCGGCTCCCTTGGTTTCTCTGGCTATTTGCACGATTGTAGCGGTCGGCGCTATCAGACGTAGAATTCCATCTACGTGATGAACGCGGACGTCATCGGCGCGCATCGCAAAAACAATACGTTGAGGCATTAATGAAAGACAGGACCGAGCGATTCTTTCGATAACCAGTTCACCATCGAGTTCTGATAGGAAGAGGGGATATCCCTTGTTTTCTAGATCGCTATGCTCGTTGCCTGCGGCCAAGATTATTATATTCATGCCGCTCTTCCTTCGGCCTTAGCTATAGCGGCATTGATGTTTTCCAGATTGACCTCTTCAACGCCGGACACGACCAGGACATGCGCCCCCGAGGCGCGCGCTGCCTTCACTCCGTTCTCGTTGTCTTCCACTATCAAGGTCCGTTCTGGCGTAACACCAAGCCGCTTCATCGACTCTAGATAAATCTCTGGATCCGGCTTTGAGAAAGAGACGTCCTCGTTCGACATCTGTAAATCTAGGTAGCGAGCTAGATTTGATTTATCCATCATTGCTTCCACGCTTTGACGGACCGAGTTGGACGCAACAGCGAGCTTATACCCTCTCATCTTAAGATCTGAAAGCGCACGCTCCTGCACATATACCGGTTTACACTGCGTGTAGACTATTTCTAGTGTATAAGTCTGCTTCAATCTATTGACAAACTCGTGCAGCTTTTCTGGGAATGCCTCGCTGCGAGAGAGCATCTGTAGTTTCTTTTTGGTTGGAAGACCGTCAAACCGGTTCAAGTGATCGGACCGACTGATCGTATAACCGAAAAGCTCCAAAGCGCGATTGAGCGACTCGTAATGCCACTCGCGGGCGTCGATAAGAACGCCGTCCATATCGAATATTACGGCCTCTATCATCCCTCACCTGCCATGAAAAACGACTGCGCGTCCTCTGGAATATCAGTGCACAGATCAAGTCCGTCGCGATTGGAAACGCCAGAATCTTTGAGCATTCGCCAAAGCGGTGCATGCGAGCGCCCGTGAAGCTCTGACGAGACTACGCATACGCGCTTGCCTGCGTCTAGGTGCGCCGAAATTAACGATGCGTCGAACCATTCCGGGCCTGCAAAAGAGTCGAGCCACACACCGAGGCAACGCTCATAACAGATGGGCTCCGGCTCTATATCGCTCTGCCGCGTATAGCATGGCAGTCCGGCAGCCAGATAGCGGTGCAGTTCGGGACCAGACATATCAAAAGCAAACCACTCGATGCCGCAGTCTCTCATTTTCTCGAGCAAGAGACCGGAAAGACCATCGGCTTTGATGTTTATAGCCAACGGCAGCCGTTTGGAGCGAAACGCGGCCAGCATCTGATCGATCTCGACGCTGTCTTCAGAAGCCGGATCGTGGGATATCACGAGCCGCCCGTTCCTATCGCGAACATCGGTTTCGGTGCCAAAACCTGCTTCTGCTGATCTGGCGAAAGCTTCGGGCGTATTTTTTTCGTCCGCAGCTATCCAGTAGCCTCTATGGCTCAAGATCCTCACGATGGATTTCGCTTGGCGACATCCGACACTGGCGATGACAGAAACACGGACAAATCGGAAGGAATCCCTAGACCGTACATTCCATTACCCTCACTGCCGACATTGTAAGTACCAATCTTAGCACCACTAGCAACTTGGTAGTTGTAAACTGGCGCTACGTAGTATTCACCGTTCACTCGATCCCCTTCTTCGATCATCTGCTCTGCGGCCTCAACGAATGCGCGCCCGGATTTAAAATTGTAAATGCCTACAGTCGCCTCATCCGAGATGACCTGCTTTTCCACAACGCGTTCGACGTCGCCTGAAGACGAAAATCCGACGAATGACCATTTGGGGTCGTCCGCCTTCATCGTCATTATGAGACCATCTAGATCCGCCATCGACGCCAAATAGGCGTCAATCGAACAATCAATGTACTGATCGCTATTGGCGATCATTAGCGGTTCATCATTGTTGATGACTTCTTTTCCAAGAAGGACCGTACAGGCAGCCCCGTCCGTTACGCCGTCGATAGCGACGATTTTACAGTTCGGCGCCCAACTAGCCAATTTAGTTCCCAGATTATAGCGTGCGATATGGTCCCTTTGGCAAATAAAGATAAACATATGCGGCTCGCTGGGCGTCAGGTTGTGGATCACCAGCTCAATCATCCGCATGTCATGCACGGGGATGAGAGGTTTTGGATCGGCAAAGCCCGCAGATGCAAACCTGCTCCCACGACCTGCCATTGGTATGACTATATTAAGCATTCACACGATCCTCGATAGCGCGACGTGCACTAACATACGCAGCGTTGTCCCAGCAAGACGGATGCGGGGACACATGACGGCGTCCTCCTCGTTGCGAGCATGCTGAGGCTTTGAAACTTCGCGATGACGCCACATAACCTCGCAACGAACCCCAGCGCACGATAGTTTTAGAGCACGACCAGACCTGATATGCGCAATGGCGATTGAGACCGCACTGTGATGTTCACAAACTCGCCAGCATTTCCAACTGAGTTCACACTCAAAATCGCCAGCCGGCTGCTTATAGCTAGGAACTTTAAGCCTAGTGAGCTCGCGTATTGTGCCGTGCTGATCCCCACCCCCCACACTAGTATACGCATGTGAGCCGAGGGCGGCCCTCCCGCAATGCGAAAGCCGAGCGTCCCTGTGCAAGAACCTGGAAGGCGTGCTGAGGTCCCGTCTAGCGCCCAATGGGGAGACAGAAATATTCCTGTCTTGAGACTGAGCTCGCCACGATCTCGGCCACGCAATTTTAGGCGGCGCCTTCGATTAAGTGCGGGCGAATAGACGGTCAGCGAGTCTGCAACTACTCCTGGTGCAGCGTATCGCGACGTTGTTGGCGCAGAAGGTTCGAAATGCGTCAAATAACCAGCACGCGGAGGTAACGTGACAAGGACAGCACTCCGGCAAAACCGCGGCTCATGCCCCCCGTCACGAATTCGTCTTGTCCATTCCACGTCCTCTCTCTGCCCCCACCCGAGCAGCGGATTCCAAGGAATGCGCGTCAGAATCTCCCGCTGCGCCAACACCGCACCGCCATTGACATATACCCCAGAGTTCCAATCTCCGTATTCTACTATAGCTGTCCGAGACGTGATCCGATCTGAAGCTGTCGTTACGAGGTCCGGAAACCGCTCGCCATTTTCATCAACCTGACGACAAATAATTACCGAGAAATCGCTTCCAAATTTCTGCACTTCCTTCACAAAGGTGCTCGATAGTCTATATCGATCGTGAAGCGTCAAAATCATCTCTGACGTTGTAGCTTGTACCGCAAGATTCTTTCGGAGGCCGATGAGTTCGGAGGGATACGCTGAATCATCTAGCAGCACGCAATCTTTGCCCCAAGCATGGCAGCGCGTAGGTATATCCGCCTTCGGTGAAGATACGATTATCTTATATTTGGACAGGTATTTAGCGTTTTCGCGGACCGATGCTATCAGCCGGTCGATTCGGTCAGGCTTCTTTCCATCTGTAATAATCACGAAATCCATGTCGCGATCTGACGAGTGTCGCCGCACTTCGTGTGTCAGTCGTATACTAAAGGTGTTCAGTCCATGGGATTCGACGTGATGAATTAACGACACATGGCCCTCAGACCACCGGTAAATTCGACGCATGACGTCAAACATAGATCCCAACCGGCTATCGCTTACGGTAAGCGTCAGTATGCCTCGCGGCGCAACGAGGCGCAGAGCCTCATCCAGGATGACCGGCCAAGATTTATACATAGTTAGATCTCTCTGTGAGAGATCGACTTCATCGTATGACTGATGGAGGTTAGACGGCATCCGGTGGTCATTAAATGCAGACCATATACTGACATCCGCACTCCCCCAGCCGCCCTGCGTACTCTCACCCGAGAATCGTCTATGTGCGCTATTTGTCACTGCTGCTTTTATGACGGCTTACAGATGCATTGAGGAACTTCACACTACCTCTAAAGTGGGGACGGCTTGAAGCGATTTTCAGTTCTGCTTCAGATGACACTTTCCAGTCAGTATATAGACTTATCTGATAAACGCCTGGCGTGGCGATTTCTGTTGTTCGGGTAGTCTGTTCCTTACTATTTCCCCAGCTGACGGTCAGGCATGAACGCGACCCCTCCGGATCGACCAAGACATGTGCGTGAATCTTCCACAAACCGGGTGACAAAGTAATCTGTGGGCCAAATATCAGAAGCCTTGCGCGACCGGTCAGATCTACTTCTTTCTGCGCCCCGAGCTTTAAAACTGCACGATCTGAGTCATAGGCAAACAGATAGGGTTCCCAGCTGGCTTCAGCCCCGACAAACGGGGGCAAGCTTCGATAAATATCCAAGGCATCCAGATTAAGTCGAGAGGCCGGTGCGGATGGGGTCGCACCTCGACTCACCTCGCCGATGTAGGGCAAGGCAAGAACTTCCCTGCTCGCATCAAAAACTGCGCCGTTCTGGACCGCGATCTCGGAGGCATAGGCCAGAAAATGGGCTGAGCGTCGCAGTGCATCATGCTCAGTAAATCCGATATCCTTTAGAAACCCGGGTCCATCTTCAAATGCGACGATTGCAACTGTAATGGCATCCGGAAGAATTGGCTCAATCTCGGATGACAACAGAAGACATTTATCAGTGTCAGCAGCAGTGCCGGCTTCAGCCAAACTGGTCACTCGCCAACCCTGTGAGGACGCTGCGTTTAACACAGCGTCTTTCCAAGGATTCTCATATGGTGAAGGTTGAATAAAGACATGCAGCTTCATGAAGAACGTAGCCACACGTAAACATCGACTGCTTCTTCGATATCTTCAAACATTTTTGCTTGCCCGCCCTCAACGATAAGAGCGCGGCTGCAATGGCGGGCAATAAGATTCATGTCATGCGATGCCATGATGAATGACCGTCCCGCACGATGTTGAAAGAGCTCTATTTCACACTTTTGCTGAAAACGGGCGTCACCCACTGCGACTAACTCGTCTATCAAATAACATTCAAAATCGATAGCGAGCGACAAGCCAAATGCTAGCCGGGCGCGCATACCAGACGAATAGTGCTTTACCGGCAGTTTAAGTGCGCGGCCTAATTCTGCGAAGTCGTCTACCCGGTCACGAAGGACCTCGAAATCCTTAGCGTATATTCGAGCAAGAAACTTAATGTTGTCGAGCCCTGAAAGACTACCCTGGAATCCTCCACCAAACCCGATAGGCCAAGAAGAGCTCATATTCCATTTTATCCGCCCAGACGACGGGGGTAGAATCCCACCGAGCATTTTGATCAGGGTGGACTTTCCCTGACCATTTCGCCCAAGGATGGCCAAGCGTCCGTCGCGCCCCACATCAAAATCGAGATGGTGGAACAGCAGCTTGTTCGAACCGTGATAGGCTTTGCTCAGACCTCGAACACTTAAACCAGGTGAAACAATGTCAGGCATCAATCTTGCCTGTGCTCCCGAACGCCTGCCCAGATCAGCCAACCAATCGAATAGAGCAGGAGTGTGGATATTAAGACTGTTAAAATAGACCGCCACCGGTTGGGGAGCGTCGCAATGTCAGGTTTGTTGGGCGACACCACGCGTTCAAGATAGAGTTGTTTCCGCGCCGCCTCTTGACGGGCGGAAATCAGGCCGTTCGTAGCCGATGCGAGTTGCTTGTCAGCGATCTCGCGTTCGATCACAAGGTCTTGGTAGGAACCGACCTTCTGCGCTAGTGAGCTCTCGTTGCCGGCTACTTTGCGGCGCTCTGCGTCGACCTGCGCCTGCAATGCAGCTATACGACCAGTTACCCCAGGGAGGGCTGGGCTGTCTGGTGCTTGCCGCTGGAGCTGTGCGCGCTCCGCCGAAAGCTGCGCGATACTGGCGCGTAATCCAGCGATCAGTTCGCTGCTTTCACCAGCCGCCAACGTCGGGTCCACAAAGCCTTCGCGATTGCGCAGGTCGGTTAGACGGCGTTGGACGCCGGCCAGGCGTGACGCAGCCGCCTCGTATGCGGCTTGTGAATCCCGGATCGTGTCATTTGCAGCGCGCTCGTTGAGCCGATTAATCAAGTGTTCGCCCCCCATCAAAAGGGCGTTGTTTAGATTATAGGCGTCGCCAGACCGAAACGCCTCGACCCTCAGAGTACTTATCCCGGTGCTGGCGTCATAACCTACATGCACTAGACGCTGGAGCGCCCTATACAAGCCTTCTTCCGACCGCCCTTCGCCCAGCCTGGGGTAACGGAAGAAGAAGTCCGCCTCACTTCGCCCGAGGATCTCGCTAACTCGAAGATCACTCTGAAGATCCTTGAGGGCATCGCGAGACGTTATGTACTCGTGCACCGCGAAAGAATCATTTTGCCCAGATGGAATACCTACGCCCTGAAGCGTCAGTGCGGTGGGCGACGTGCTACGTTCGGGCGATCGAACGATAAACTTAGCCTCGGAGACATAACGAGGTGCCGCCAAGAAAAAAAAGAAGATCGTCGTCAAAAGTGTTGGCAGGATTACGACAAGCAAAAGTCCGATTGGAAGCTTTCCCCACCAATGATCGGTCGGATCATCCGGCGCTGTCAGCTTGGGGAGAGGCCCCACGTATGTGATGTCGTCTTCTGTCATGTTGAGTGCAGCACTTTTGAGCCGGATTAATCGACGTCGATACGATCCATGGCTCCAGCAATGAGGAGGAGCCCTAAAATGTTTAGTACAAAGCCGACCAACAAAGGATAGCTGGGATCAAAGTAGGTTTCGACAAACTCGCCGAAAACACCGCCCCGAATCATCTCGACTCCATGAACAAACGGAATCCACAAGACAATCTTTCGCGCGGCCGGCGGCAGCCATGAGACCATAAAGAAAGCCCCCGACACGGGGATTATGACATAGCTTATCAACCCAACGATGCGTTCGAACATTTCGTAACGCATCACAAGGCCCGTCATCACAAGAGCGAATCCTGTAGCGACCCACGTGACGAGTCCCCAACCGGCGTATAACAATAGATAGTCCGCAGGCAGGCCCACTTGTCCCAATGCCAGGAGAGTTCCGTATACGATGAGGAAAGCGACGGTTGCGCCCCCGAACTCTAAAAGCATGCGGGCCGCAAGTAGATGTAACGGGGCGATCTGGCGATGATAAAGTAAGCCAGTATTGGCCGGGATCGCCGCTGTGAGAAGGTTGATCATATGTCGAATGAGCAGCAACGACATATACCCCGTCATGACAAACGGAGCTACACGGATGCCGTGTTCATAAGCAGGCTTAGTCGCCGTCCACAATGCTATGACGCCAAAGCAAAAAAGCATCGGTTCACCGACGAGCCAAGCGAAGCCCAGCCCTTGCCGTCCAAAACGGGTCTGCATTTCGCGCAAAATCAGAGCGCCCAGAATTCGGCACTGTGAGTTTACCGATTTTATAATCATTGACGCTGAGACGGTCCAACTTAGATGGCTTCGCGGCAGGAAGCACACTTCCTTCCCTTTTGAAAAGGAAACTTGCGCACCTTATGGCCATGCCATCATAGATTCAGAAGCGCCGGGTCGCCACCCTGCGCGGCGATGTTTATGCTGATTGCCTTCTCGGCCGCGTAGCGGATCAGGCTGTTCGGCCCGCCGGCCTTGGGCCCCGTACCTGACAGGCCTTCCCCACCGAACGGCTGCACGCCGACGACCGCGCCGGTGATCGAGCGGTTGACGTAGACGTTGCCGGCTGGGACGAGATCGACGACTTCGGCAGCGAAGGCTTCGATACGGCTGTGGACGCCCAGGGTCAGGCCGTAGCCGCGGGCGGCCAGCTTGCCGGCGACCGACTTCAGGTCGGACGGGGCGTAGCGGTAGATGTGCAGGATGGGGCCGAAGACCTCGCGTTCGAGGAAGTCGGGGGTCGGAATTTCAGCGATGGTGGGGGCGAACAGGTCGCCCTTTTCGGCGCCCATCGGCAGGGCGGCGCGGGCGATGATCTTCGCTTCTTTCGACAGGCGCTCGACATGCGCTTCCAGGGCCCGGCGGGATTCGGGATCAATGACTGGGCCGATGTCGGTCTTGGGGTCGGCGGGGTCGGCGACGGTCTGGACAGCCAGAGCGCCCTTCAGGCCCTCGATCAAGGCGTCGGCCGACTCCTTGGGCACATAGAGGACGCGTAGGGCCGAACAGCGCTGACCGGCGGAGCCGAAGGCCGACTGGATCACGTCGTCGATGACCTGCTCCTTCAGCGCCGTCGTGTCGATGAACATGCCGTTCAGGCCGCCCGTCTCGGCGATGAAGGGGATAATGGCGCCGGGCCGGGCGGCGATTGAGCGGTTGATGGCGGCGGCCGTGTCGGTGCCGCCGGTGAAGGCGACGCCGTCGATGCCCGGATGGGTGACCAGCGTTGCGCCGACCGTCTCGCCGCGCCCGGGGACCAGGGCCAGCAGGTCGGGGTTCAGACCGGCTTTGTGATACAGGCGTACGGCTTCGGCGGCGATCAGCGGCGTCTGTTCGGCGGGCTTGGCCAGTACGGCGTTGCCGGCGGCGAGGGCCGCGGCGATCTGGCCGGTGAAGATGGCCAGGGGGAAGTTCCACGGCGAGATGCAGGCGAAGACGCCCCGTCCGTGCAGGAACAGCTGGTTGGTCTCGCCGGTCGGGCCCTTCAGCGTTTCCGGGGCGGTGAAGTCGCGCTCGGCCAGCAGGGCGTAATAGCGGCAGAAGTCGGCGGCCTCGCGCACCTCGGCGACGCCGTCGTTCAGGGTCTTGCCCGCCTCGCGGCTGAGCAGGGCGACCAGCCGATCCAGATCGGCCTCCAGCGCATCGGCCATGGCGCGCAGGACGATGGCGCGCTTGGCGCCGCCTTGGCGGTCCCATTTGACCTGAGCCTCGGCGGCGGCTTGGACGGCGGCGTCGATGTCAGCCGTCTCGGCTTCCGAGACATGGCCCAGCACCTGTGATCGATCGAAGGGATTGGTCACCTCCTGAGCGTTGATACCGGCGCGCAGCTTACCGCCGATGATCGGACCGCTGGTCAACTTCTCGCGGTCGACCAGTTCCAGCGCCCTGGCGTGAGCTTCACGGTCGGCGGCCTGAGAATAATCGCGGCCTAGGGAGTTCTGACGATCGCCGTACATGTCTTTCGGAACCGGAATCTTGGGGTGACGGTCGGGCGCCTGCTCGACCAGGGAGATGGGATCGGCCGCGACGGCCGAGGCGGGCACGCGCTCGTCCAGAAGGGCGTGGACGAAGGAGGAGTTGGCGCCGTTTTCAAGCAGGCGACGCACCAGATAGGGCAGCAGTTCCTCGTGCCCGCCAACGGGTGCGTAGGCGCGGACGATGACGGTTTCATCAGCCCAGGCTTCTTGAGCGGCGTCATAAAGCGCCTCGCCCATGCCGTGCAGCCGCTGGTGCTCGACCGTGACGCCGTAGTCACGCGCCATACGCCGCACGGCCGCCAGCGTATGGGCGTTGTGGCTGGCGAACTGGGAATAGATGGCCGGCGCGGCCTCGATCATGGCCTTGGCGCAGACCAGATAGTTCAGATCGGTCGCCGCCTTGGTCGTATAGACAGGGTAGTCGGTGCGGCCGAACACTTGGGCGCGCTTGATTTCGGTGTCCCAATAGGCGCCCTTGACCAGGCGCACCATCAGACGACGGCCCGAGCGACGGGCAAGGTCGGCGACGCGTTCGATCGTCTCCAGACCGCGCTTCTGATAGGCCTGAACTGCCAGACCGAGGCCGGTCCAGCCGCCCAGCGACGGCTCGTGCGCCAGTCGGTCCAGCAGTTTCAGCGAAAGGGCCAGACGGTCCGCCTCCTCGGCGTCCATCGTATAGTTGATGTCGTATTTCGCCGCGATCTGGGCAAGGCGCAGGATGCGGGGATACAGGGACGCCCAGACGTCATCTTCATGCGTCGCCTCATATCGGGGCGACAGAGCCGACAGTTTCACCGAGACGCCGTGGCCATGCTCCGGCCCCTGGCCCTTGGACGTCTTGCCCACCGCCTCGATGGCGTCGGCGTAGATTTTCTCGTAGCGGTCTGCGTCGGCCATGGTGCGGGCGCCCTCGCCCAGCATGTCGAAGCTGCACAGCCAGCCTTCCTTGTTCGACCGCTTCAGCGCGCCCTGGATGGTGCGGCCGACGACGAACTGCTCGCCCATGATCTTGACGGCGGTCGCCACGGCCTGGCGGATGACCGGCTCGCCCAGACGCCCGGCGATCCGCTTCAGGAAGCCGGGCAGGTCGCTGCGGGCCTCGTCATCGACATCGACCAGTTTTCCGGTCAGCATCAGACCCCAAGTCGAGGCGTTGACGAACAGGCTGTCGGACTGACCCAGGTGGGCGGCCCAGTCGGCTGAGCCGATCTTCTCGGCGATCAGGCGATCGCGGGTGTCCTCGTCCGGAACGCGCAGCAGGGCTTCGGCCAGACACATCAGGGCCAGACCTTCGCGGGTCCCAAGCGAGAACTGCTGCAGGAAGCTTTCGACGACGCCCTGCTTCTTCTGGCTGCGACGCGCGTGTTCGACCAGGGCCGTCGCCTCAGCGACCACATCAGCCCGTTCGGTCGCATCCAGGGGCATACGCGCCAGATTGGCGGCGACGGCCTCACGCTCGTCTCGGAACTTGTGCGCATCCAGACCGTCCCAGGCGGCCAGGCTCGAAGGCATGAAGGCGGGAGTGGTCATCGGCGACAAATCCTGTGGATTTCAGCCGTATATGCCGGAGTTCATTGAAGGTGCTTCGTATGATACAAACTTGAGCCGAAGATCGTTCGGTGTGAGGCCGTGGTTTCCGATGATCGATATTGACGCCGTCGACCGCCGCATCCTGCGGGTGCTTCAGACCGACGCCCGCATCTCCAACGCCGAACTGGCGCGACGCTGCAACCTGTCGCCCGCCGCCTGTTTCGAACGGGTCAAACGGCTGCGCGAAAAGAAGATCATCACCGGATACGCCGCCATGATCGACCCGGCTCAGGTTGGCCGGGACCTACTGATCTTCGTCGAGGTCCTGCTGGACCGCACCACCGGCGATGTCTTCGAAGCCTTCGCCGCCGCCGTCCGCAGCCAGCCGGAGGTGCTGGAATGCCACATGGTCGCCGGCGGCTTCGACTATCTGATCAAGGCCCGCGTCGGCGACATGGACGCCTACCGCGCCTTCCTGGGCGACGTGCTGGTGCGGATGCCGGGCGTGCGGGAAACGCGGACTTATGCGGTGTTGGAAGAGGTCAAATCGACGACGGTACTCCCTCTATGACAAGACTAGGATTACTTTTGGTTGCGTATTGGCTACCCACGGTTTTTCGGCAGGTGACGGACGCTCTCAGTTCCCCTAAGCCTGCACGCCCAACAACAAGGTACGACGCCGTCGCCAATGCCGGTTATTTTCCCTGTCATCATGTGCGGCGGTTCCGGCACGCGTTTGTGGCCCGCGTCGCGACCGTCGCGCCCAAAGCAGTTCATTCCATTGTCAGGCAACCGGTCCCTGTTTCAGGAGACCGTTGAGCGCGTCATCGATTTGGCCGGCTCGGAGGGCAGGCTGATCGTTATTGGCGGCGCTGCGCATCGACAGGCGATTTGCGAACAGTTGAAGGAGTTGGGACGCGACGCAATCGTCCTTTTGGAACCTGAAGCACGCGAATCCGCCGCCGCCATGGCCGCCGCCGCCATCTGGACCAGACGACAGCATCCTGATGCGGTGAATTTGTTCGTCGCGTCCGATCACCACATCCCAGACGGCGACGCGTTTCGCGCTGCAGTTCTCACGGCAAGCGAGGCCGCACATACCGGCCGCATCGTCACGTTTGGCGTCGTGCCTTCCGGCCCCTCGTCGGCCTATGGATACATTGCCCCCCGCAGCGAGGGGTTGGCGGAGGTCAAGGCCTTCGTCGAGAAGCCCGACCTCGTCACCGCGGAACGCTACATCGCCGAGGGGTATCTGTGGAACAGCGGCAACTTTGTCGTCCGCGCCGATGTCCTTCAAGACGAGCTACGCCAGGCCACCGCAGGCCTGATCGAGGCCGTTTCTGATGCGCTCGATTCTTCGCTCTCGGACGGCGGCGCGATCCTCTTGGGCCGCAGATTCGGCGATGCGCCGAAGATCTCCATCGATTACGCCGTCATGGAAAAGACTCGGCGCGCCGCAGTCCTTCCGGTGGCGTTTGATTGGTCGGACCTCGGCGCCTGGGACGCCGTTCACCGGTCGGGTGAGGGCGACGTCGGCCTGCATGTGTTCGAGGACGCCGAGAACTGCCTGGTGCGGGCTTGCGACGGCGTTCTGGTCGCCGCCGTCGGCGTGTCCGATCTCGCCATCGTGGTCGAACGGGACGCGGTATTGGTTACCGATCTGGCGCGAAGCCAGGACGTACGAAAGATCGTAAGTCGATTGGAAGGGCTGTCGCCGCGCCATCTCGACTTCCCGCAGACGCCTCAGGAAACGCTTGAGCAGGGCGCGACGCGCTTCGCGGCGTGGATGCGGCAAACGGCGCTGCCGACCTGGTGCACCTTGGGTCAGAACGCCGACGGCGGCTTCGAGGAGTTGCTGGCCCAGGACGGGCGGCGACTTCCGGCCTCACGACGCGCCGTCGTGCAGGCGCGCCAGCTCCAAGTCTATTCCGCAGCAGGTCGTCTCGGTTGGCCCGGGCCCTGGAGAGCTGAGGTCGCATCAGGCTTGGCTTGGACACGCCAGCGCCTCGTGAAGACTGATGGGCGGATGCGAACTCGGTTGTCTTTCTCCGGCGCGCCCGAAGACGACACGACAACCATCTATGATCAAGCCTTCCTTCTCTTCGCCCTGGCCGACATTTCGATCGCCATGCCCGCGGCAGCCGTCGAGGATCAGGCGGCCCAAACCCGCGATCAGTTGGTGGCTTCCATGGACGCTGACGGCGGTGTCGTGGAAACTGGCGACCATCCCTATCAAGCTAACGCGCATATGCATCTGCTGGAAGCGGCGCTCGCGTGGGAGGACGCAGGAGGCGACTCGTGCTGGGCAGGGCTTTCGGATCGGATCGTCGCCTTGGCGCGCAAACGGTTCATCGATGCCGACACCGGCACGATCCGAGAATTCTTCTCTTCCGACTGGTCTCCGGCAGCCGGCGGCGACGGTTCGCTGATAGAGCCCGGTCATCAGTTTGAATGGGCCTGGCTTCTGGCTCGTTACGCCAGAGCCCGCGCCGACGCTGAGACACTCGAGGTGGCTTGGCGATTGTTCGAGGCTGGACTGAACGGTGTCGATCCCTCGCGGGGGGTGGTGATCGATGCGATGGATATCGACGGCTCGATCCGAAGCGCGCGGGCGCGCCTGTGGCCGCAGACGGAATGGCTGAAGGCCGCCCTGATCCTGGCGTCGTCTTCAGACGACGGTCGACGCGATCTGTGCCTGATGCAAGCCGCCAAAGCGCAGCGCGCCCTCTGGCGTTACCTGACGCCCGTCGGTCTGTGGCGCGACAAAATGCTGGAGAGCGGCGATTTCATCGACGAGCCAGCGCCTGCCAGTTCTCTCTACCACATCATGGCCGCCTACAGTCAGGTCAGGGCCACGCTAGGCGCCCTGCGCCCTGATCTTGCCTCTTCGCTGGATCTGTAATCAGAGCTCTCGACATCCGTCTCGCCTTCGTCATGCGAACCGTCTAGAAGTTCCGCCCTTACTCAACGGCTCAGGGTCCGCCCGCCTCAATGCGCATCGTTCTGGCCACCGACGCCTGGGAACCTCAGGTCAA
>Ga0157370_10002711_pt1 | contig 21180 bp, 19 predicted proteins | sample C35metaG_FD_113463 | JGI IMG/M metagenome (GOLD analysis project Ga0157370, IMG submission 113463) | Corn rhizosphere microbial communities from Kellogg Biological Station, Michigan, USA - C3-5 metaG | ecosystem: Host-associated > Plants > Roots > Rhizosphere > Soil | place: USA: Michigan...
GCCGCGATTCGCTCGCCGCGAATGGCGACAGCGCCGTCGCGAATGACTCCCGCGCCGGACATGGTGATCACGTAGCGGGCGGAAAGAATCAGGTCGCACTGCGCACCCTGGAGCGCAGCGGCTCCGAAGACCACAAGGCACAGGAACGTCAGGCTACAGAAACGACGCATCGAAGGCCCTCGGAAAAAGCGATGCGAGCTGCATCGACTCCATATCGCCACGCAGGTTCGCGAGCACGATTTCGATATCCCCGCAGAACTCCCACAGAATCTGTCTGCAGGCGCCGCACGGCGGCGTGAGTTTCTCTGTATCCGCTGCGATCGCGATACGCCGAAATTTGCGGGCGCCTTCCGAAAGCGCCTTGAACACTGCTACACGTTCGGCGCAGAGCGTCAGCCCGAAGGTCGCGTTCTCGATGTTGCATCCCGTGAATATTCGCCCGTTCTCATCTTCGAGAGCTGCGCCGACTTTGAAATTCGAGAACGGCGCATGCGCATTTTCGCGCGCGCGGATGGCGTCCGTGATGAGTCCGCCGGTGGTCATGCTTCCATAAGCCGCGGAATAACCGCCTTCAGCAGCGCCGTGAGCGTATCGCGCACGCGTTCGCCGGTGGCGAGCACCTCGGCGTGATCGAGCTTTTTGTCGGTCACGCCGGCGGCATAGTTCGTAACGCAGGAGACGCCAAGAACCTTCAGCCCCATGTGATTCGCCGCGATCGCTTCGAGCACCGTCGACATGCCGACGAGGTCGGCGCCGACGATGCGCAGGTAACGGATCTCGGCGGGCGTTTCGTAGCTCGGACCGGGCACAGCGGCGTAAACGCCTTCGGCCAGATCGATGCCGAGCGTTTTCGCCGCCTCCCGGGCCAGGTCGCGACAGCGCTTCGGGTATGCCTCGCTCATATCGGGAAAGCGCGGGCCAAGGGCTTCGTCATTCGGACCGGTGAGCGGATTCACGCCCAGCAAGTTGATGTGATCGGAAATGAGCGCAAGCTGGCCGGGCCTGAGCTGAGGATTCACCGCCCCGGCGGCGTTGGTCAGAATCACCGAGTCGACCCCGAGCCGGTCCAGAGTCCGGATACCATAAACCACTTGCTGCGGGGTGTAGCCCTCATATACGTGAGCGCGCCCGGCAAGCACCGCCACCGGAATACCCGCCAGCATACCCACGATGAGTTGGCCGGCGTGCCCCACAGCGGTTGACCGGGGCCACTCCGGGATGTCCTTGTATTCAATGATGCTGGGGTTTTCTATGGCGTCCGCGAACCCGCCCAGACCGCTGCCGAGAACAACGGCCACGCGCGGCTCAACCGTAATTCTCGATTCGATAAATTCAGCCGCCGTCATTTACACCAGTGTAATGTCCAGAAAATAGCTGGACAATTCCACGTGCTCGGGCACGCGACTTCAGTCGCGTTTCTTTCGGGAATTCCGGAGCCTTTTGGGCGAAGGCCTATTTTGACCGTTGGAGTCGAAACCGCAATGAGTGGGAAAAGCTAGTCCGGTATGTAGAGGGAATCCGGTCAAAGCCGGGCTGTGTAAATCCCCGCAGGACTGGGAATGGTCGAGTGCTCACCAGAGACGCGACTCAAGTCGCGTTCCCGAGCCACATCGGATTGTCCAGTTATTTCGAGGACAGCAGCATCTCTCACTCATGCATGCGCACAACGGCGGCCCTGCTCCTACCGGAGTACGCGGCCGCCTGTGCGCTCAGACCAGCATTCCTGCGATACATGCTGACATGAAGTTCGCCATGGTGCCGGCCGCCACGGCTCGCATTCCCAGGCGGGCGAGATCGGATTTCCGGTTGGGAGCCAGCGCGCCGATCCCGCCCACCTGAATCGCAATCGAGCTGAAATTCGCAAACCCGCAAAGCGCGTAAGTCGCGATCGTAAACGAGTGCGGATCCAGCTGCGCTTTGATTTTGCCCAGATCGATGAACGCGATGAATTCGTTCAGAACCAGGCGCTCCCCCAGGAGTTGCCCAATGGACGCGCAGTCGTTCCAGGAGACGCCAAGCAGCCAGGCAACCGGCGCAAAGATGATGCCGAACAGCCTCTCCATCGATTGCGGAATCCACGCGACATGCGAATGCGCCCAGCCGAAAACGCCATCGGCAAGCGCGATCAGCGCAAGAAAGGCGATCAGCATGGCGGCAATATTCAGGCACAGGTGCAGACCGTCCGCGGCTCCCTGCGCCGCCGCATCGATCACGTTGACGGCCGTCTTTTCGAGCTTCACCTCTACCCGGCCGGCTGTAACAGGCTTGTCGACCTCCGGCTCCATGATCTTCGCCAGCATGATCGTGGCCGGCGCCGTCATGATCACAGCCGTCAGCAGATGTTCGATGTCGACATGCGCGAATTTCACGTAGGCCGCCATCACAGCGCCGGAAACGTGGGCCATGCCGCTCACCATAATGGTGAACAGCTCGGATTGCGTAAGTCCGGGCAGAAACGGCCGGATGGTGAGTGGCGCTTCCGTCTGCCCCATGAAGATGCTGGCTGCTACGTTCAGCGATTCCGCGCCGCTCGCGCCCATCACTTTCTGCATCACAATCGCGAAAGCCTTCACGATCCACTGCATGATTCCGAGGTAATAAAGGATGGCGAAGAAGGACGCGATGAAGATGATGATCGGCAAAACCTGGAACGCGAAGATCGTGCCCAGGGAGCCGCTGGAACGGCCGAGCGTATCGCCGAAGACGAACGCGCTTCCGTATTCCGCATAGCCGAGCATCGCGGCCACGGCGACGCTCGCCGCTTGAAACACCTTGCCGAAATCGGTTTTGAGAACCAGAAGCGCGAACCCGAACTGAAGGGCCAGTCCCCAGAGGAGTACGCGATATTTGATCGCCCTTTTGTGGCGCGAAAACAGCCACGCAGCAGCGAGAATAGCCAGAATTCCGAGCAGGCCCGTGAGCCGGCCCATTCGCGTTAGCTGACGACCTCGAGGATCAGCTCGCGAAGTTCGGGACGCGTGCCCGAGATACGGAATGCGTCTTCGATCAGGTCCGCCGCTTCATTCAGATTCTCCTCGCCCGTGTAATACAGGCGGCAGAGAACCGACCCGGCGTCCACCTTTTCGCCTACCTTCACTTCGAGGATTGCGCCCACAGCCGGGTCGATCGAGTCTTCCTTGCGGCCGCGCCCCGCGCCCATCATGCCGGAAGCGCGTCCGATGTCTTCCGCCATGATCGCGCTCACGTAGCCGGCGCGCGGCGACAGGATTTCGCGCATGCCCGTCGCATTCGGCAGCAGCTCGAACTTATCGAGCGCCTGCGGGTTGCCGCCCTGCGCCTGCACCACCTGCTTGAATTTCTTGTACGCGGAGCCGTCCATCAGCCGCTCTTCAGCCACTTTGCGGGCTTCCTCGAGCGACGGCGACTTCTTGCCCAGATAGATCATGCGCGCCGCAAGTTCGAGGCTCAGGCGCGTGAGATCCGCCGGCCCGGCTTTCTGCAGGGTCTGCGAAACCTCCATCACTTCGAGTGCATTGCCCACCGCGTAACCGAGCGGCTGGTTCATATCCGTAATCAGCGCCTGCACGCGCTTGTCGAGACGCCGGCCGATACCGACCATTGCCTGCGCCAGCCGGCGCGCATCCACCTGCTTCTTCATGAAAGCGCCGTTCCCGACTTTGACATCGAGAACCAGCGCATCGATCCCTTCGGCCATCTTCTTCGACATGATGGAAGAAGCGATCAGCGGGATCGATTCCACGGTGCCCGTGACATCGCGCAGGGCATAGAGGCGTTTGTCGGCGGGCGCAACTTCATCGGACTGGCCGATGAAAGCAAGTCCCAATTCCTTCAATTGCGCGCGGAACTGTTCGAGCGTAAGGTCGGTTCGAAAACCTGGAATCGATTCGAGCTTGTCTAGCGTCCCACCCGTGTGCCCCAGTCCCCGGCCGGAGATCATCGGAACCACGACGCCCGCGGCGGCCGCGATGGGAGCGCAGATCAGACTTGTCTTATCCCCGACCCCGCCGGTGGAATGCTTGTCGACCTTCAGGCCCTCGATCTCATCAAGGGACACTGTTCCGCCGGTCGCAATCATTGCCTCCGTCAGGGCGCTCAGTTCCCGATCCGTCATGCCGCTGAAATAAGTGGCCATAAGAAATGCAGACATCTGGTAATCGGGAATTTCGCCGCTCGTATACCCGTTCACCAGATATTGAATTTCTTCCACACTTAGCTCTTCGCCCCCGCGTTTCCGCAGGATCAGGTCAACTGTCCGCATGAAGGTTCAGATTAGCATGTTTAACCCACTGAAAGTAAAGACAATCCCGCATTTAAGGGCGGCGCGGCACAGGCGGCAGCCCGTTCCCCGGCGGGACTTGCGCAGAGCGGACGCCGCCTGAGCGCTCTCTGGATCAGGTGAGCGATGCCGCTTCAGGCGGTTCGTTAAACCGGTTTGTAGCTTTTGTTCTTATATATGATCCAGTCCAGAGATGCCGACCCGGAACCGGCGATCATGACCATGACGGCGATTCCCAGCACCAGCAGGTGATACTCGAACCCCTCGCCCTTCTGGTTTCCCAGCCAGTTCATGAAAAAGCCATTGTGGGCATGAATCGTCGCAATCGCGACCAGCATGTTCACCGAGATGCCAAAGGCGGCGATCCTGCCGAGAAAGCCGATAATTAATCCCAGCGAACCGAAAAACTCCGCCGCGATGGCGAGAAATGCGAATATTGCCGGAATTCCCTGGCTTTCAAAGTAGCCCATTGTGCCGTTGAAGCCGCTGCCGCCGAACCAGCCGAGCATCTTCTGAGCGCCGTGCGCAAAAAATACGATGCCGAGAATCAGCCTGGGAATGGCCAGCGCGAAATCGTTCCTCGTGCGGAATATCTTCATTATCGACTCCTCTCCGCCTCATTAAATTTAATCCTGAAGGATTACAGGCCGGAGGGTTTTGGAAGCGGTTCGCGAAGCGCGACAGGCTGCCCGAAATTCGGCGTGCCATCGGAATTCCACGTGAACGGTTGCGCCCTCGGCGAACGGCGATTCCCGCAGCCCTCATGCGCTTCCGGATTCGCATGGTAAATGATCCAGTTCTGCTTGCCATCCGGGGACATGAAAAAGCCGTTGTGCCCTGGCGACCAGGCGTGCGCCGCGGGCGAACCGGTAAACACCGGATCGGGCGATTTTTTCCACGAGTTCGGATCCAGCAGATTCGCCGAAGCCGAGGTCTCGAGCAAACCGATTTCGTAGCTGTCCGTCCAGCAGCCACTGGCGGAATAGGTCAGAAAAATTTTATCGCCATGCTGCAGAATTTCCGGGCCTTCGTTGACGTTGACATGCCGGGGACCAGGCGATCCGGGCGGCCGCTCGCTCGAACCGAACTGGATATCCCCGATCTGCTCCCATGGATGGTGTGGCGTGGAGATCCGGACCCGCTTGCCGTCTATCGTCCACGCATTTTTCAAGCGAGCTATATAAAGGTTCTGCGCGCCATCGCGATCGTCGGGCCAGCCGGACCAGACCATGTACAAGTCGCCGTTGTGCTCGAAAACCGTGGCGTCGATGGCCCATTTGTCCGCGGGATCGGAGACTTTGCCCTTAAACGTCCATTCACTCGATAGCGGGTCGGCGGAGGCGTTTTCGATCGCGTAGATCCGGTGCGTGCGGTTCGCGCCATCGTCCGCCGCGAAGTAGATGTACCATTTCCCGTTCACAAAGTGAATTTCCGGGGCCCAGATGTCTTTCGAGAACGGGCCGCTCGCCGGCGGTTTCCACACTACTTTGGTTTCTGCATGCCGCAGATCCGTGATGTCCCGGGTCTTGCGAATCGTGAGGTTCACCGCCGTGGTGTTCATGTAGTAGTACCAGCCGTCGCGCGACATTACCCAGGGATCGGGGCCGGAATCGAGAAGGGGGTTGGTGAAGGTACTTTCTGTGTGCTCCGGCGCCGGGGTTTGCGCTTGCGACGAGACCCACGACAACCATGCCGCGAAGGTGATGCAAAGCAGCGCAGGAAAACGGGCGACCATGCCCAACATGCTTTCACGCGAACGAGCTTTTGCGGGTCTAAAAGCATACGCCACAAGTTGTAGCTGCGCTTTCTACTGGGTGCCAGTACCCGTCCGATCCGGACCATATCACGCCATGATCCGGTCCGATCCGGGGCAATCGTTGACAGGAAATTAAAACGGGTTTACGGTGAAGTTATCACTGAAGAAGGAGGTGGTCCAGAAATAATGATTCCTAGTAGTAGACCGCGCGAGGTGGCCGACTGTTGAGTCGACCGTTCCAACGTTGTTGATACCCGTTTCAGTGACGGGATCAAGTTCCTGTGGACCGGTCACCTCGTCGCGAACGAAGTAACTGCCTCAGGTTGTAAACGTTAGGCTACCAACCCCCGGCGCGCCATTTGCTACGGCGCACCGGGGGTTTGCGTTTAGAGCGCTCCTCCGCAAAAGCGGCGGCCGGCGTAGTCCGGGCAAAGCGCCTGGATTCGTGTGGTATGATGGGCTTTCCCGAAAAGGTCAAGCAATGAAAGCTGGAATTCACCCTGCCTATAACGAGGTGAACGTGATTTGCGCGTGCGGCCACACGTTCAAAACCCGGTCTACCCACAAAGGCGATATCCGAGTTGAAATTTGTTCGAGCTGCCATCCGTTCTTCACCGGTCGCCAGAAACTGGTCGATACCGCCGGACGCGTGGACCGCTTCGAACGCAAGTACCAGAAATCGCGCGCCGAGAAGGCCAGCAAAAAAACGGAAAAATAGCGCTGTATATGTAATGAAAGAAAGGGCGGTCGCAATGGCCGCCTTTTTTATTTCCTCTGGGCTCTTTTCATCCGCTCTTCGTGCCAGCGGTTGAACGCGTCGCGCTGCTGGTCGTCCAGCAAAGCCCGGATCTGATTCAACTGATCCTGCTGAATCTTGTCCCGCAATGGCTTTTCCTGCGCATGCAGATTGTCGAATTTGCGCTTGGTATCGTCCAGGATGCGGTCTACCTCAGAGATCTGCGCGTCCGTGGCGTGCACCTTTTGCCGCATATCCGCTAAATATCGCCGCTTGAACTCCTGCATGCTGCGCGGAGCGGGCGCAACGTTCGCGCTCGCCGTCGTGGTCATATACAGGCGGTGGGAAACGATGCCCACCAGTATTCCGCTCGCGAAAACAAGGATCAGGTAGGCCGCCGCGCTCAGCCTCGTGCGGGGCATTGAATCTACTGCTGCTCCATTTCGGAGATGCGGTCGAGATGAAAAGGTTCGAGCTGGGAAATGTTATCGGCCGTGAGCGCCTGGACAAAGGTGCCGGAGAAACCGCGGTCGCTGTTCATCGAAACCAGCAGCGTGAGAATAGCCGAAGCTGCCAGTGCGGCGGTCACAAGCGCCTTTGCCATTCTGCCGAACACGTTTCGGGAGGTTTCGCGGGCTTCAATGCCGGCCCAGATACCAGGCATGAAGTTTGCGCTCGCTTCAGGGGCTGGACAAGCCTCGGCATACGCGCGGAACAACTCGTCGAGCCGCGATTCCCGTTCGTCCCAGTCAGCCATTAACCTATCGGACATCATAACCCTATTCCGCTTCACCTGTTGGGGCGGTTTTAGCAGGACTTCCGGTTACCTCTTTCATATTTTTTAATACACGCTGGCGCGCCCGGAAAAGCCGTACCTTCAGGGCGTTCTCGTTGACATGGTAGATCCGCTCCAGTTCCTTGAGGGAGAGTCCCTCAACTTCCTTCAAAGTCAGGAGTATCCGGTCTTCCTCTGAGACCGAGGAAAGCAGATCGGCCACCGTGTCCCGCACCCTCCGGCGCTCGAAATCGTCGCTTTGCGCCCGCGAGCCGGCCGCGGCATCGGCCATCATCACCTGCTGCTCGGAAAGATCCGCCATGCGGGATTCCTGCCGGCGGCGGTTTTTACGCAGGTAATCGTATGAGGCATTTACCGTCAGCCGGTAAAGCCAGGGTTCGAATACTTCGGCCGTGCGTAACTGCTCGAGCGAATAGAAAAGGCGGATAAATACTTCCTGAGCCACATCTTCCACGTCTTCCGGGCGGCCGATCAGGCGCGAAATCGTCCCCAGGATTCGTCGCCGGTAGGCGGAAACGATCTGGTTGAAGGCCGCTGCGTCACCGCGCTGAGCGTTCTGAATGAGCTCGAAGTCTACCAGCATCGCTCGACAGGGATGGTCAGCAACTCCCCAAAGTATATTGGTTTGAGCAATGGGACACACCCTCCCCAGGGGAGGCTGAGTCGGCCCGCACAAAGGATAGCAGGCGGACGGATAGCCCTTTCGCTTAACGGATTCTTGTCTGGTATTCGTAGTATCAACCGTAATATACTGGCCGCTCAAGAACGGAGACCGGAGACCCGTAACGTTTTTCGTCGAAAAGACGACCCGGATTAACGAGTATGCGTATCGCGCGGGTGCGGCTCCACTACGGCTCTGTCGCCGCGGGTTACATCTTCGCGGCGGTTCTGCCAATCCTCATGGCGCTTGCGCGGCAGAAGTTCGGTCCCGCAAATTTTGTATTTCCCTTTATCTATTTTTACCCGGCGATCTGGGCTGTGGCGTATTTCTGGGGGCCCCTGCCCGGCGCCGCCGCGATTCTTTTCAGCGCTCTTTGCGTTCCAGCGGTCCTGCAAGTGGCCCATCCGGCCGGATTCAACTGGGCCGCGCTCGGCGGCTTTGGAGCCCTGTGCGTGGCGATCGGCTCTGCACTCCGGATGACGCGCGACGGCGCGGCGGAAAGTTCCCGCGCCATTCTGCGCTTCCGGCTCGTGACCGAGAACATGACCGACTGGGTCTTTTTTCTCGACGAAAACGGGCGGGTCGAGTACGCAAATCGCGCCGCGTGCTCGGGACTTGCGCGCCAGCAGGCAGACATTGCAGGCAAGCCGCTCGCCGACATGGTCGAGAGCCGTCAGCGCGCGGAATTCTCGCGGATGATAAAAAGCGCGTTCACTGGCCCAGCGCCGAAGCGCGAATGGCTGTTTGTGCGATCCGATGGCGATCTGATCCCGGTCGACGTCGGCTATACCGCGATAAAGACCAACCGTGACACCGTGATCCACGTCGCCTGCCGCGACCTGCGGGAACGCCGGGAAGCCGAAAGAAAACTGCGGGAAGCGCGCCAGTGGGAGGCGCTCGGCGCCCTCGCCGGCGGTCTTGCCCATGATTTCAACAATTTGCTGACGGCCATGATGGGCAACGCCTCGCTCGCGCGCGAGATGCTGCCTCCCTCGCATGAAAGCGCCGGGCTGCTGGACAGCGTTCTCTTCGCCGGCGCGCGCTCAGCCACTCTCATCGAAATGATGCTGGCCGCCGCTGGATACCGGCGCAGTTTCACGCAGGATATCGATCTTGGCCCGCTGCTGGTTTCCGCTGTGGCCAGGGTGAAGATTCCGAACGGCGTTGACGTCGCAACCACGGCCGCTTCGGGCCGGTATTTCGGCGAATACTCCTCGCTCGAGCGTCTGCTGGTCTGCCTGATCGAAAATGCGGTCGAGTCTTACGGCGAAGCATCGGGCGTAGTGAATCTCGAGGTGGTTCTGGCGGCGCCCCCCGATCCGCAAAGCCTCGAAAAGGGTGATTTCGAGGAAGGCGAATGTATCGGCGATGAGTGCCTGCGGATCGTCATCGCGGACCACGGCGGCGGCATGGATGCCGCCACGCTCGAGCGCGCCTTCGATCCTTTTTTCACGACCAAATTCATGGGACGGGGGCTCGGTCTCGCCGCCGTACGCGGACTGGTGCGCGCTTATTCCGGCAAGCTCTGGATCCGCAGCCGGCCCGCGGAAGGCACGCGCGTTCAGGTCTGGCTGCCGAAAGCGTCTCAACCTCCTCAGCCGCCGGTTCGGGCGGGAATCAGCTGACGGGCGCCATCGCCCGCTGGTGTTAGTCTGGTGGGCAAAGTTGGACAGATGCAGCGCGGTACCGGCACATGGCCGTGTTCGGATTCGGACACTGGCTTCCCGTTGCCGAACGAAACGAACGGCTCCGGAGCTTTCGTAATACCCCGCTGAATCAACATCTTGCGAGCTGAGTGGTTGTGGCTCGCCGGCTGCACCTGTCCTGGTTCGGAATATGGATGTCCCTCGCCAGGGTGTCGCCAGACGCAAGTTGATCCGCCGGATTCTAATCAGTACCGCCGGACTACTCATCATCGGAGGTAGCGTGTATGCAGTCAGCCGGTTGCAGCCCGCGCTGCCGTCGGTGGATGCCGGAACGCTCTGGCCGGACACGGTAAAACGCGGATCACTGCTCCGGCAGGTACACGGGCTCGGTACCCTCGTGCCCGAGGAAATCGTCTGGCTTTCCGCCCAGACGGACGCCCGAATCGAAAAGATCTACATCCTGCCAGGTACGAAGGTCCAGCCCCAAACCGTCATCATGAAGCTCTCGAATCCCACCCTGACCGAGGCCATGGTCGGCGCGCAGTTCGATCTCAAACAGGCTCAGGCCGCCCTTACGGACCTGAATGTCACGCTGCAAAGCACCACCTTCGACAAGCAGGCCGCCGCCGCGCAGGTCAATGCCGATTTTCAGCAGGCCAAAATCGAAGCCGACCGCGATAAACAACTCTCCTCGCTGGGCCTGATCCCGGAAATCGAGTTGAAGCAGTCGCAGAATAAAGCGCAGGAGCTGGAATTTCGCAATCAGCTGGAAGAGAAGCGGCTCAGCATCATCAAGGACTCCGTTGAAGCGCAGCTTGCCGCCCAGAAAGTAAAAATCGAGCAGTTGCAGGCGGTTTATGCGCTCAAGAAACAGCAGGTGGAGGAACTCAACGTACACGCCGGCGTCTCCGGCGTTCTGCAGCAGCTTGGCAATTCCTCGGCGACCGCAAACGGAACCGCCCCGCCGCTCGAAGTCGGGCAGAACGTAACCGCGGGCAGCATTCTGGCGAAGGTAGCCCAGCAGAACCGGCTGAAGGCCCAGATCAAAGTGACCGAAACCGAGGCTAAAGACGTCGCCGCCGGTCAGCTCGCCTCAATCGACACCCGAAACGGCATCATTCCGGGGAAAGTAACCCGCATCGACCCTGCCGCCGTGAACGGAACCGTCCTCGTGGACGTATCTCTTCAGGGCGAGCTTCCTCCGGGAGCGCGGCCCGATCTCAGCGTGGACGGGACGATCGATATCGAAAAGTTGAACGACGTCCTCTATGTGGGGCGGCCGACGAGCGCGCAGCCGAACAGCTCTGTCACGCTGTTCCGGATGGATCCGGGCGGCAAGACCGCAACGCGCGTTCCGGTGAAGCTGGGGCGGGCTTCGGTCAGTTCCATCGAGGTGTTGAGTGGCCTGAAAGAGGGCGACACCATCATCCTCTCGGATATGAGCGCGCAGGACGGGCACGACAGAATCCGGCTGCAATAAGCGGCTAACGAAACGAATACGGGCAAGTCGAAAGGAGAGATATGGCTTCATCTTCCACCAATGGGCGGGACGCCCTGATCGAACTCGACAGCGTTACGAAGGTGTTCGTAACCGATGAAGTGGAGACGCACGCGCTCTCCGGGATCCATTTGAAAATTGTGCGGGGCGAGTACGTCTCGATCGCCGGCCCTTCGGGTTGTGGAAAATCGACGCTGCTGGCGATTCTGGGACTCCTCGACAGCCCGACCGGAGGCGCCTACACTCTGAACAACCAGCCGGTGGCGAACCTGAAAATGGCCGAGCGCGCCCGCATCCGCAACCGCGAAATCGGCTTCATCTTCCAGGCGTTCAACCTGATTGGCGATCTGAGCGTTTATGAGAACGTCGAACTGCCATTGACCTATCGCGGCATGCCGGGCTCGGAGCGGAAAAAGGCCGTGATGGAGGCGCTGGATAAGGTCGGCATGTCGCACCGGGTGAAGCATTATCCGTCCCAGCTCTCCGGCGGTCAGCAGCAGCGCGTCGCCGTGGCCCGCGCGCTCGCCGGCAGCCCCTCCGTGCTGCTCGCCGATGAGCCTACCGGAAACCTCGATTCGGTGAACGGCGAAGCCGTCATGAGCCTGCTCAAGGAGTTGCACGCCAATGGCGCGACCATCTGCATGGTGACGCACGACCCGCGCTATGCGAGTCTGGCCGACCGGACGATTCACATGTTTGACGGCCGCATCGTGGAGGAAAGCGCGGGCGCGAGCGCCGTGCAATGACTTCGTCGTTGAGCAACGATATCCGCTACGGCTATCGCACGCTCATCGCGCATCCCGGTTTTTCCACCGTCGCGATTCTCTCGCTGGCGCTCGGCATCGGCGCGAACACCGCGATATTCAGCTTCATAAATACGGTAGTCCTCCAGCAATTGCCGGTACGGGATCCTGCGAGTCTGGTCCTTTTCGGCGAAGGCAAGCGGCGCGGCGGCTCGAATGGCGCACCGACCGGAGAGATGGACATCTTCTCCTGGCGGCAATATCACGATTTTCAAAAGTCCGGATTTTTCGAGGGCGTGATCGCCGCCTCCAGTTTCGGAAATCGCGTCTACCCGCTCTTCGCGAAGAACCGGGGGATTTCCGAAGGGCTGGAATTGAACCTGGTCAGCGGGAACTACTTCGACATGCTCGGCATCCAGCCAGCCGCCGGACGCTTGTTCGATTCGTCAATGGACAACGCCCCCACGCCCGTCGCCGTCCTGAATTATGCGTATTGGGAACGCGCATTCCATCGGGATCCCTCGGTTGTGGGTCAGACAGCGCGGATCGGAACACGCGACTACACCGTTCTCGGCGTGGCCGGGCACGGATTTTTCGGCATAAGGCCGGGAGTTTCACCCGATCTGTGGATTCCTCTCAGCATGCAGCCGTATCTGCCGGGGCAGGCGGACTGGTTGAAATCTCCCACCAGCATGTTCCTCAATATCGTTGGCAGGTTGAAGCCGGGCACGAGTCGCCGGCAGGCTGAAGCAGCGATGAACCTGACTTTTCAGCAGAACATGCCGCAATATCTGGCTGCTCTGCCGCCGCAGGCGTATGCCGGCGCGCCGAATCAGAAGCCACACTTCCGCATAACCGATGCCGCGCGCGGACTCTCCGGTTTGCGGCGGGATTTCGAGCAGCCGCTGAACATCCTGATGTGGGTGGTGGCGCTGGTACTGGCGATAGCGGCGGCGAATGTAGCCAATCTCGTGATGGCGCAGAATACCCGCCGCACGAAGGAATTCGGTGTGCGGATAGCCATCGGCGCAAGCCGCTGGCATCTCGTCCGCATGGTGTTGGCGGAAAGCCTGCTGCTCTCGGCTGTTGGTGGCGTGCTCGGAGTTCTGGTGGCCGCCGGCGGCGCGCGCGTGCTGGTGCATCTGATTTCCACCGGGCCCCGCTCGCTGCCCATCGGCTTCGATCCGGATGCCCGGGTGCTCGGATTCACGCTTGCGATTTCACTCGCTACCGGCATTCTTTTCGGAATCGCGCCCGCACTGCGAGGTACCCGGCCGGATCTCAATTCCGCGCTGAAAGAAAGCCGGGCCAGTATGGCCTCGCCGCGAAAGGTGACCTTCGGGCGAGCCATGGTTGTCAGCCAGGTAGCTTTTTCCATGGCGCTGCTCGTCGGGTCCGGACTGCTGCTGAAGAGCTTCCGGAATCTGATTACGAAATCGCTCGGATTCGATCGCGAGCACGTGCTCGTCGTTCAGGTGGATACGGTCGCCACCGGTTATAACGGCGATCAGCGGCTCGCCAACCTCTATCACCGAATCGAAGATCGCATCTCGAAGATCCCTGGCGTCGTATCCTCGGCTTTCTGCCACCGTGTCTTTCATGAAGGCCAGTGGACCGAGGGCTTCAAGATCCCGGGCATGAATATTCCGCGAGGCGATCGGTCCCTCGTCGTCAATTTTGTCGGGCCGGAGTTCTTCCAGACCCTGAACATTCCGCTTCTCGAGGGGCGGATATTCGACTATGGCGACAACGCTTCGAAGCCGCGCGTCGTGGTGATCAATGAAACCATGGCGAGGAGCGTGTTCGCAGGCGCCGATCCGATCGGAAAAACGATTCTGATGCAACCCATCACCGATGACGACCAGCCCTACCGGATCATCGGCGTTGCGCGTGATGCGCAGGACCGCAGTGTGACGGATGCGCCGGTAAAAATGGGCTGGCTGCCGCTTGAGCAGAATCCGGTGTTTGCCGCGGACGTCGTGGTCCGCGCGGCCGGTGATCCGGCACGCCTGACCGCCGCCGTGCGCCAGGCCATTCGTTCCACCGATCCGCATTTGCCCATCGCCGGAGCCATGACGCTGTCCGATCAGGTGAGCGATTCCCTGGTCACGCAGCGCGCCGTCGCGCAGTTGACCGCCTTCTTCGCCGGGCTTGCGGTGCTGCTTGCGGCCATCGGGCTCTACGGAACCATCTCCTTCGCGGTCGCCAGGCGAACAAGTGAAATCGGCATCCGCATGGCATTGGGGGCGGAGCGCTCGGCTGTGGTGGGCATGGTGTTGTCTGATGCCGGAAAACTGATTCTTGCCGGCATCGCTATTGGGCTGCCCCTCGCCTTCGGCGCAGCGGCGCTGGTGCGATCGGTCCTGTACGGCGTCGGCAGGTTTGATATCGCCAGCATGGCGCTTTCGATAATGGTGCTTTCGGTCTGCGCCCTCGTGGCCGGCTATCTTCCTGCCCGGCGCGCCTCACGAGTCGATCCCATGGTTGCGCTCCGATACGAATAACAGCTCATGCCCGCTCCTCTCATCCAGCTCAGAGATATCGAACGCTTCTACCAGACCGGCCCCACCCGAACCTGGGTGTTGCGCCGCATCAACCTCGAGGTCAAGGAAGGCGACTTCATCACCATCATGGGTCCGTCCGGCTCCGGCAAATCGACGCTCCTGAACATCATCGGCATGCTGGATAACGGCTGGGCCGGCGAATACTGCCTCGCCGAAAATCCCGTTCACAAGCTGAATCCGCGGCAGCGCATCGAGCTTAACAAACGTTATATCGGCTTCGTGTTTCAGAGCTATCACCTGTTGGACGATCTCACCGTCGCCGAAAATCTGGATGTTCCGCTTTCATACCGCAACATCAAAAAAGCGGAGCGCGCGTCGCTGGTGGCCGATTCCCTCGACCGTTTCCGCATCGTCGGCAAGAAAGATCTTTTTCCCAGCCAGCTTTCCGGGGGCCAGCAGCAGCTGGTGGCGATTGCGCGCGCGGTAATCGCAAGCCCGAAGCTGATCCTCGCCGACGAGCCGACAGGCAATCTGCACTCCGCCCAGGGCGAAGAGATCATGCAGCTCTTCAAGCGTCTGAACGACGAGGGCACGACCATCATTCAGGTAACGCACTCGGAGAAGAACGCGGAGTACGGCCATCGCACGATCCAGCTTGCCGATGGCTGGATTGTCGATGCCGGATCGTAGATGCCGGATCGTAAGCGCCGGGTCGTAAACTGAGCCTTTCGATGGCCGCTCCCCGCATCCTCATCGCCGATGACCAGCCGGATGTTCTCGAAGCCCTCAGACTCCTGCTGAAACCGGAAGGCTTCGTCACCGAACAGGCCAATTCGCCAGCCTCCGTTCTCGCGCTTCTCGATCAGCGGGAATTCGACGGCGCGATCATCGATCTCAACTATGCGCGCGACACCACTTCGGGCGCGGAAGGTCTCGACCTGATCGCGGCCATTCAGCAGCGCGATCCGCTCTTGCCCATCATCGTGATGACGGCATGGGGAACGGTAAACGTCGCCGTCGAGGCAATGCGGCGCGGCGCTCGTGATTTCATTCAAAAGCCCTGGGATAACGAGCGTCTGCTGGCAATCGTGCGCACCCAGGTGGAACTCGCGCACGCGCTGCGGACGGCCCGCAAGCTCGAAGCCGAAGATCGCGTTCTGCGCGCGGTAGACCGGCCGGTATTCATCGCGGAAGCGCCGTCCATGAAGCAGGTCCTCCGCGTGATCGGAGACGTCGGCCCTTCAGATGCCAATATTCTGATCACGGGCGAGCCGGGTACGGGCAAGGAAGTCGTGGCCCAGACGATTCACGCGGTTTCGCATCGCTCGAGCCGGCGTCTGGTTGCAGTGAATGCAGGCGGCCTTTCCGAAGGCGTGTTCGAAAGCGAATTGTTCGGACACGTGCGCGGCGCATTTACCGATGCGAAATCGGACCGCGTCGGCCGTTTCGAGCTGGCCGATGGCGGAACGCTGTTTCTGGACGAGATCGCGAACATCTCGCCGACGCAACAGGCCCGTTTGCTGCGCGTTCTGCAGACTGGAGAGCTCGAACGCGTCGGCTCGTCGCGCACCATCAAGGTGAATGTACGGGTGCTTTCCGCGACCAATGCGGACCTGCATACTGAAGTGGATTCTGGCCGGTTTCGCGCCGATCTTCTCTACCGGCTGAATGCAATCGAGATTCATCTCCCGCCGCTGCGCGAGCGCCGCGAAGATATCCCGCCGCTTTCGAGCCTCTTCCTTTCGAATTACGCGACAAAGTACCGCAAATCGGCGTGCGGCTTCGACCCGGCGGCGATGCGGATGATTCTGGAGCACGACTGGCCGGGCAACGTGCGCGAGCTGCAGCACGCCATCGAGCGCGCGGTGCTGCTTTGCAACTCGGAAAAAATTCAGCCCGCGGATCTCGGTTTGCGCGCCCCACGCACGCCACAGCGCCTCGAAGAGCTGAGCCTCGAGCAGGTGGAAAGTCTGCTCATCCGCAAGGCGATGGCGAAGTACGAAGGTAACGTGAGCAAGGCGGCCGCGGCGCTCGGCCTCAGCCGCAGCGCGCTCTACCGGCGGCTCGACCGGTATGGGATCGGCTGAGCCTCCACGCGGCGAATTCGGGAAACGATGACTCACCGCCGCTTGAGCTTCGAATATCGCCTCCTACTGCTCGCGCTGGGCGCAGGAGCGCCGGCGATCATCGCAACGGTCGTGCTCCTCGCCACCAGCGACGTCTCGAAATCGACCGCATGGACGCTGGGCGGCGTAATCATTGCATGGTGGGTCGCCATCGCGACGGTCTCGAAAGACCGCTTTACTTATTCCATGCGAACTCTGTCCAATCTGCTCGGCGCGCTGCGCGACGGCGATTTCTCCTTTCGCCTTCGCATGGATAACCACGGCAGCCTCGGAGAGGTCTACCGCCAGATCAATGAAATGTCGGAGACGCTGCACATACAGCGGCTGGGCGCCATGGAGGCGGCGGCGCTGCTGCAGAAGGTGATGAGCGAGATTGACGTCGCCATCTTCGCCTTCGATTCTGCGGGAACCCTGCGGCTGATCAATCGCGCAGGCGAGCAACTGCTCATGATGAACGCCGAAGAGGCCATCGGAGCCTCGGCGGCGGCGCTCGGGCTCGACACGTACCTCACGGGCCCGGCGTCCAGCGTGGCGCGCGCAGCATTCCGCGGGGGCTCAGGGCTCTGGACGGTTCGGCGCGGCGATTTCCGCGAAAGCGGGCAGCCCCACAACCTGCTGGTCTTTTCCGATATCACTCGCCCGCTGAGGGAAGAGGAGTTGCGCGCGTGGCAGAAGCTGGTGCGCGTTCTGGGCCATGAGATCAACAACTCGCTCGCTCCGGTAAAATCGCTTTCCGCGAGCCTGCTGTCCCTGATCGAACGCAATCCCCTGCCCCACGACTGGCAGGACGATGTGCGCTCCGGCCTGAACGTGATCGCGAATCGCTGCGATGCGCTGAATCGGTTCACTGGCGCCTATGCCCGCCTGGCCCGGCTCCCGGAGCCGAAGATGCAAGCGGTGCGCGTGGAGGATTGGGTACAGCGCGTCGTCCGCCTCGAGCCTCGCGTTCCGGTCTGCGTGCAGCCCGGCCCGGATATTTCGATCCGCGCCGACGCGGATCAGGTGGAGCAGCTTCTCATCAATATTGTTCGCAACGCGGCCGATGCGTCGCTCGAACGCCAGGGCCGGGTGACGCTCCACTGGTCGCTCGACCACGGTGCGCTCGAACTCACGGTGGACGACGAAGGACACGGCATTTCCAACCCGGGCAATCTCTTCGTCCCGTTCTTCACCACGAAGCCCGGGGGATCTGGCATTGGGCTGTTCCTCAGCCGCCAAATCGCGGAAGCGCACGGCGGAAATATTGCGCTGGTGAACCGGTCTCCGGGGCCGGGATGCCGCGCCGTAATTACGCTACCGGCCTGAGCTGGAAACAAAACCCCGCGGCGCGCGAAAGACCTTTTGAGCGTTCTCCCACGTGATCTGGCGGAACAGTTCCGGCGAACACGACTTTTTCAAAACCGCAAGCGTTTCGCGCGCGACGCACTTGCCCGCAAGCCGGCTTGAGGGCGCGTTATTCGACCCGCCGCCCCGGCCATCCGTGCACGCGCAATCGCTGCCGAACATCAGTTTGCTGCGATGCCGCTCGAGGAACGGCGAGGTGAAATCACGATCGCGGGTCAGTCCGTTGTTGCCTGAATTTGCGGAAAGGTCGCCGTAGAGATTGGGGTAATCGGCAAGCCATTTATCCGTGTGGCCGCCGCCCTGAATGGGTCCGGAAGGATAGGCGGTGTGGCCATCGAAGTCGGTGCTGAGATTGGCCCAGAACGCGTTGCCATGGCCGATAAAGGTGGTCTTCGGATATGCCTTCAGCATCGCGCCGAAGCGCGGAAAGCCGGTATTGAATCCGTCGCCCGGCTCCTTGCTGTCTTCCTGAAAATGCAGCGTCACAGGAACCTTCATCTCGCCGGCCAGCGCATAAATGCGGCGCATTTCCGGGCTGTCGCAGGCGACATGCGATTTGATTTCCCCGAGGCCGGTCGCGCCGGATTTGAGCGCATCGCGCAAGAGGTCCGCGGCATGAGGATTTGTCACGTCCGTGCCGGCGGCCCAGATGAAACGGCCGGGATATTTGGCCTCCATCTCCCGTACCTGTTCGGCGGAATCGTGGCGCGAGAGCAGATTGGCGTTCGAGACGGCGCATCCCTGCATATGAATCATGTCGGCATCGAGCCCGCGGCGAAGGTGCAGGTGAACATCGATTACCGGACCGCCCCAATCGGGCGCGGATGAAGATACCTGAGCGCGCAGACGGCCCGCAATGGAGGCTGCGGCAATACTTGCTGCGAACTGGCGACGGCTGATCATTGCAATCAGAGATATCACGCCGGCGTCTTATTTCTTCGGAAGCTGCGCCCGGAACGCATATCCAATCACGGCAGGTGGGCTCTTGTCCAGATCTTTGTCCTGATATTGAGGGTCACGCCGTTGCATCTCCGCCAGATTCAGCCGCAACGTTGCATGAATGAAATTCGGATCGTGCTGATCCGGACTCATGTCCTGCAATTCATAGATGCCTTCGAGGTGCTTGATGCAACCATCATGTTCGAGAGTCGCGATGACATCCGCGCCTTCCTTACCACTCACTTTTGCGGCGGCGAGATACGGCTCAATGCACGACTGCCGCGTGAGGATGACAGGATTGGTGACATTAACAAATCGATCGCGCCCGGCAGCCGGAACAATGGCTCCGCAAACTAAGCCGAAAACAAGGACTCCCTGTCTCGATACGAGCATGAATTCAGATTAACGTGAGCTATGACGAGTACCTGCGGCTTCGAATCATCTATGCCGGCTCGGCGCTGAGCCCACATCTCCGCTGCGGCCACTTTTCAGAACGGTATGACTGTCAGCCCCGGAATCTTACCGAAATGGCGTGGATTCCGGGTTGCCACTGCGTAGCCGCGTTCCAACGCGCAGGCGCCAATCAGAAGATCGTCGAACGGGACGACAACCCTCCTTACAGCGGATTCAGCCCCAATTCTGCCCACCAGCTCGGCTGTAGCTTCCGTGATCGGATAGACCGGCACTGCGAGCTCGCCAGGAAAGACGGGGCGCCGTTGACGCCTCTCGGGAGTATCAGAACCGTCATTCTCTCCCGATGATATCGATTATTTGGGCGTGTGGCGCCGATGGCCAACGACTTCCCTTGCGCGGCGACCTGGCCGAAGGTTTCGAGCACAGCAGTCGCCAACTAGCGCCCCTCCCGCATCTGCAGCCTTTTCTCCGCGCCGAAAATAGTCAGCAGCGGATGCTTCACCCAGGCGCGATATTCATAAACCCCCGCCGGGTTCAGATTCGGCACGGCGAGAGAGAACGCGCCCGGCGCGCTCAATCTGGTCGATGGTCCCGGCTGCCAGGGAATCGAGCGGTCGCTCGCATCCAGACCGAGGATACTTCGATACTCGAATCCCACTTCAAGCGATGAAGCCTTTCCCATATCGAGCAGCTTGCCAGTAAGCGTTGCCGTGTTCGTCCCTGCATCGAACCTCGCGTCCGAGGTCTCAATCCGCGGCGGAGTAAACGCGGGCTTCACGTGCGTGATTTTCAAGACGATCGGATTCGGCCAGCGGCTGTTGTCCTGAAGCCTCTGCGTGAACATGGCGCGGATGTGGAGCCCGTCGGATTCCTGTTTATAGCTCGGCGCAGGTTTCACTTCGGGCCGGTATTCAAGGACGCGCCCGTTTTGGCCGAGCACGCTCACCTGCGTTTGCGGACTCGCCTCAACGCTCTTCAGCACAAAATCGCGCCATTGTCCACGAACCCAGAGCGGCTGCTGCTTCACGATGGCGTAAAGCGTATCTTCGTTCTTCGCTTTGGTGAACCAGATGTTCTGCTCATTGGTGATCACCCAGGGCCGGACGCCATAAATGCACTCCTGGTTCACCTGCATCCATAACGCAACCTCGCGCAGCCGTTCCTCCTGCTCGATGGCCAGCTCGCCATCCGGCTTCGGGCCTATGTTGAGCAGAAGATTTCCGCCCTTCGCGCGCGTTTCGACAAGGATGTCGATCACCTGGCCGCCGGTTTTATAAATTTCGTTCTGCGGCTGATACTGCCACGCCGTACCCATGGTGAAATTCGCTTCCCACGCGCCGGGAATGGGAATGCCGGGCACGTAGAGTTCGGGCGTTTCAATGGCGCCCCGCGTGACGATGACGTCCGGCTGCAGCTTCCACGCGAGATCCCGCAACCGGTACGGATCGCCATCGAAGAAAGCCACATCGATGGGACCGTAGTTCGTCATCAGTTCGCGAACCTGATCCAGATCGAGCTTCATCAGGCCGGGATTATTCCTCGGCTGAACAGCGGGTATCCGGCGCTGGATATCAATATTGTGCCGCCACAGCCAGGAGAAATCGTCCGGCGAGAAGTAAATGCCGGCCCGGATGCCCTGCGCGCGAAACGCATCCAGAATTTCGCGCGTGATGTCTCTTCGGAACGGCGTGTGCATAATGCCGAAATCCGTCGTCTTCGTATCCCACATGGCGAAGCCCGAATGGTGCTTCGTGGTGAA
>Ga0157370_10002712_pt1 | contig 21177 bp, 21 predicted proteins | sample C35metaG_FD_113463 | JGI IMG/M metagenome (GOLD analysis project Ga0157370, IMG submission 113463) | Corn rhizosphere microbial communities from Kellogg Biological Station, Michigan, USA - C3-5 metaG | ecosystem: Host-associated > Plants > Roots > Rhizosphere > Soil | place: USA: Michigan...
GGGCGCCGTAGTGCCGCGCACGATGAGCTCGCTGCGGATCGGTGGCACCCGCGCCTCGTGCCCGGCCAGCTGGTCGAGAACAACTTTGGCGGCGAGCCGGCCCTGGTCGAAGAGTGACTGCGAAACGGTCGTCAGTGGCGGCACGCTCGCCGCCGCCGCGACGTCGTCGAACCCGACCACCGACAGCTGCGACGGCACGTCGACTCCGCACTCAGCTGCCCCGTTGAGCGCGCCGAGCGCGAGCACGTCGGTCACGCCGAAGAGGGCGGTCGGACGCCGACCCTTGAGCAACGTCGTTGTGGCTTGGGCGCCGGCAGCCCGGGTGTTCCCGCCGGCGTCGACGATCGTGACCGCGTCCTCCGGTATGCCGGCGGCCCGAAGCGCCCGACAGAAGCCAAGAACCCGCTGCTGCATAGCGAGGTGCACGCCACGAACGGCGGGCGCCCGGTCGTCGTCCGCCTGGCTGCGGAACGTGACGATGCCGAACCGGGTGTGCCCGAGCTCGAGCAGGTGGGCCGCCGCTTTCGCCGCTGCGCGGGCGTTGTCGACGCCGATCCGCGGCACGCCGGTGATCCGCGGCTGGCCCCAGCTGACGACGGGCAGCCGTCGTCCGAGCACGTCGTCGACGGCGGGATCGTCGGCGACCAGGGAGGCGAGCACGAACGCGTCGACCAGCGCGTTGCGCACGTGTGCGTGCTCGGCGTTGCCCTCGGTCGGCAGCAGCAACAGCGCCTGGCCGGCCTCGGCGAGAGCCGTCGCGAGGCCGTGGAGGAACGCGACGAGGCCGGGATCGGTGAAGGCGTAGGGCAGCTGCTCGGTCAGCAACACTCCCACCGTGTCGGCGCGGCGCCGGCGCAGCGAGCGGCCCGCGGGGTCGGGGCCTGCGTAGCCGAGCTCGCGAGCGACCCGCAGCACCTTCTCCCGGGTCTGGGCCGAACACTGATCGGGCCGGTTGTAGGCGTTCGAGACAGTCATCGGCGACACGCCGGCGGCGTCCGCCACCGACTGGAGGGTGGGCCGTTCAGAAATCATCGCGCCTCCCTCCCGGCGTCCTGTATCGTTACAGATCGAAGTTCGGCGCGGGTTGCGCCGGTCAAGCGATTATGCAGGTGAGGGTCGGCAAGTGACGATTCACGAGTTCGCGCTCGGGCTCGGGTACCTCGGCGCGGCCCTCGGCGTCATCATGGTCGTCCCGCAGATCGCCCGTATCGTGCGGCACCCTTCGCTGCCCGGCGTTTCGCCCCTGTCCTGGGCGCTGACGAGCGTCGCCTGTCTCGGCTGGCTGATCTACGGCATTCGCACCGACGCAGCGCCACAGATCCCAGGAAACGTCCTGCTGGTGTCGGGCGCCATCGCAGTAGTGCTGCTGGTCAACGTGCCGACTCCTCGACGACGGCGCACCCTACTCCTCGGCGCTGCATGTGCGGCCGTCGTCGCCGTCACGCTGGTCATTCCGGCCGACAGCGTCGGCTATTTCGCCTTCGGAATTGGGCTTTTCTCCGGCATCCCGCAGCTCGTCGACTCGATCGGCAACTGGCGGGCGCGCATCACATCCGGTGTCTCGGTCAGCACGTGGGCGCTGCGCATCGGTTCGCAGGCGTGCTGGCTAGCCTATGCAGTCGGCACTTCTGACGTCGCGGTCGGCATCAGCGCTTGCGTCATGCTTTCGAACGCGGTCGCGATGGTGGTGCTCGAACTCACCGCGCGTTCGATGTCGACGGCCCTCGCCGCCGAAGCGGCCTGACTCACACCTCGATGCCGAGCGCAGCAATCGGCCCGAGCAGTTCGGCCTCTTCGTAGTCCAAATGCGACAGCAGCACGTCGCTCAATCGCTCGACCTCCGACTGCACGACGCCGAGCTGGCCTGGATCCTCGACCATCGCAACCAACGCCTGGTCGAGGCGGGTCAGCACTCCGGCGATGACCTCGTGCTCTTCACTCAGCCGCTCGATCACCGGGCCGAGTTGCTCATCGCGCGACCGCAGCGCTACGAACATCCGTGAGTCCTCGATCGCGTGGTGGATCGTCAGCACCCGGCAGTAGGCGGCGCAGAAAGCCCCGAGCGACCAGTAGTTCTGCCGCATCGACATCCGGTTGATCAGCGATCGTGCAAGGGCCGGGCTCACCTGGCCGGCGGCGACTTCCGCGACGACACCGCGCAACTGCTCGAGTTCGGAACGCAGATGGTCGTGCACCTGGACCAGGAAATCCGCTGACGCCGCACCTGGCCCGCTCCTGTCGTAGTCAGCAGCCAGGTGCGGGCGGGTCGACTCGTCGAGGTCGAGCTCTCGTCCGGTGGTGCGCTCCGAGGGCGCAAGGTCGAGTTGCCGGTCGTCGGTCGTAGCAGCAGGGACGCCGCGGGCGGCGGCCACTGCCGCACGAACCTCCGGCACCACCTCTTCGGCGAACCGCCGCAGGTCTGATTCAGCAGCTGCGCCCGGCCCGAGGATGAACCCGCTGATGCCCTGAGTGAGCGCAAGCTCGGTGAGCTGCTCGACCCACAACGACGGACGCCCTTCCAGGAAACCGCCTTCGCGCGAGGTGAACGAGCCCATCACGTTGTACCAGCGGCGGACGTCGGCAGGCGTCCGCGCTGCCTTGATCGCCGCCTCGTCGATAATGGCTGCCAGTTCGACGATTTCGGACGGCGACGCGTACGACGACGTCGGCACCCAACCGTCGGCCAACCGGCCGGTCAGCCGCAGCATGCGCGGCTTGTAGGAGCCGAGAAAGATCCCGATGGGGTGCAGCGGAACCGGTCCGGGCTGGGCATTGGTCAGCGAATAGTGCTTACCAGCAAAGGAAACCCGATCACCGGGCGTCCAAAGCGACTTGATGACGTGCATCGACTCTTCGAGCGCTTCGACCGCTTCGCCCGGCGTACGAGCTGGTCCGCCCATCGAGGCGACGCCCTTCGGGAACGCGCCCGCGCCCAAGCCGAGTTCGACCCTGCCGTTGCTCAGCAGGTCAAGAGTTGCCGCGCTTCTCGCCAGAACCGAAGGTGGACGCAACGGCAGGGTCGCGACGTCCGGAAAAAGAATGAGCCGCTTCGTCTGCGCGGCGAGCGCCGACAGCATCGTCCAGGTGTCAAGGAAGTTCGGCTGGTAGGGGTGGTCCTGCACCCCGATCACGTCGAGTTGCAGCGTGTCGGCGACGCGGGCGAGCGCCATGGTCTGGTGATAGTTGCGCGCGTCGGGCGTGATGAACGCGCCGAACAACAACGGGTGGCCGAAGTCAGGCATCGCTCACAGCGTATCGAGCGCTAGCGCGAGCGCACCTCGTGCATCATCGCCCGCAGATTCGCGACCTCGCCGAGGTGGTGCAGCTTGTCGGGGTTGACGACCGCCCGGATCGCCTGCACCCGCCCGTCGGCGATGTCGAGGCTCACGACATTGACAATGAGGCCGTCGGACGTCGTGAACACCGCGCCGGGTTGCCCGTTGACCGTGACGTAGCGCGCGCCGAAGCCGGCCTCGGCCGCTTGCGCAGTCAGCGAAACAATCAGCCTCGACACCTTGTCGATCCCGGCGACCACCCGCGCGGTGGCCGGCGCCTTGCCGCCGCCGTCGCCCTGGAACGTCACGTCGGCGGTGAGCATGCGCTGCAGCCCTTCCAGGTCGCCAGCGGACGCCGCGGCGAAGAAGCGGGCGGCGATCTCGGCCCGCTGTTCGCGCGATGCTTCGAAACGCGGACGGCGCTCGTCGACGTGCCGCTTCGCCCGCGACAGCAACTGCCGGCAGTTCTCGGGCGACCTGTCGACCATGCCGGCGATTTCTTCGTAGTCGTAGTCGAACACTTCGCGAAGCAGGAACACCGCCCGCTCGATCGGTGACAGCGTTTCGAGGACGACGAGAAAAGCCATGGACAGCGAGTCAGCGAGCTCTGCCTGTTCGGCTGCATCGGGGGTGGGGTCGGCCAGCAGCGGCTCCGGAAGCCACATGCCGACGTAGCTCTCGCGCCGAACGCGTGCCGACTTCAGCACGTCGAGCGATAGCCGGGTCGCCACCGCGGAAAGATAGGCCTTCGGCGAGTCGACTGCCGTGCCATCGTCGAGCGCGCGGTGATATCGCACGAACGATTCCTGCACCACGTCTTCGGCATCGCTCACGCTGCCGAGCATGCGGTACGCGATCGAGAAAAGCAGGGGCCGCAGGTCTGCATAAACGCGCGTGAGCTCATCGTCGTCCGGCATCTTCATCCACCTCCGACCCTAAGACGACGCGAGTGCTCCGCCTGTGACAGTGTCACAAAGTGGCGTCCGACGTCGTCCCGAGGGCATGAACCTGATCGCCTGAGGAGGAACCGATGCGAGTCTTTGTGATAGGCGGAACCGGGGTGGTCGGCCGCCGCCTGGTGCCACTGCTGGTCGCCACGGGCCATGACGTGGTCGCGAGCACAACCGCGCCCGCCAAGCTGCCGTTGATCGAACAGATGAAGGCACACGCCGTGCAGCTCGACGTGCTCGACGCGGCGGCTACGCGACGAGCGATACAGGACGCGAAACCCGACGCGATCGTGCATCAGGCCACCGCGCTCTCCCACCTGAGCAACAACTTCCGCAACATGGACAGGATCTTCGCCAAGACCAATCAGCTCCGCACTGCGGGCACCCGCAACTTGCTTGCAGCTGCTGAAGAGTTCGGCGTGCAGAGGATCATCGCGCAGAGCTATTGCGGCTGGCCCTACCCGCGAGAGGGAAGTTGGGTCAAGACCGAGAACGACCCGCTCGACACCCGTCCGCTGCCGGCAGCAACGAAGACCATCGCCGCGATCGTCGAGCAAGAACGGCTGATCAGCGAGCACGGCGGTGTTGTGCTGCGCTACGGCGGCCTCTATGGCCCTGGCACGTCGCTCGCACCGGGCGGCCCGCAATACCAGGCAGTTCGCAAGCGCCTGTTGCCCGTCGTCGGCGACGGTGCCGGGGTCATCTCGTTCATCCACGTGGACGACGCCGCGACCGCGGCCCTCGCCGCGCTCACCAACGGCGCCGGCATTTACAACATCGTGGACGACGAGCCCGCTGCCGCGCGTGACTGGATCCCCTACCTGGCAAGCGCCATCGGGGCCAAGCCGCCGCGACACGTGCCGGCGTGGCTGGCACGGGTGGCGGCGGGGCAGATCCCGGCGGAAATGATGACGCACGGCCGCGGCGGCTCCAACGCCAAGGCCAAGGCGGAGTTGAGCTGGCGCCCGCAGTACGCGACCTGGCGCGAGGGGTTCAAGAAGGGCCTCGGCTAACGGCTCGGCTAACGGCCAGGGCCGAAAGCAGCCTCGATCGCGGCCAGCCGCGACTCGAGTTCGTCGACCCGGCTGCGCAGCAGCTCCAGCTGCGCCTCGGCCGCTAGCCGCCGCTCGGCCGTGCGGCGCAGCCGGGGCGATTGCTCGGCCCGGGCGGCCACGAGGGCGAGCGGCACGAGCCGTTGCGGGCCGTGCGGGCCGTCGCTCAGCCGCGACGGGATCTCGCCGCTGCGATACCAGCTACGCAGCGCGGCTCGCGAAACCCCCGTCGTCCGCGAAGCGACATCGAGCGCCACCCAGTCGGAGCCGTCGAGAGCCGCACTCAGTTCGAGCGTGTTCTCCCAGTCGTCGAGACGATCTTCCCAATCCATAACCCTATTAGTAGCACGGTATTGACTGGGTGCGAGGCGTCATGGACCCTTGCCAGCATGTTCGAACGCTTCACTGATCGTGCCCGCGAGGTCGTCGTCACCGCGCAGCGCGAAGCCCGCCAGCTCAACCACAACTACATCGGCACCGAGCACCTGCTGCTCGGGCTGCTCGGCGAGCCGCGCAGCCTCGCTCATCGCGCGCTCGTCCACGCCGGAGTGTCGACCGACCGAGCGCGCCAAGAGATCATCGACATCGTCGGGATGGGCAAGGGCAAGACGCCGAGCGGGCACATCCCGTTCACCCCGCGGGCCAAAAAGGTGCTCGAGCTCTCGCTGCGCGAGGCGTTGAACTTCGGCCACAACTACATCGGCACCGAACACATCCTGCTCGGGCTGGTGCGCGAAGGCGACGGGGTCGCGGCCACCGTGTTGCACAACCAGGGAGTCGACCTCAAGGCGCTACGCGACGCCGTCGTCGCGCTTCTCCCGCCGGGCGAACCGGCAGAGGCCCGGCTGATGCGCCGGTGGCTACGCCGCCGCGGAGCGCCGTCCGCGCCCGACGAACCGCGCACGACCACGGCAACCGACGCCAGTCTCGACGAGGCCCGCCGGCTCGCGGGCAATGCCGCGGTCGGCTCGCATCACCTCTTGCTCGCGACCTTGAGCGACCCCACCAGCGCGGCCGCCAAGGCGCTCGGCAATCTCGGCATCGACCTCGAGCGGGCGCGCGAGGCGCTGCGTGACGTCGACGTGACCGGTACCACCGACGAGCTTCCAGAAGAAGCCGGACGACGACAACTGCTGATGACCCTCACCGACCGTGGCCTCACGCTGGAGACAACCGATCCGACGCTGCTCGCCCAGGCGCGCGCCGCGCTCGACGCGCTGGGGCCGGGCGAGGGTGAGCCGGCCACGCTGCGCGGCGACCACCCGCGGGCAACCGGTTTCGCCGACGTCTGGCAAGCGTGGAGTCTCGCCTTGCAGCAGATCACGAACCTCAGCACGCCGGACGAACCGCCTGCGGCGTAAGGCGCTTCGACCGACCTACTGGAGGTACGACTCCACCTCGCCGACCGGGCGCTGCTCGGCTGCGTTCGGGTCGGCACCGGCGTCTCGCAGCGCCTCGCGCTGGCGGAGCAGATCCCAGCACTGATCGAGCGATTCGTTCAGTTCACGCAACCGAGCGCGGTCTTCTTCGGACGCCGGGCCCGCCGACCAGATCGCGTGTTCTTCGGCCACCAGTCGCTTGATGGTGTCGTGGATGCGCCCCTCGTCCATGCTGTGCCTCCTCCGGCCTCGGTGGCCGTCTGCGCGAGCGAGCCGGCAGTGTGCCCGGTTTCGACCTTCTCCAATGCAGGCAGAAAGCGCAATCCCGCACGCTGGGCACCGACCGAGCGACCGATGCGCTGAAACCGTTAGGAATCTGTAGCCAATCGGGGATTAGACCTCGATCAAGGCGGGAACCGCTCTCGCCTGGAGGCCTCAGATGAGCGAGCACCCACGTCACAAGGCATCAAACCCCGATACCCCGCCGGCCGCTGGCGTGCCCGGCGACGAACGCACCGGCGCGCGACCGGGGCGCACCGGCCGCCTCAACATGCGGCCGGTCAACCTGCTCCTTCTCATTCCGCTGATCGGCACCCTGCCACCGATGTTCTACAACAGCGTCTCGCCGACGATCGGCGGCATGCCGTTCTTCTACTGGTACCAGCTGCTCTGGATTCCGATCAGCGTCGCGGTCACCTACGTGGTCTACCGGGCGACCAGGAGTGATCGGTGATGAACGGCGTCGAGTTTGGCATTGTTATCGCGCTTTTCGCCGTGGTCACCGTGATCGGCTTCATCGCGGCGCGGTGGCGGCGCTCGGGCGACATGCATCGCCTGGACCAGTGGGGGCTCGGCGGTCGCACCTTCGGCGGCTGGGTCACCTGGTTCCTGCTCGGCGGTGACCTGTACACCGCCTACACCTTCGTCGCAGTGCCCGCACTCGTGTTCAGCGCCGGCGCCCTGGGCTTTTTCGCTGTTCCGTACACGATCGTCGTCTACCCGATCGTGTTCTTGGCTGCCGTTCGGTTATGGTCCGTCGCGCATCGGCAGGGCTACGTCACAGCCGCCGACTTCGTCCGCGGCCGGCACGGCTCGAACGCGCTCGGCGTGGCCATGGCCCTGACCGGCATCGTTGCGACCATGCCGTACATCGCCCTGCAGATGGTCGGCATTCAAGCCGTCGTCGAGGCGATCGGCATTACCGGCAACCACTGGCCGCTCGTTATCGCGTTCGTCGTCCTCGCCGCTTATACGTACTCGTCGGGGCTCCGTGCTCCTGCGCTCATCGCGTTCGTCAAGGACACGCTGATCTATCTCGTCGTTATCGTGGCCGTCATCTACATCCCCTACAAGCTCGGTGGTTACGGCCACATCTTCGATTCGGCCGCAAAGGCGCTGCCCAACAAGCCGTCAAAGGGCGGCATCACGTTGAAGAACACGCAATACCTTGCCTACTCGACACTCGCGCTCGGCTCTGCCCTGGCCCTGTTCCTGTATCCGCACTCCATTACGGGTGTGCTTGCGGCCAAGAGTCGCGACACAGTCAAGAAGAACATGTCGCTGCTGCCCGCGTATTCACTGATGCTCGGCTTCTTGGCGCTGCTCGGCTACATGGCCATCGCGGCGAAGATCACGCCTGCCAAGGGCACGAACGGCAAGCCCGATTCCAACACCATCGTGCCTGTGCTGTTCGACAACCAGTTCCCGTCGTGGTTCGCCGGCATCGCGTTCGGCGCGATCGCTATCGGCGCGCTCGTACCGGCCGCCATCATGGCGATCGCCGCGGCAAACACCTTCACCCGCGACATCTACAAGCCATACATCCGCCCGAACGCGTCACATTGGGAAGAGGCTCAGGTCTCGAAGATTGTGTCGCTCGTCGTGAAGTTCGGTGCGCTGCTGGTCATCATCTTCGTGAATCCGCAGTTCGCGCTCGACTTCCAGTTGATCGGCGGCATCATCATCATCCAGGTCTTGCCTGCCGTTGTCTTCGGCTTGTACACGAGGTGGTTCCACCGATGGGCACTGCTCATCGGCTGGGCAGCTGGTATCGCCACCTCGATCTGGATGCTGTGGTACGTCCCGAACCCGTTGACGAACCACAAGCACTTCGGTGGAGCACAGTGGTCGCTGTCGCACATCGGCATCGACACCAAAGCAGCGATCTGGATCGGCATCCCGACCGTCCTCATCAACATCGTGCTGTCGGCGATTCTCACCCCGCTGTTCTCGCGGCTGCCGCGCGGCGTCGACGAAACTCGAGAGGCTGACTACCACGCTGAAGCCGGCGATCCCGCGGTCGGCCCGATGCCGGCCTCGCCCGGGGAAGAAGACGTCGTCTTGGGCACCTCGTGACGGCCGACCCGGTTTCCCTGCTGTCACGTGCCACCGACCAGGCTGCTGCCATCATCAGCAACGTCAGCCACGAGCAGGCCAGCTGGCCAACGCCCTGCCCTGGCTGGACTGTCGGTCGGCTGATCGACCACATCATCGACGACCTCCGCCAGTTCACCGTGAGCGCACGCGGCGGCAAAGCGAACTTCTCTTCGCCACCGAAGATCGACGACTGGGACGATGCGTTCGAGCGCGACCAGGCCGAACTCCTCGATGCGTGGCGCTCGGCGGGCGATCTCACCGGCACGATGGACCTTCCGCATATCGGCACCGTGCCGAAGCGCTTTCCGGTCGATCAGGCAACGGCGGAGTTCGCGACACACACGTGGGACCTCGCCAAGGCCACGAAGCAGGCACCGACGCTCGACCCGGAAATAGCTCTCGCATCGCTTGAGTGGGCGCGCGGGGCACTGCGCGACGAGTACAGAAGCGACGAGCCGGGCGCGACCTTCGGCCGTGCGATCAACGTTGCGGACGACGCTCCGCCCTACGATCGGCTGGCCGGCTTCTTCGGCCGAAACCCCGCCGATTGGCCCTAACGAGCCCGCGCTCTAGAGCACGTCTGCCGCTGACAATGCCGACCACACGGCGAGGGCCACCATGATGGCCGCACTCGTACGACGAACCGCTGTCATCGGCAGTTTCTGCAGGAAGCGACTTGCGACGACCGCGAGCCCGGCCACCGACCACAACGACACCGCCGCGGCGATGCCGACTTGCACGGGCGCTTGGTAACGCGCGGCAAAGTTGGCGATGAGGATCTGCGTGATGTCGCCCCACTCGGCGATGAATATCACGAGAAAGGTCGTGACGAACATGCGGTGATGCCGCGTGGGCGCGATCTCATCGACGACGCCCACGGCTTCTTCCGCGTGCTCTTCCTCTCCCTCGCGCAGGACATAAACTGCGCCGCCGGCAAAGAGCACTGCCGCGATTCCAGCGACGACAGCATGCGGCAACAACGACAGCAGCCCGCCGGCGACGACCGCGATGCAGACGTGAATGAGAAACGCGGAGCAGGCTCCGAGCCACACCACGATCGGATGGCCGCGGGTTGCGAGAACGAGCGTCGCGAACATCGACTTGTCGGGCAGTTCACCCAAGAAGATCAGGACGAAAACCGTGCTCATGACCGCAGCTATGTGCACGTGCGCCGGTCCTCCAACTCGCGTTCGAGACGCGCCAGATCTTCGGGTGTATCGATGTCGTCAGGAATCCCCGTGTCGTCGCAACGTATCTCAGTCACCAATTCGGGATGTGCTCGCATGAACGCCCGAGCGCCCTCCTCGCCACTCGCCAGCGCCCGGACGCCTGCCCATGTCGACCGGTCGAGCAACACCGGATGCCCACGGCGTCCGCTATACGTCGCGACAGCGACGACCGCACCACCGCGATGCGCCTCGATCAAGCGTTCGACCGCCGCCGGCCGGATCCCGGGTTGGTCGACGAGCATCACGACAGCGGACGACGCCTCGCGGTCGTGCTCGAGCAGCCCTAGCCCATGCCGAAGGCTCGAGGAGATTCCATCGCGCCACGTGAGATTCCACGAGACGCGCATGGCTGGAATCGCAGGGAGTGGCGCCGCGAGCCGCTTTCCGAGCACGACATGGATCGGTGTGCGGCAACCGCCCTTCGTCAGCACATCGACCGCGCGCTCGAGTAGCGTGCTCTCGCCGAACGGGACTAGCGGCTTCGGGCCACCGAAACGACGGCCAGCGCCAGCAGCGAGAACGATGCCGGCGGTCACTTCGGGCTTCATGAGTGAATCGGGCCACTGGTCGCGGTGAGCGGACGCGCCGTGGCAGCGTTCCGAGCGGCAATCACCTCGGCGAGGATGGAGACGGCTGTCTCTTGCGGGTTGCTTGCACCGAGGTCGAGGCCAATGGGCGACCTCAGCCGGGCGAGCTCGGCTTCGGTCAACCCGGCCTCACGCAGCCGCTGCAGCCGGTCTTCGTGGGTGCGCCTGCTGCCGAGGGCGCCGATGTACCCCGCCTCGGATCTCAGGGCCACCTGCAGCAGGGGCACGTCGAACTTGGGGTCGTGCGTCAACACGCACAGCACCGTGCGCTCGTCGACCTTCGTCGACTCGAGATAGCGGTAGGGCTGGTCGACGACCACCTCGTCGGCCTCCGGGAAGCGCGTGGGCGTAGCAAAAACCGCGCGCGCGTCGCAAACTGTCGTGTGATATCCGAGTAGCGCGCCCGCGGCAACCAGAGCACGTGCGAAGTCGGTCGCGCCGAAGACGATGAGGCGTGGAGGAGCGCAAAACGACTCGACGAAGACAACGCAGTCGCCGTCGGCGGTTGCGCAGGTGACCTGGCCTGTTCGGCCTTGCGCGAGCATCGACCGTGCTGCCTCGACGACCGGATCGCCGCCATTCGCCGAACCGGCCCCGACCACAACGTGGTGGCCGACGCCGGCGCCTTCGATCGTCGTCGCAACGCCGATCGGGTCGCCGCTGGCAACAGCAGCCACGACAGCGAGGAAGTCGGGGTGGCTCTTGGCATCAACTCGCTCGATGAAGACGTCGATGTCGCCACCGCAGGTCAGGCCGACGGCGAACGCGTCGTCGTCGGTGACGCCGTACGATCTCTTGGCCGGAGTTCCGTTTTCCAGCGTGAGCAGGGCTTCTTCGTAGACGGCGCCCTCGATGCATCCGCCCGAGACGCTGCCGATGACATCACCGTTCGCTCCGACAGCCATCGCGATGCCCGGTAACCGGGGTGCGCTGCCGAACACCTTCACCACGGTTACAAGGGCGAACGGCAGACCCTCGCGGTACCAACTCGCTGTGCTGTCGAGTACCTCGTGCATGGCGGGTCACCGGCCGCCGATGTGTTCGAGAACCAACGACTCGAAGGACGCCTGCGCAAGGTCGGCAGCCTCGAGCGCCGCAAGATCGATCTCGTCCATCAGCGCCCGCGTGTGCTGACCGACACCGAGTCGCGCAGCTTCGACCAGATCTGCGACGCAGTCGACATCACGACGTACCCGGGAAAGCCCCCAGCCGGCGAGCCGCACAGCGCCACTCGACGCGTGAGCCGACGCCGAGCCGGCACCGAAGCTGGGTTGGAGCAAGGCCGGGCGCTTGGCCGTGAGCAATGTCGTGCCAGTGCCCTCGGCGTCGGGCACAAACGCGGTGTCGTGCCGGTCGGCGAGCGCAAGGGCCCGCTCGAGGGCCGCGGCCGTGAGCGCCGGCAGATCGCCAAGCACCACGGCCACCTTCGCCGTCTCGGGCAGCGTGCGCACGGCGGTGGCGATCACCTGGTTCAGCTCGGGCACGTTGCCCTCGCCGATGACGGTCGCGCCCGCAGATCGAAGTGCCTCGGCGACTGCCGGATCGTCGGTCGCGACCGTCACCCCCGAGACCGCCGCGCAACGCAGCGCGGCCGCCACCGTGTCACGCGCGAACGCGAGAGCGAGTTCGGGACGCCGTCCGCCCAGCGCCGGTGCCAGGCGACTCTTCGCTCGGGCAGTGTCTTTGACCGGCACGACGAGTGACCAGCCGGTCGCGGTTTCTCCCGCCGGCACGCGCTGGGTCAAGTCGCCAGAGATCATCAGCCTTGCAATCGCGTCTCGGGGTCGGCGAGGTCGGTGCGGAGCCGGCTCGCCAGCCGGTCACCGGTCTTGTCGAACAACTCCTGGATCAACCGTAGTTCCCATTTCAGCACGCGGCCGCCACCTCGGCGACGCCCACGAGCCAGCCCCGACCACTTGGCAAAAGCTGCATGTTGGATACAGTAGCCCTATCGGTCCTGGCGTTGCCAGGGCGTGTGCGGGAAATCTCAGCACCACTGGCCCTCGCCGGGATGCGCGGCAGGGAGTGGTTTGCGCAGCACGGATTTTCCGTGGTGGGAACGGGTCACCACGCATGCTCGTGGAACGCGGATCCCGCATCGTGTCCACCTGCGGGCGTTATCGATGGCGCCCGCGCACGAGCGGAGAGATCCATGATTTTGTGGTTGCTGAACGCCAAGCTTCACCTCCTCGGAGCAGACATCCTCTGGCGCGAGATCATCGGCAACGCCTTCGGGCTGGTCAGCGTGTTGTTCGCGATGCGCAGACGGGTGGCGGCGTGGCCTATCGGCATGGCGGGCAACGTGCTGCTCTTCACCGTCTTCTTGGGCGCGGTTTTCCATACGCCGCAGGAAAAGGACCTCTACGGCCAAGCGGGCCGCCAGGTGATGTTCTTCGCCGCGTCGGTCTATGGGTGGTGGCGCTGGCAGCAGAATCGGCGGCTCGGCACCGGCCGCCCTCCAGTGTCGCCGCGCTGGGCTACCTGGCGGGAGCGCGCCGCCATCGTGGCCATAGCGGGGATCGGAGTCGCGGCTCTCGATCCCTTGCTCGCCGCCCTTGGCAGCTTCGGGCCGCTGGCGGACTCCTGGATCTTCATGGGCAGCTTGCTCGCCACCATCAGCATGGCCCGTGGCCACACCGAGTTCTGGCTGCTATGGATCGCAGTGGACGCCGTGGGTGTGCCGCTGCTCCTGCGCGCCCACTACTACCCGTCGGCCCTGCTGTACCTGGTCTACGGCGGCTTCTGCCTATGGGGATTCGCCGTCTGGTACCGGATGCAACGACAAGGGCAGCGAGAGCGGGCAGCCGCTGCGGTGGTCGGGCCGCGCGCCACTGCCGGGCAAGCGCACTAATCACAGGAGTGGGCAGCACCTCGACACTAGGTGCTGCCCACTCCGCCTTTGCGGGTTGATCGGGTCCCTTGGGCTTACCTGGTTAGCGCAGGAAGCACCTCACGGCCGAACGCCTCGATCCATTCCTTCTGGTTGCGGCCGACGTTGTGCAAGTAGACCCGGTCGACGCCGAGATCGAGGAACTTCTGAATCTCCTGGCGGTGCGCGTCGAGGTCGGACGAGATGAGCATGCGGCCATCGAAGTCTTCGGCCCGCACGAGTTTTGCCATCTGTTCGAAGTCGAACGGCGAGCGGATGTCCTGCTTGGGGAACTTCATGCCGCCGTTCGGCCATTCTGTCATCGCGTTTTGCAGCGCCTCCTCATCGGTCGACGCCCACGACAAGTGCAGTTGCAGAATTTTCGGCATGGTCGCCGGGTCCTTGCCGGCCTCGCGAGCACCCTCGTCGAACTTGCCGAGCAGGCCGGCAATCTTGTCGACCGTGGCACCGGGGGTGATGATGCCGTCGCATTGCTTGCCGGTGCGCTTGGCCGTGATCGGGCCCGACGTGGCTACATAGATGGGCGGCGGCGCGTCGGGCATGGTCCACAGCCGCGTGGTCTCGAGCGTGAAGTACTGCCCGCTGTGCTTGACATCCTTGCCGGTGAAGAGCTTCTGGATGATCTCGATGGCCTCCCACATGCGCTTGAGGCGCTCCGCAGGCTCGGGCCAGTAACCGCCCACGATGTGCTCGTTCAGCGCCTCGCCCGAACCCAGACCCAACCAGAACCGCCCCGGGTACAGCGCCTCGAGCGTCGCTGATGCCTGAGCGACGATCGAAGGATGGAAACGGAAGGACGGGCAGGTGACACCAGGCCCGAGGTCGCCCTGCGTGCGTTCACCAAGCGCCGTCAAGACATTCCAGACGAACGCAGCCTGGCCCTGCTGCGGCACCCACGGCTGGAAGTGGTCGGCCGCCATCACACCGGAGAAGCCGGCCTGTTCGGCTTGTGCCGACAACTCGACCACTTCGGTTGGGTGAAACTGCTCCAGCATGGCCGCGTATCCGATGTGTGCGCGAGTCACCTTGCTCCTCCGAACTTGCTAATTCCGAACGTCGGTACGGAGGTTCCCGCCCAACGCGCGTGCGCGATCTCCAAAGTCTTACTCATTCCTAGCGTGCCACTCGATATCAACGGTGCTACTAAGTTTCTGACGTTTCTGCCGCTCCCGGCGTCTCACTAAGTCGGGCGTCCGTGGTTGTGCGCCGGCCACTCGACGCCAGTGAGGTCGGGGGCATCGAGCACCTCCGGCTCGGTCCACAAGTCGAGCGGGTCCAGCAAGACGCGCATCATGTCGTACAGCGCATCGAAGTTGTGCACCCGAATCAGCCGCGCCGTTTCGGTTTGCGAGTCGTTGAAGTGCTGGTGCCACGCCCAGTGGTCAACGACTACGAGATCGCCCGGTCCCCACTCGAACGACTTGCCGTCGATCTCGCTGTGCCCGTGTCCGCTCACGACGTGCAGCCAGGCCTCCCCGCCATGGCGGTGCCGTGATTGCCACTTGCCGGGCGCGAGTTCGTGCATGACGGCGCTGAGTCCCGCCGTCCGGTAACCGATGGTCTGGTCGACGAGAAACACACTGCGGGCCCCGCGCTTCGTGACTGTGGGCGTCGCCTCGTCCCAACGGGTGATGAGCCTGCGACTGCCGATCGACGGGCCCTGGGCCGACAGCCGCCGAACCCGCATCGCGTATGGGTCGGCACCGGGAACCGGGGTGGCGGCTTGCGGGCCACGCGGCAGGTCGGCGTACGGAGTGTCGCCGCCTTCCTCGAGGACGGCGGAGCCGAACGCCTCATACATCGGCTCGACGCTCCAGGTCACGAACTGAGCAGCCCGATCGCCCGTGTTGCCGTGCCGGTGCCAGGCCCAGCCGGGCAGGTGCAGGGTGTCCCAAGGCCTCCACTCGATGCGCTGACCATCGATCTCGGTCCAACCGGAGCCCTCGGTCACGAACATGATGGCGTCCCAGGAGTGGCGGTGCACCGTCGACGTCGTGTGCGCGGGGATCTCATGCAGTGTGCCGTCGAGCACCTTCGTCTTGCGCGGGCCGTCGGCACCCATGTAGACGCCCCGGCGCATCCGGCGCCCGGGTGCGTCGATGAGTTCGACATCGCCCAACCGGACGAGTGTGGTGCGGTACTGCCGCCACTCCTCCAGTACTTTCGCTCGACGCTGCTTTTGAATTTCGTAGTGCGTCACGCCGGTCGTGGTCGCGGCCTTCGACACAGTGCCAGTTCCTTTCATCAGCCTTCGGCGGCGGCGGGCGCCGCTGCTTTCGTGCGATCGCCGATGACCAGCCGCAGCACCTGATCGCGCAGTTCTGCAGCACGGCGGTTGTCGAGCAGTTCTGCTCGACGCAGTCGAGGTCGCGGCATGTCGACCTCCACGATTTCTTTGATCGTCCCGGGGCCGATCGACATTACGGCGATGCGATCCGAGAGGAACACCGCTTCGTCAACGTCGTGCGTGACGAACACAGTGGTCGCCGACGTCCGGGCAACGATGCTGGCCAGCTCCTCCTGCAACCTCATCCGCGTGAAGGCGTCAAGCGCGCCGAACGGCTCGTCCATCAACAGAACATCGGGCTCACCGACCAGCGCTCGTGCCAAGCCGGCCCGCTGCTGCATTCCGCCCGAAACTTGGCGCGGCAGGTAATCGGCGTAGTCTCCGAGGCCGACCAGGTCCAACGCCGCGGCGACCTTTGCCTGCGCCTGTTGCTTCGTGTGCGTGCGTCGACTCTCGTTGAGGCCAACCGCGACGTTCTGCGCCATGTTGCGCCAAGGCAGCAGCGCGGCGTCCTGGAAGACGAAGCCGATGCGGGGCGGGATGCCCCGCACCAGCTTGCCGTTCATGTGGATCTCACCCGGGTAGTACGGCGCAAGCCCACCGATCATCCGCAGCAAGGTCGTTTTGCCGCAGCCGGACGCGCCGACGAGGCTCACGAACTCGCCCTGCCGCACGTCGAGGTTGACGTTTTGCAACACGACATTGGCCGACTTCTTCTTCGAGCGCTGGGAGTAGTGCTTCCCGACGCCTCGAATCGAGATGACCGACGAGTCTGCCGACCCTGCCACCACGAACTCTCCTCGCACCTTGTGTCGGTTTGCTGCGTCGGTGTTCGGCGGCTCAGCTCGAGCCGAGCGCCGACTTGGCCTGCTGAGCGAAGCTGGCGTCGACCCACTGGTCGATCGGAACTGTGTCGGTGATGGCCTTCGCCTGCTTGAAAAGGTTCTGCTCCTCGTCGAGCACCGAAGGGTCGACGATCGTGCCCTCCGGATAGCCGCTGGCCTGCCGCAACATGTCGAATAGCTTCGTCGTCTGCGCCTTGTCGGCACCTTTTTGAATGGCGAGTGCCTCGGTGACGACCGCATCAGCATTCGCGGGATCGTCGAACCACTTGAAGGACTCAAGGATCGCCTTGTTGAATTCGACAGCCAACGCCTTGTGCTGGGCCAGCCAGTTCTTGGTTGCGAATCCGTTGTCGTCGTACAGGTTGGCCGACTGCTTGGTGAAGTCGTAAAGCACGTTGTAGCCCTGCGGTGCGAGCTGGATCTGGGCCGAGTGGCTAAGCATCGTCGCGTCGACGCGGCCGGCGACAAGCGCAGGTAGCCGCGAGCTTTGTCCACCCGCAGCGATGATGCTGACGTCCTTTACATCCAGCTTCGCCGCCTGGAGCACAATGAGCGCTTGGGCGTAGTTGACACCCGTCGTGTCCTGAACGCCGATCTTCTTGCCCTTCAAGTCGGCCAGTGACTTGATGTTCGGCTTAGCGATGAAGACGTAGTCTTGCCGAGGCTGAAGCACTGCGAAGTCGACCAGCGGAATGCCTTGGGCCGCGGCAGCGACGCCGCCGGTGACCGCCTCGCCATAGACGTCGATGTCGCCGTTCAGCAGCTGCGAAATGGCAACATTCGGCGTGCTCGCGTTGTACTTGATCGAGGCGTTGACGCCGTCCTGCTTCATGATGTCGATGGCGTGCGCCTCGACGACCTTGTTCACGTTGGGCGTGCTTTGCACCATCATCGTGAAGCGCTGGCCCTTGATGTCGCTGCTGCCACCACCGGCAGCGGACGACGGGGCCTGGGCCGGCGACGAGCCGCCGGATCCGCCATTGGCGCTTGTCGTAGCTGGGGAGGCTGCTGGCTTGGAGCTGCTGCAGGCAGCGGCGAGTACCGCGAGGGCAGCAATCGCAGCGGTACCCGCCGTCCGTACGAACTTCGAAGATCTCGCCTGTGCCATAGCCATGCCTGGTCTTCTCCTTAACTGAGTAAAGCCTGGGGAAAATGCCCGAAAGAGGAAGCGACGGCCGGTAACGGCCGGTCGCGAAGAGTTACCAGTGCCCGAGGTTGTCGTTTGCCGTCCACGGGAAGAGCCAGCGGCGGATGGTCTCGAGCACCGCCGCGGCGACGACTCCGACCATCGAGGCCGTCACGATCGCCGCCAGCAGATAAGCCGTTTTGAACGCGTTGCCGTAGTTGACGACGATGCCGCCGAGCCCAGTAACGCTGATCTCCATCTGCGCGATGATCATGCCGATCAGCGCCTTGCCCAAAGCAATGCGCAGGCCGGCGAAGATGCTCGGCACCGCGTTCGGCAACTCGATGCCCATGACGAATTGGAAGCGGCTGAACTTGTACACCCGGCCGACGTCCATCAATCCCGACGGCGTCTGCTTGACGCCTGTGGCGGTGTTAATGATGATCGACCACACCGCCAACATGAAGGTCACCGCAACGCGTGCCTCGAAGCCGACGCCAAACCAGATGACGACGAGCGGCACGAGCGCGATGAGCGGTGTCGCCTGGAAGAAGTTGATGTACGGGTTCATGATTCGCTCGACGACCTCACTGCGACCGACGAGCGTGCCGACGATGATGCCGACGGCGATCGCGAGCACGTAACCGACAGCGAGGTCCTTCATCGCCGTCGCGAACGCCGGGCCGAGCACGCCGCCGGTGAGCATGTTCCAAAACGCCCGTACGACTGCGGTCGGCGTCGTGAAGAGGATCGGGTTGACCCGGCCGCCGACGATCTGCCACACGATGAAGAAAACGATGAGCGACAGCGTGGGCAACGTGTAGCGGGATAGGCGTACTGCGCCCGTCTGGTTCGGATTCGTCCACCGCGACCAAGCCGAAGGACGTTCGGTTGCCAGCAGAGCAGCCTCAGCCGGTGCCTGCTGCGCTGTGTCGTAGGCCATGCCAGGCCTCCCCGGTTTCGCCCGCCCAAGAACGAGGCGAGCAGGTCGGAAGATCGCTTTAGCGATTGTATTCAGTATCCGCCTGATGTCAACGGGCGCGAGAATAGATCCACCGGCCCGGATCCTGTGCGTAGTCGGCGTATTCGCCAGGCGCGCTCACGCCTGGGATCGCCGGCACCCAGTCGTCACGCAACAGCTGATCGGGGTCCCCGAACGTGGCCGCACGGTCACGCACTTCCGGATCGTCGTATGCCGCGAGCCGCCCGTTCTCGATCACCGGCACGCTCTTGCCGTCGCGGGTCTGCACCGTGAGGGTCGGGAACAGCAGGTGCACGTGCAAGTGGCCGTACAGCAAGCCCTGCTCGCCGGCCCACGTCTCCTCCGCCGAGCGCCACCGGGTGCCGAGCCCGCAGTGAATCACGCCCGCGCGACGGCGCTCCCACTCGAAGCCGTCCGACGACAGGTACTCGACGTTGCTCGGGCGGCTGATCTTCGGATTGGTACCGATCGCCAGCTCCCACAGCCAGAAGAGCCCAGGTGCGGGGAAGCAGGGGTACTGGGTGTCAGCACTCTCGTCGTCGAGCTCTCGCCATGCGTTGCCGTACTCTCCGCCGCCGGTGATCGAGACCGCCTTCGCCTTCTCGATCTGCAACTCGATCCGCGGAAACGCGCGGCCGTAGTGACTCATCGTGCCTGCGATGACGCCCGTCGTGTCGTCGTCCGTTCCAACCGGTGTCGGGGGATGCGCCATCAGGTGGCCCCACTTGGGCTTCAGTCCGTAGTCGTGGCGCCCATCGAAGAACGGCGTCTCGAGGATCGTCGTCGAAAGCTGCGTCCCCTCGGGGTCGGAGAGTTCGATCCGCCCGCCGATGTTGTCAGTGATCCGGCTCCACGTGCGCTCATTGATGAGCTTGTGCAGGTCGCGCGGAAACGTATTGGCAGGGCTGAGGAAATGCTCTTTCGTCGTCCACGGAAATGCTTCGTAGCGCCCGTTGCTCTTCGGGACCGGCCCGGCCGCACCGTGAATCAGCAAGTCGTACCCGCGAGCGGCTGCCAGCTCCTCGATCCACGGCGCGCGGTCGCCGCGTCGAAGCCGCACGTGGTACGGCTCACGACGCATCATCATCGTGATTTCGTCGCGCGGCTCGAAGGGGCGGTCGGGTTCGTCGTCCAACACGATGGTGTCGACGTGCGCGCCCATCTCGTGAAAGGCGCGGACGACGGCCTCGAGCACCTCGGGGTCGACAATTCGCGGTATTGCGATCAGCACCTTGTCGCCGCGCTTGGTGTCGCCGTAGCCGATGAAGCCGGCCGCCGAGCGCCGCACCTCGGGCGACGCGACGACATGCTGCGCAATCGTGCGCAAGTCGGTCACGTTCATGACCCGAACCCCGGTGCCGCGGCGCCCTACGCCTGCCGAATGCTCGTCACCGCACATGAAAACTCCGTTCAGGAAAGCGCGTCTTGGAACGCAACCGTGCCGCCGACAACCGTCGCGCAGACCGGGATGGTGGGGATCTCGGTAGGAGCCACCGTTCGAGGGTCGTTACCGAGGACGACGACGTCGCCGAGCATGCCCGCCGCGATCCGCCCGGCGCGATCCTCCTGACGAGTTGCGAGCGCGGGCGCGATCGTTTGCATAGCCACTGCCTCTTCGACAGACACGGCTTCGTCGGTGCCGAGCGTCAAGCCACCCCGCGTCTGCCGAGCCACCGCCGCAGCGATTGCGAGTAGCGGATCGGCAGGCGCCAGCGGGCAGTCGCTGTTGGCCAGCACGGTGAGACCGACGTCGAGGGCGGTGCGCAGCGGAACCATGCGCCGCATTTCGTCTTTGCCGAAGATATCGGCCCAGATATCCCCCACGGCAGAGATGAACGCCGGCTGCATCGAAAGCAAGAGACCTAGATCGCGCATCCGCTGGAGCCGGTCGCGACCTGGCGATACGTAAGCGTGCTCGATGCGGTGCGGAAGTGCGCCGTCCGGCCGCGCCGCGCGTGCCTTCGCGAACGCGTCGATCGCCATGTCGACCGCCCGCGGCCCGATGGCGTGCACCGCGATCGCCAAACCTCCGGCATCGGCCGCACGAACGACGTCATCGAGTTCCGGCTGCTCGATCCGCACGATGCCGAAGTTGTCGGGCTCGCCAGGGTAGGCGTCGTAGACGGCGGCGTTCTTGAACGTGCACGACCCGTCGATGCTGACTTTCACGCCACCGAGCCGCAGCCAGTCGTCGCCGTA
>Ga0157370_10002715_pt1 | contig 21170 bp, 19 predicted proteins | sample C35metaG_FD_113463 | JGI IMG/M metagenome (GOLD analysis project Ga0157370, IMG submission 113463) | Corn rhizosphere microbial communities from Kellogg Biological Station, Michigan, USA - C3-5 metaG | ecosystem: Host-associated > Plants > Roots > Rhizosphere > Soil | place: USA: Michigan...
AGAAGGTGAAGTTATTCAGCATTCTATGATGACTAAATCTATCGAACGTGCTCAGAAAAAAGTAGAAGAAAACAACTTTGGTGTTCGTAAACGTTTATTAGAATATGATGACGTAATGAACTCACAGCGTGAAGTAGTTTACAAACGTCGTCGTCATGCCTTATTTGGTGAGCGTTTGAAACTGGATATTGCAAATATGCTTTATGATACTTGCGAATTAATCGTAAGCAGCAATAAAGTAACAAATGATTTCAAAGGATTTGATTTTGATTTAATTCGTTATTTCGGAATTACTTCTCCAATTTCAGAAGCTGATTTCGTGAAGTTATCAGACATCGAAATCACAGGAAAAGTATACAAAGAAGCTTTAGCATTCTATACAGAAAAAACAGAAAGAAGTGCAAGAGAAGCTTTCCCAATTATCAAAGGAGTTTACGAAGAGCCAAACAATCATTTCGAAAGAATTGTAGTTCCATTTACTGACGGAATCAAAACATTGAATGTGGTTACTGACTTGAAAAAAGCTTACGATAGCGAAGGAGCTCAATTAATTGCTGATTTCGAGAAAAACATCACACTTTCTATTGTTGATGAAGCTTGGAAAAAACACTTACGTAAAATGGACGAATTGAAACAATCTGTTCAATTAGCCGTTCACGAACAAAAAGATCCATTGCTTATTTACAAATTAGAAGCTTTCAACTTGTTTAGAGGAATGTTAGACAACGTTAACAAAGAAGTTATCTCATTCTTATTCAAAGGTGATTTACCTGCTCAAAACGTTCCTGAAATTCACGAAGCAAGAGAAGTTCGTCAAAAAGAAAACTTCAAATTAAGCAAAGATGAAATTCCAAACAGCGAAGATATTAATCGCGAAGCTGGAGAAACACAGCAGCGTCAGGTTACAGAAACCATTGTGAGAGATAATCCAAAAATCAATCGTAATGACAATGTAACTGTTCAGGAAGTTGCAACTGGTAAAACAGAAACAATGAAATACAAAAAAGCAGAAACTCTTTTAGCTTCAGGAGCTTGGGTTATTGTTAAAGAATAATTTTTCAGTATTCAGTCTCGGTTTACAGTGGACAGTCACAGTGAACAGTTTTCAGACTGATACTTAAATTACATATCAAACCCGACAGGTTTTAAAAACCTGTCGGGTTTTTAGTTTTAAATAGTTTGCAGTCGCAGTGGTCAGTATTCAGTCTCAGTTTACAAACCAAAACTAAATACTGAGACTGAATACTGAGACTGAACACTGAGACTGCGACTGAAAAACTGAAAACTTTTTTTAAAGAAAAGTTAAAAACAAAACGAATTAAGTGTATTTTTGCATTCGAAACCAATGAAACCTACTCTTGAAGAAGTTTTTTATCATATTACTTTCTTGTATCCTGCTAGTGCCATCTTTTGGCAATTTCTTTGTTTATGCTTCTTTCAAAATAAATCAGGACGAAATTGTAAAAACGATTTGTGTACAGCGCAAGCAGGTTTTCAATACATGTAATGGTCGATGCGAACTTCAAAAAAGCCTGAAAAAATACGCCGATAACGAAAAGAAAATGCAAGACAATCTAAAAGAGAAATCAGAGATTGTTTACATTCAAAATACAATTACTGCACAATACAAATTGATCGCTCCAATTGAAACTAAAACAAAAAACTTTGCTGTTTTAGACCAAAAACCTATTTCGGTTTCAATTGTAGGTTTTCGTCCGCCTTCCGTTTTTATATAATTTTTTAAATCCGATTTCATTTCAAAACTGAAATCAATTTTCGTTGTTCAAAAAACAATGAAAAAGCGTTTACGCATTCTCAAAATTTAAATCAAATTATATAAAAATTCATAAAATGAAAAATATTTTATACAAAGCATTTGCTATTGTAGCACTATCTATATCTCTAGTTTCTTGTTCAAGCGATGATAATAACGAAACAGCTCAAGGAAACGGAAAAATCACTTTAAAATTCGATAACGCTTACGGAACTAACGATTTAATTTTAAACACACAGGGAAACACAACTTCTAACAGCGAAGTTTTAAAAATCTCTCTTGTAAAATATATCGTGAGCAACGTTGTTTTTACAAAAGCCGACGGATCTACTTTTGTATACCCAAAAAGCAAAAGTTATTTTATTGCTGACGAAGCTACTGCTGCCGGACAACAATTTCAATTAACAGATATTCCTGCCGGAGATTATGTAAAAGTAAAATTTGGAATTGGAGTTGACGAAGAACAATGGAAACTAGGCGCTGCTGGTCAAGGAGATTTTCTTGCAAAAGCTAATGATGCTGGAATGTTATGGTCTTGGGCTGCGGGTTACAAATTCTTTGCTTTAGAAGGTAACTTTACTTCTCCAACTGTAACTACTGCTGCTCCATTTATGATTCATACCGGAAAAACCGGAACAGATTACAACTATACTGATGTAACATTAGACTTACCTACAAAAGCTTTGGTACGTACTAACATTACTCCTGCAGTTCACATCATTACAGATCTTTCTAAAATCATTGACGGAAAAAACAAAATCAAACTTTCAGACAACAACATGGGCGGCATGGGCGCGATGATTATGGGTGGTGCAAATTTACCATTGATTACTCAAAACATCAGCACAATGTTTAGAGTAGATCACGTACATAACGATTAAATTTATTTTCAGGAGCACAAAAGCTAAGGTTCCACAGACGTAACGTCCCGTTATCCGCTGTATCTTTTGTGGTCTCGTTAAAGAAACGAGACCATAAAAGGATATCGCGTATCCCGATAGCCATCGGGAGGGCTAAACAACAACTTTTGTGCTTCTTAAAACCCAAAAATCATGTTGAAAATAAAATATTTTCTATGGCTGCTAGTTCCGTTAATATGGAGCTGTTCAGATCAGGATGATAACGATGCAGCTTATGTAAACATTCCGCTGGAATTTAAAGTCCCCTCAAATTTTCCTGATCTTGCTTATAATATTGCCTTAAATCCTCCAACAGAAAAAGGATTTGAACTAGGAAAAAAACTTTTTTACGACGGCCGTTTAGCCTCAGACGGAGTAGTTTCATGCGGATTCTGCCATATACAAGCCAACGCCTTTACGCATCACGGACACACCGTAAGCCACGGAGTTGACAATGCACAGGGAACGAGAAATACTCCGCCAATTCAGAATTTGGCTTTTCAAAGTATTTTTATGTACGACGGAGCGGCAGATCATTTAGACTTACAGCCTATTATTCCGCTTACGAGTATTATCGAAATGAATGGCGATTTGACTGCGATTCTAAAAATGATGAAAGGCGACAAAGAGTATCAAAAACTATTTGGACAGGCTTTTGGCGATAACGCCATTACAACTGAAAACATGTTGAAAGCACTTTCGCAATTTATGGTTATGGTGGTTTCATCTAATTCTAAGTTTGACAAATACCGACGCAATGAATCCGGCGGTACGTTTACCTCCGATGAATTGGCAGGTTACGATTTGTTTAAATCTAAATGTGCTTCGTGCCACGCAACAGATTTACAAACCGATAATTCGTTCCGAAATAATGGCTTAGCTGTAAACCCGGCCGTTAACGATGTCGGTAGATATAAAGTAACAGAACTTGCAAGTGATTACTACAAGTTTAAAGTACCAAGTTTACGAAATGTAGAAGTTTCGGAACCATATATGCACGACGGAAGATTTGGAACTCTTGAAGGTGTTCTGGATCATTATGCAAGTGGTATTGAGGATTCTCAAACATTAGATCCTATTTTAAAACAGAATGGAAAATTTGGAATCGCTCTTAATGCAACAGAGAAAAAACAAATAATTGCTTTTCTAAAAACGTTGACAGATACGCAGTATTTGACAGATAAGCGTTTTGCAGAATTTTAAGAAAACTGATTTCATTGAAAGCTTAATTGCCAAAGTTTGTCATTTCGACGAAGGAGAAATCTTCGCGAGAAACTCGACAAAGATTGAATAGTTGTTACGGAATTACTTACGGAGATTTCTCCTTCGTCGAAATCACAAGATTGTGTAAAAAACTTTTGCTGCTCGTAGTAGTTATAAGCAACAGCAAAAAAAATAAACGAATAAAAACAGGTGTCCTAGCCCCGATTGCAGTGGAAAGCCTTTTTGAAAAAAGACCAAATTTTTCTTGAGTTTATGAAGCGACCAACGGAAGCTTTATAAACTTTTAGAAAAATGGGATTTTGAAAAAAGCTTGAAACGAAAAGCGGGATTAGCTCCTAAAAATAATTAAAATGAAAAAATTAATAGTAATATGTGTTCTTCTGGCTGGTTTTTCGGCTTTTAGTTTTACTGTAAAAGATAGTATTTCGGCCTTCACTTTTCACCGTTTAGAAATGATGGAAGATTTTGACTGCGACGCCTGCGGTTGTTCTGCAAGCGGCGGAAGCATGGGTTTTAGTTCGATGCTGAACAATAATTTTGTTGGTTTGAGGTATTTTAAACAAAGTTATACGAGCCGTGACGGAATCTTCGCCAATTCTCCGTGGATTGATGAAAACTTCAACACCATTCAGGCTTGGGCAAGAATTCCGGTTACAGAGAAAATTCAGATTTCGGCTTTGATTCCGTATCATTTTCATGAAAGAGAATTAACGGCCGGAACGCAAAGTATTGAAGGTCTTGGCGATATTACCATTATGGGACTTTATACGGTTTTTGAAACTAAAAAAGACAGCGCGGTTTTTACACATAAAGTAAATATTGGCGGAGGAGTTAAAATTCCTACCGGAAAATTCAAGGAAATTAACAACTTAGGAAGTATCAATCAGAGTTTTCAATTAGGAACCGGAAGCTGGGATTTTCCATTGGTGACTGAATATGTTATTAAAAGAAATAACCTGGGGCTAAACGCAACGGCAAATTATATTTTTAAAACTGAAAACAGTAAAAATTACCAGTACGGCGATCAGTTTAATTATGGAGGTACTTTTTTCTATTTATTTAATGCAAAAGAGTTTCAGATTGTACCACAAGCGGGTCTGGCAGGCGAAATATATCAGACTAATAAGCAGCATTCTCTTGATTTGCCAAATACTGCAGGAGATATTTTGTTTAGCAAATTTGGTATTGAAGCAGGAAAAGATAAATTCTCGATTGGTGTAAATGCGATGCTTCCTATCAAGCAAAATCTTTCGAATGGAAATATGGAGGCAAATTACAGATGGAGTGTTAATTTGAATTATACTTTATAAAGGTGCTAAGGCTCTAAGGGACTAAGGTTCTAAGTTTTTTTTATCTGCAATTCACAATTTTATCTGCGATAAAATTGTGAATTTCCGGCTTATTTTTATCCTGAAAAATCCTAAGAGAAAAACTTAGAACCTTAGTATCTTAGCATCTTAGAAACTTAATTTTACAATGGATTTTCCTGATAATAACGTGCTTCTATTCTTTTGATATCTTTTATTGAATTTTTAGCCCAAGCCAAACGTTTTTCCAGAATTTCCTGATCTGTTAACTGCCAGTCAATATCTGAATTTCGTAATCTGTTTGTTAAGTTTTGAATGATGATGGCGGCTGAAACGGAAATATTTAAACTTTCTGTAAAACCAACCATGGGGATTTTTAAGAAACCATCGGCGTTTTGAAGAATTTCTTCTGACAATCCGTCTCTTTCTGTACCAAAAAATAAGGCACTGGGTTTTGAAATATCGAAATCTTCAAGCAGACAATCGTTTTCATGAGGCGTTGTTGCTATAATTTGATATCCTTGATTTTTTAAAGTTGAAAGGCAGTTTGAAACCGAATCAAATTTATTAATGTCAACCCATTTTTGAGCTCCCATTGCAATTTCTTTGTCGATTCGTTTTCCGTAACGCTGCTCGATAACATTTAATTCCTGAATTCCAAAAACCTCACAGCTGCGCATTACCGCGCTTGTGTTATGCATTTGAAAAACATCTTCGACCGCAATAGTAAAATGCTTGGTACGATTTGCTAATACTTTAAGAAATTTTTCTTTTCGGTTATCCGTTAATATATTTTCAAGAAATGCCAGGTAATCTAAATCAATCATTTTGTATGTGTTTGGCACAAAAATACATTAGAAATAAACAAAACAAAAATTCATTTGTATTTTCAGTGTTCTAAATGCTCGAGTAATGTATTGTTTAGTTTTTCGTGCAAAGTATTGAGTTTAGAAAAATCTATCTGAAGCGCTTCTTCTTTAAACGAATCACCTTCAAAAACAACATTTTTATTTTTAGAATGCGTAATTAAACGTTCAAAAATTTTTTCAAGTTCATCATTAGAATAATGAACATTAATAAAGGTCATTAATTTTTCAAGCGCATTTCTCATTCCTTCATTATAATTTAAAAGCACAGTATTTTGATCTGTTTTGTAAAAATTCAGAAATCCCTGAAAATATTTCTCCAAAACTAAAGCTCCATACTGCTGAAAACTTGTTTTTTTTATTTCCTGAGGCGAAATCCCAAAAACACTTGGCGGAATTAAATTAGGCACCATGTGCATTCCCATCATTTTTTGGTGCGATTTTAAAATCTCAGTCGGATTTCTGTACAATAATCCAAAAGGGATTTCAGGAAAAACTGATCTAAGATAACCTGCGTTGAAAATATGCCAGGCATCGAGTTTTACAATTAAATATTTTTGTTCAGGAAATCTTTTTTGACCTAAAAATTTAAGTACCGATTTTATAAGACGCGTTTTTTTATCTAACCCAAAATAATCACTTCTTAAAATTTGATCAATAATAGGTCCTTCAGCAATCATGATATTTTCAGAAGAAGCAGCAAAACACTGGCTCAGCATAGTAGAACCACATCTTGAAACATGAAAAACCAACGATTTTAACTCAACAGATTCTAATTCTTGCGACCATTCTATCACATTTTCGGCTGTACTTACAACTTTATTTCTTTTTGAATTAAAATCATGAACTTTACATTTCGAAATAGTTTCTTCAAAAAAGGGTTCAGTAATTTTTTTATCAGATAGATAAATCCATTCAAAATAAACTTCATTATCATTTTCGATTAATTTATACGGAATCCAATTGGAGAGAGAATGGCTTATATTTTTCATTTTTGGAGTTTATTTGGATTGAAGATCTGCAATAATTTTGGCGTTTATTTCTGATGGGTTTCGAGAAAGTTCCTCGATAATACGTTGTTTAATTTCGTCTGAATATTCAATTTCCTTAGGGGCATAACTAACATCAAATCCCATTTCGGCAAATAGTTTATCAGACCATTCGTTTCTTATACAGTCAATTGTGAGATGAATTCTAGGTTCGGTGCTTTTATTTTCTACACTGTGCGGTAACTGAAAACTAGCATACCAGCACTCTCCCATTTCCATTTGAATGCGTTTTTTGTCGACATAAAAATAAACCTCAGAATTGGTTATAATAGGAACATGAATTCTAAAAAATCCATCTTCATACGAAGTATCATTGTCAACATGCTCTTTTATTTCGCTGTTTGGTCCTAATCGCAATAAACGAACGGCTTCTTTTTCGCATTGAAACCAATCCATAATTTCTTTATAATAATTACAGCGGTCAAGGAGAGCAGTATTTTTATACTCTTTATTTGGGAAAGAAGTAATATCACTTATAGATCCTGACTGCGATCGTAAAGAAACACTGGTCCAATTTCCTTCATAACGACCGGTATTAAAGTGCGGTGTCCATAACTCACTTTCGCATAAAGCAAGTTCTTCTTGTAATTTATCTATCGAAAAAGTAATAGAAAGTCTGCTTGACGAAGGATTCATACATTACTTAAATTAAATTTGACATGATTTGTTTGGGTACGTAAATATATAATTTATAAGAACTTGATCATCTCATAAATATGCAAAATTTTACAAATTCAGAAAAGCCCAAAATTCGAATTTGTTTTACAGATTGGAAACAATAAAATGATACAGTTTATTGGTCGAAAAAGTTACCGATTCAGAATCGGTTTTTAAAATTAAATCTGCTTTTGCAGGAATTTCAAAAACATCGCTTATTCCGGTAAAGTTTTTAATTTTACCGCTGTTGTGATCCGGCAGCAACGCTTTTTTGTACAACCCTTTTGGATCTCTTTCGATTAAATTTTCTACCGGACAATCTAAAAATACAGTTCTGACAAATTGATGCTGTCTTAATTCATTTCGTACACTTTCATAAGGATTGATTACTGACATCAAGACAATGGTATTATCCTCGACAAAGTTTCTTCCAACATCAAAAAGACGTCTCACATTTTCGCATCTGTCTTCTTTAGAAAATCCCAGATCTTTACAAATCGTTTTTCGGTACACATCACCGTCAATTATTTCGACTTTATAATTATTTTGAATTAATAATTGTCGAACATTTTCGGCCAGTGTCGTTTTTCCCGAACCAGATAATCCTGTAAATTGTATTAAAAGCATTTCAATTTTCTATTTCTGAATTGAGCATTAAAACTAGATAATTTGCAAAGTCAAAACAATAAGTATAATTACGGTTTATTTCTCTCAAAATTATTTAAAAAAGAACCTTTTAAGTAAGCCTTCCATTTTTGAAATTGCTATTTTTATCTTTTTAATTGAAATAAGAATGAAAAAGAAACTTGTGGTTTTAACCGGCGCAGGAATTAGTGCCGAAAGCGGTATTAAAACATTTCGTGACAGCGATGGTTTATGGGAAGGACATGATGTAATGGAAGTGGCAACTCCCGAAGGCTGGCACAAAAACCAGGAACTGGTTTTGGATTTTTACAATAAAAGACGCCAGCAGCTAAAAGAAGTAAGTCCGAATTTGGGACACCAGATTTTGGCCGAATTAGAAAAAGATTTTGATGTTTATATTATTACTCAAAATGTAGACGATTTGCATGAACGTGCAGGAAGTACTAACGTTTTGCATTTGCACGGCGAATTGTTAAAAGTTCGAAGCACCCAAAATCACAACTTAATTTTAGATTGGACAGATGATTTGTTTACTGGGGATTTAGATGAAAACGGACACCAATTACGCCCGCATATTGTTTGGTTTGGAGAACAGGTTCCAGCGCTTGAAGAAGCTATTCCTCTGGTAGAAAATGCCGATTATTTTGCCGTTATCGGGACTTCGCTTCAGGTTTATCCTGCTGCAGGATTGGTTTCGTATACTTACAGTATTACTCCTATTTTTTATATTGATCCAAAACCTATTTCAATTCCTAATAGCAGCAATAAAGTAGAAGTGATTGCCAAAACGGCTACCGAAGGTGTTGCAGAAATGAGACAAAAATTATTTGAATTAGAAAACATATCATAAATCCAGCAATAGTTTTTGGGATAAAATCTTCAAAACCATTATTTAAATTGAAAGTTAGTCCATAATAAAGCTTCAGTAATTTTCAGAAGTTTTAACAATCACCTATATTTGCACCTTTCGAAAAACAACATAACAATGACTACTCTAAACGAATTGAATGCTATATCACCAATTGATGGAAGATATAGAAATAAAACTCAAAATTTAGCACCTTTCTTTTCAGAAGAAGCTTTAATAAAATATCGCGTATTAGTTGAAATTGAATATTTCATCGCTTTATGCGAAATTCCGTTACCGCAGCTTTCTGGCGTAAATTCAGATTTATTCGAGAGCTTAAGAAATATCTACAAAAATTTCTCAACCGAGGATGCACTTTGGATTAAAGAAACAGAAAAAGTAACCAACCACGACGTAAAAGCAGTTGAATACTTTATTAAAGATGCTTTTGAAAAACTGGGTTTATCTCAATACAAAGAGTTTATTCACTTCGGATTAACATCTCAGGATATTAACAATACGGCTATTCCGCTTTCTACAAAAGACGCTTTCGAGCAGGTTTACATGCCATCTTTAATTGCTTTAATTTCTAAATTAAAAGAATTAAGCGTAGAATGGGCAGCCATTCCAATGCTGGCTCGTACGCACGGACAACCAGCTTCTCCTACTCGTTTAGGAAAAGAAATCCTGGTTTTTGTAGAGCGTTTAGAAGAGCAGATGCGTTTGTTGTTCAACGTTCCGTTTGCAGCTAAATTTGGCGGTGCAACAGGAAACTTCAATGCACACCATGTAGCATATCCACAAATTGACTGGAAACAATTCGGAAATAAATTTGTTGAATCTGATTTAGGCTTACACCATTCATTTCCAACAACTCAAATCGAGCATTACGATCATTTCGCAGCCTTTTTTGATGGTTTAAAAAGAATCAACAATATCATTATCGATTTAGATCGTGATATCTGGACGTATGTTTCGATGGATTATTTTAAACAAAAAATCAAAGCAGGCGAAATTGGTTCATCTGCAATGCCGCATAAAGTAAACCCTATTGATTTTGAAAATTCAGAAGGAAATTTAGGAATTGCAAATGCTATTTTTGAACACCTGGCAGCTAAACTTCCAATTTCGAGATTACAGCGTGATTTAACTGACAGTACTGTTTTACGTAATATTGGCGTTCCAATGGGGCACACTATTATTGCTTTTGAAGCTTCTTTAAAAGGTTTAAACAAATTGCTTTTAAACGAAGGTAAATTTGCTGAAGATTTAGAGAAAAACTGGGCGGTTGTAGCAGAAGCTATTCAGACTATTTTGCGTCGTGAAGCATATCCAAATCCGTATGAAGCATTAAAAGGTTTAACAAGAACGAATGAAGCAATTGATAAAAATGCGATTCATAATTTCATTGCAACTTTAGAAGTTTCTGATGCTGTTAGAGCTGAATTAATGCAGATAACTCCTAGCAATTACACAGGAATTTAAAGAAAAACTAAAATATTTTGTCAAAAAAAGCTATCTTTATCGAGATAGCTTTTTTTATTTAACCGGAGCAGTTTAGTGGATTTCATTTGGAATTGAAAAGCTGGGCTTTGCTCCCGAAAACGATACCACTTTATGATTGCCTTAAATGCCGCTGCCGAAACTACACACCACCTACAACCCTTAATCAGCGACTTGGGATTAATTTTGATGACTGCCGGAATTGCAGTTCTCTTATTTAAAAAAATGAAGCAGCCTTTGGTTTTAGGATACCTGATTGCAGGATTCCTCGCCGGAAACCACTTTGATTTCTTCCCTTCTATAACCGACATGAAAAGTGTTGAAGTCTGGGCTGAAATTGGGGTTATCTTTTTATTATTTAGTTTAGGACTCGAATTTAGTTTTAAGAAATTGATGAAAGTAGGCGGTACTTCCTCCATCACCGCAATAACCCAGATTTTGTTCATGACCATAATTGGTTATTGTGTCGGGCAATGGATGGGCTGGGGAAAAATGGATAGTATTTTTCTGGGCGCAACCCTTTCGATTTCCTCCACAACCATTATTATCAGAGCATTTGATGAATTGGGTGTAAAAGGAAAAAAGTTCGTTGGGATTGTATTTGGAGCACTTATTGTTGAAGATATTGTAGCCATTTTAATGCTCGTTTTATTATCGACAATTGCAGTTAGCGATCAGGTTTCTGGGGGCGAATTATTGCAATCCGTTTTAAAATTGGTTTTCTTTTTAATTATCTGGTTCTTGGGAGGGATTTTTATTATTCCAACCATCTTCAAAAAAGCCAAACATCTTTTAACTGACGAAATGCTGCTTATCATTTCATTAGCATTATGTTTAATGATGGTCGTTTTCGCTGCAAAAGTTGGTTTCTCTCCAGCTTTAGGAGCTTTTATCATGGGTTCTATTATTGCCGAAACCACAATGGCCGAAAAAATAGAACATTTAATTCAGCCCGTAAAAGATTTATTCGGCGCCGTTTTCTTTGTATCGGTGGGAATGTTAATTAATCCGGAAACATTGGTTACGTATGCGCTTCCGGTTGCTTTAATTACACTTTTAACGATTTTCGGAAAAGCGTTTAGCTCTTCTATAGGCGCTTTAATTTCTGGTCAGCCTTTAAAACAATCTGTTCAAACCGGAATGAGCTTGGCACAAATTGGGGAATTCTCTTTTATTATTGCTACATTGGGTATGACATTAAAAGTGACAAGCGATTTTTTATATCCAATAATTGTTGCCGTTTCTGCCATTACAACCTTTACCACTCCGTTTTTAATTAAATATTCCGAAACTTTTGCCCAGTTCTTAGAGCAAAAAATGCCTAAACGATGGGTTAAAAATATTAATCGATACAGTGTCAATGCACAAGCCATTAAATCTGTCAGTACCTGGCAGATTGTACTGAGATCTTCTATCACACAAATTGTACTGCATACCATTATTATCATGGCAATTGTTTTATTGTCATCAAAATTTGTAGCGCCTTTAGTGGCTGATACCCGATTTGGAAACACTTTAGCCGCACTTATCACTTTAGTTGTAATTGCTCCATTTTTATGGGCGCTTTCGCTGCGTCGTGTTAAGGTTGATGAAGTCGAAGCACTTTGGGAAGAACGTAAATACCGCGGTGCTCTTTTGATGCTTATTTTAATTAGAATGAGCCTTGGATTGTTTTTTATTGGTTTCTTACTGAATATATTCTTCTCGCCTTTAGTCGCATTTGTGGCCCTTATTATTGCCATTGGGGCTTATCAGCTTTTCCCTAAAAAATTAAACGAACAATACCATAGAATCGAAAGTCACTTTTTAAAGAATCTTAACGATCGCGAAAACAAAAAGATCGACAGGAGATATGCCAACTTAATGCCGTGGGATGGTCACATGTCGTTTTTTGATATAGGAAAAGAATCGAATTTAGTGGGTAAAACATTAGAAGAATTAATGATTCGGGAACAATTAGGAATTAATATTGCTTACATTAAAAGAGGCGAAGTAATAATCCCGATTCCTACCAAAACCGAACGTTTATTTCCCGGAGACGAAATCTGCGTAATTGGTACCGATGCTCAAATTACGGAGTTTACAAAGTATTTAAACCAAAACGAAACCGAAGCGCCGCAAAAAGTAGAAGAAACAGATATTGTTCTTCGTCAGCTTGAAGTTTCTCAAGAAGAATTTATTCAAAAAAGTATTGGACAATTTAGAGGAAAAACCGGCGGACTGGTTGTGGGAATTGAAAGAAACGGAAATCGTATTCTAAATCCTGAATCCAGCTTAATTCTGCAGCCAAACGACATCATCTGGGTTGTTGGAGATAAAAAGAAAATGACGGAGTTAATTCGAGCGAATAGATAGTTTTTTTTTTAGCTTCTAAGTTACTAAGGCGCTAAGATGCTAAGATTTTTTTTAAGAGCTGAGTTGCTAAAGTTTTTAAATAATTAAGGCGCTAAGCTGTTAAGTTTTCAAATAGAATTCTTAGCATCTTAGCGCCTTAGTATCTTAGAACCTTATCAATCTAGAAATACAACGCCTTACCAATTAAAAAAAGATGCTGAATTTCTAGAAGACAAAGAGAAAAAAATCTCAGCACCTTAGAAACTCAGCATCTTAGTACCTTAAAAAAACTCAGCACCTTAGTATCTTAGACCCTTAAAAAATTACTTATTTGGCTGTGGAGTCAAACGCAAATAAGGTTTGATTGGAGTATGCCCTTTTGGGAATTTCGCCGGAATATCACTATCTGGAATAGCAGGCGCAATTACTACATCTTCACCGTCTTTCCAGTTTGCCGGAGTGGCAACGCTGTAATTTGCTGTTAATTGCAAACTGTCGATTACACGAAGTAATTCGTCAAAATTTCTTCCTGTTGAAGCCGGATAAGTTAAAGTTAATTTGATTTTTTTATCTGGTCCGATAACAAAAACAGAACGAACTGTAAACTTATCACTAGCATTGGGATGAAGCATATCGTATAAATTGGCTACTTTTTTATCTTCATCGGCAATAATTGGAAAATTAACTTCTGTATTTTGAGTTTCGTTAATGTCTTTGATCCATTCTTTATGTGATTCCAAACCATCAACACTCAAAGCAATCACTTTAGTATTTCTTTTGGTAAATTCAGGAACATAATTCGCTACAGTTCCTAATTCAGTTGTACAAACGGGAGTAAAATCTGCTGGATGCGAAAATAAAACCCCCCATGAATCTCCTAACCACTCATGAAAATTAATTGGTCCTTGTGTGGTTTCTGCATGAAAATCCGGAGCTATATCGCCTAATCTTAATGTTGACATAATTTATATTTTTTAGTTCCTCTAAAATTAACTAAAAAATGCATTTAGAAAACATTGAATTTCTAAAAAAAAGTTAAAATTCTATTTAACCTGTATAATTAGTATTCTAAACTAAATAAAACTTACTACAAAGTACCAAATAGCAAGGGTTACAAACGAAATTGGAATTCCAAAACCAATCATCATACTGCTTAATTTTGGTTTTAAACCATAAGTCGAAGCGAGGATTGCGCCTGTGATCATGGGCGCCATTGCAATTTCTATAATGGTGATTTTTATAGCTTCGGATCGCTGGTTAAAAATAAACACATATAAAATAAAAATGATCAGAGGCGTTATGATAAGACGGAAGAAAAGCCCGAGTCTTAGAAACTTCCAATGACGGCTTCTTCGATTAAAAGTAAGCTGCAAACCAACGGAGAATAAAGCCAAAGGTGTAACCAAACTTCCTAATTTTAGTAATATCGATTGAATATTTACATCCAGATCATAATCTAAAATATTCATTAAACAAGAAACTACAAAAGTGATAAAAGGCGGAAATAGAATTATTTTCTTGAAAATGCTCAAGGCATCCGGACTTCCTTTTGAATAAAAAGCCGCTACAAAAACGCCCAGAGTTGAAACCACAACAAAAGTGCCCGGCTGATCGACCAAAACGGCCGTTTCTAAACCTTTTTTCCCAAATAAAGCTTCAATAATTGGATAACCCAAAAAAGACGAATTGCTTAATCCTGCTGTTAAAACCAAACATCCAATAAGTTTATTAGACCAGCCTAATCTTCCTAAAAAATGAAAAAATACAAAAGCCAATAAAAAACTAATCCACCCCGCTCCTATTGGAAATAACAATTCATTGCTCCATTTTATTTTCGGAATATGATATAAGGTAATGGCCGGGAGGCATAAATAAATGACAATTTTATTTATGCTTTTGTAAATATGAGTTGGAAACCGCTTTACATTTTGCAAAAGCAATCCTAAAAATAAAAAGAAGAATATTATAATAAAGTTGTTCATATCAAGGCTTCAACGCAAAAATAGGTATTTATAAACAGATGTATAAAACAAATTACACCTTCTCTAAGATTTTTGTTATTTTTAATCTATTAATTTAAAAAATCAATGCAGCAGATAAGAGACAATATGGAGCGAATGGCGAAACTTTCAGATGAAGAATGGACTATTTTTTCGTCTAAGCTCATACGTCGGGAATTTTCAAAAAAAATGCCTTTGCTCGAAATAGGTCAAATTGAAAATTATTTGTCTTTTATAGAAAAAGGATTGGTAAGATATTATATTCCCAGAGAAGATAATGATCTCACTTTTGCGTTTGTTTTTGACGGCGAATTTACAAGTGCTTACGATTCGTTTATTACCAGATTACCCGCAAATTATACCGTTGAAGCACTTGCTGATACTATACTTTGGCAAATATCGTATACTGATTTACAAGATATTTATGCCAAAACAAAAATTGGAAATACCATTGGCCGTTATGCAAGCGAAGGATTATTTCTAAAAAAATCAAAACGGGAACTTTCGCTCCTTAATGATTCTGCAGAACAGCGATATCGCAATTTGTTTACAGAACGACCTGAACTCATCGAAAAAATTCCTCAAAAATATCTGGCCTCTTATATTGGCATTACGCCACAGGCCTTAAGCAGAATAAGAAAACGAATTTATTAACCCAGGTTCATTGTTTCGGGTTCCATTACAGTGCAACTTTGCATAAAAAAAGATATGGAAACTTTAATTGTGTTATTAGGGACTTTTACAATTTCGCTGCTTATTATAAAGCTTATAACCAAAAGATTTGAAATTTCTCTGGCAGGCAGAATTGCCATGTCAGTCATGCTTGTATTTACTGCCATAAGTCATTTTGTATTTGTTAAAGGAATGGCCATGATGATTTCATTTCTGCCTTGGCCAACAGCAATTGTATATATTACCGGAATAATCGAAATTATAGCCGCTTTTGGGCTCTTGATTCCGAAAACGAGATTACTTGCAGGAAAGCTTCTTATACTATTTTTTATATTGCTGCTTCCTGCCAATATTTACGCTGCCTGTCATAATATAAATTTACAAAGTGCTGACTATACCGGAAAAGGAATCTCTTACTTATGGTTTAGAATTCCGTTGCAGTTACTTTTTATAACCTGGGTTTATTTTTCTTCTATCAGAAATCAATCAAAAACCAAATAGTTCATCCAGAAAATGTACATCATTTATTTAAGTGTTGTGCATTTTCTTCTGCCTCGCTTTTAAAACATACTGAAACAAAAGGAATTAATTTTTAGTTAAAAATATTTTTTATTCCAAAAAACTGCTTAAATTTGTAACATATTTTATTACAGTATGATTTCAGGTAAATTTGCCATAACAATTCACATTCTCACTTTGCTGACAAAATATCCAAATGATTATTTATCATCTGAGTATATTGCCGGGAGTATTAATTTGAATCCGGTTTTAGTGCGAAAAGAAATCGCAAACCTAAAAGCACATCATATTGTAGAGAGTAAAGAAGGAAAAAATGGTGGTACAAAACTGGCCATAGATGCATCAAAATTGAGTCTGAAAGAAATTTTTGAAATGACATTTGAAAGTATTAACTTAGGATATGCTAAAAATACGCCTAATCCAGATTGTCCGGTTGGAAAAAAAATCAACCAAAATCTGGCTAATTTATATGCCGACATGAATCAAAAAGTAAGCGCTCAATTGCAAGAAATTTCTCTTGAAGATTTTTCGAACCAATTTTAAAACTATTTTTTTACCTAAAACTGTAACATTTTTTATTACTAAATAAATTTATATATTATGAAAATCGCAATCATTGGAGCTACCGGATTTGTTGGCTCAGCAATCTTAAACGAATTAGCAGACAGAAAACATGATATTACTGCCATTGCCAGAAACCCAAAAAACACAACGAATGTTACTTGGAAAAGTGCTGACATTTTTAATGTAGACGAATTGGCAGAAATCTTAAAAGGAAACGATGCTGTTATCAATGCGTATAATTCAGGATGGACCAATCCTAACATTTATGATGATTTTATTGCGGGATCAAAAGCAATTCAGGAAGCTGTAAAAAAATCTGGCGTAAAACGTTTTATAACCATAGGCGGTGCAGGAAGTTTATTTGTTGCTCCGGGTTTACAAGCGGTTGATACTCCTGATTTCCCAAAAGAATTTTATGCTGGCGCAACTGCAGCGAGAGATTATTTAAATATCTTAAAAGAAGAAAAAGATCTTGACTGGGCGTTTTTTAGTCCTGCTTTCGAAATGCACCACGGCATTACAACAGGAAGAACAGGAAAATACCGCTTAGGCTTAGATAACCCGGTTTTTAATGACGATCAAAGAAGCATCTTATCTGTAGAAGATTTAGCTGTTGCAATTGCAGATGAAACTGAAACCCCTAAGCATCACCAGGTTCGTTTTACAGCAGCTTATTAATTTTTTTTAAGGCTCTGAGATACTAAGGTTCTAAGCTGCTAAGGTTTTTTGCCACGAATTCACGAATTTTTCACCGCATTTTTGTCATCCAGACGAAGGAAGGATCTTCGCAAGCAGTTTGACAAAGCTTGTCTATTTTGATTGCGGAGTCTCTAGTGAAGATCCTTCGACTTCGCTCAGGATGACAAAAAGAGAAAAGCAAAATCGTGTAATTAGTGGCAAACTAACTTTTTGAAACTGTTTTTGTTTTCAGTACTTTTACATATTAAAAAAATACTTTGTCAAGTTTCAAAAAACAGTCGGGCAGTTTAACTGAAAAAGCTGGAATTTCATCTCCTGAAATCACCAATGTTTTGGCTATCAATCAAATTAAAAATAAACGCAGACAGCAGCCTAGCTCCAGCGAATTAATCTCTGGAATCCTTTCCGGAAACAGAACTGCTTTAAGCCGCGCTATAACATTAATTGAAAGTACCAATCCTGAACATGCAACAAAAGCTAACGAAATTATAAACGGCTGTCTGCCACACGCAAACAAGTCGGTTCGAATAGGAATTACAGGAGTTCCCGGAGTTGGAAAAAGTACTTTTATTGAAGCTTTTGGAACTTATCTTACCCAAACAGGAAAAAAAGCGGCGGTTTTGGCCGTTGATCCCAGCAGTTCCATTTCTCACGGAAGTATTTTAGGCGATAAAACCCGAATGGAAGAACTGGTAAAAGACGAAAATGCTTTTATTCGTCCGAGTGCATCTGGCGAGAATTTAGGCGGTGTTGCACGTAAAACCCGCGAATCGATTATTTTATGCGAAGCGGCAGGTTTTGATACCATCATAATTGAAACTGTTGGTGTGGGACAAAGCGAAACCGCTGTTCACAGCATGGTTGACTTTTTTCTTTTACTGAAAATTTCCGGTGCAGGAGATGAACTTCAAGGCATTAAACGCGGCATTATGGAAATGGCGGATGCTATTGTCATCAATAAAGCTGATGGCGACAATATAAAAAAAGCGAATCAGGCGAAACTTGAATTTAACCGTGCTTTGCATTTATTTCCTCCAAAAAGATCCAACTGGCAGCCAAAAGTAACCACTTGTAGTGCGATTACCAAAGATGGAATTTCGGATATCTGGAATACGATTTCTGATTATTTTGAAATGACTAAAGAGTCTGGCTTTTTTGAAGAAAAAAGAAACGAACAAAACCTGTCTTGGATGATGGAAACCATCAACGAACAGCTGAAACAAAATTTCTATAGTCAACCTGAAATCATTTCATTATTGGAACAAAACAAAAAAGCGGTGCAAAATAATGAAATATCACCTTTTGCAGCCGCTTCTGATTTATTAAAAATATATTTTAATAAAGGGACAAAGTAACAAAGGTTCAAAGTGGCAAAGTTTTTCTCTGCTTCTTTGAACCTTTGTCACTTTGAGCCTTTGAACCTATTTTTTAGCTCTAAGCTTATACTTATTCTCTTTATATAAATTTCCAGCCGTAATTACATGCGCCAAAGCATCTTTTGCTAATTCTTCATTTAACTTAACCGGGATTAAAGTGGTATCGTTTTTAATTTCGAATTGAAGCGGTTTTAGATTTGGCTGCATAATAACAACCTGATTCTCTACTCTAAAAGCGTTGATATCGTTAAACTGCATAATCGATCTTCCTTGTACTTTTGGATCAAGTTTGTTTAAATTTCTTCCTACCATTGGCGTTTCAAAAGGAATCCCTAAATAACTCAATAATGTAGGCGGAATATCGATTTGGCTTGCCAGTCTGTTATAAACAGCACCTTTTGGAACGCCTGGTCCCATGATAAATGCCGGAATATGGAATTTGTTAATTGGCACTAAATTTTTACCGTATGTTCTTGTATTATGATCTGCAATTACAATGAAAATTGTATTTTTGAAATAGTCTTCTTTTTTAGCCATTTCGAAGAATTTCCCAATCGAGAAATCGGCATATTTCATAGCATTATTTACTGTTGCCGGTTTTGCATCATAAGGTTTAATTCTTCCCGCAGGATATTCAAACGGTTCGTGATTTGAAGTCGAGAACATCAAAGAGAAAAATGGTTTATCCCCTTTTGATTTAAAATAACTATTGGCTTTTGTAACCAAATCTTCATCAGAGTACCCCCAAGTTCCCTTGAAAGCATATTTATTTCCGTCTGACTCAAAATCGGTTTGGTCTACTATATCTGTAAAACCATTTCCGTTGAAAAACGAAGCCATATTATCAAAATTAGCCATTCCGCCATAAATGAAACTGGTATCGTAACCTTTATGTTTTAAAGCATCGGCAAGTGTAAAGAATCCTTGCTGCGAGTTTCCAAGTTTCACTACACTTTCAGACGGCGATGGCAAAAATCCGGTTACAACAGCTTCAATACCTCGTACACTTCTGGTTCCTGTACAATACAAATTGGTAAACAACAATCCTTCTTTTGAAAGTTTATCAAATTCAGGCGTAAGAGGTTTTCCGCCCAAAATACCAACATATTCTGCGCCTAAACTTTCCTGAAGAAAAATCACCAGATTGTAAGGTTTCTTTAAAACAGAATCTGGCTGCTGTACATGAAGAAACGGAATTTCCTTATCAGTAAAATCATTTGGACCCGCGATCATGTATTTTTTTACACGTGCAATAGCTTCGGCTTCATCCATTTTACCATACATTTTGGTGTTGCCTTCATTCTTAATAGAATAAGCGGCAAAAGCAACGGTATAAAATGAATTCAGTCCTAAAGTATTCGTTAATTGATCTGTCGAAAAAACAGCATTACTGGCATTGATAGGACGTTTTGAAGTAAGACTAGAGCGTGCTCCAAAAAACAATAAAAAAGCCACTAACGGAAACAGCATCAACCTTAATTTATACTCAATACTTGTGGTATGAAAGTATTTTTTCCCTTTTTTGAAAGCAAAATAAATCACAACTCCCAGAATTAAGAAAGTCACAATAATCGAAGTCAGGTAACTTTTTAAAAGCATTCCAACGACTTCTTTTGGGTAAATTAGATAATCTAAGAAAATCTTATTTGGTCGTGTATCGTATTGTTTTACAAAATCTGGCGAAGCCAATTCTACAAAAAGAATCAGAAACAGAAATAAGAAACTGTAAATTACCAAAAATGAATTGGTAAACTTAATCCATTTATTTGGCAGAAATGTGATTAAAACGGCCGGCAGAAATGACAAATAACAAAGTAAAATTAAATCCATTCGTAAACCGATTGGAAAAATATACCAGAAATCCGGTGTCTGCTCTACTCTTTCTTTAAAAAGAAAAAACAGAAATATTCTACTTAAAGTTGTAATCAATAATCCGATTAAGATAAAATTGAAAATAGGTTTTAAATAACTTAATTTTTTCATTAGATGATTTTATATTTAGACAGATAGTGAGACGAACAGCTGTGCGTTTTATTCTTCGTAACGATTTATTTCTCTGTCGTAAAACTCATTTGCCTTAACGATCAAACCTTCCATTTCTGCATTTAATTCTGCTTCATCAAGATCTTCGGCTTCTTCCATAAATTCAACCTCATCGTCTTTTAAATTGATTATAAATCTTGGATAATCAAGGTGAATGATGAAAATATCATCTGGAAAATCAGTATTATCTCC
>Ga0157370_10002716_pt1 | contig 21168 bp, 19 predicted proteins | sample C35metaG_FD_113463 | JGI IMG/M metagenome (GOLD analysis project Ga0157370, IMG submission 113463) | Corn rhizosphere microbial communities from Kellogg Biological Station, Michigan, USA - C3-5 metaG | ecosystem: Host-associated > Plants > Roots > Rhizosphere > Soil | place: USA: Michigan...
ACCTCGGCGAGCGTGCGGTCGTCGCCGACCGGCCCACCGAGCTGGCGATCGCGATGTCCGCCGAGGCGATGTTCGCGACGTTTCCCAAGGAGGTGCGGGATTCGCTGGGCGACGTGCCCGGCGTTCTGCACGGACTGGAGGCGCACGCGCGGTCGATGCGCGCGCGGATCGAGGACCTCGACACATCGCTGGCCGAGGCGCAGCACGGTCCGTCGCGAGCCGTCGCCACCGAACGACAGGACGCCCTGATCGCCGATCTCACGCTCGCGCGCCAGCGCGCGCAGTCGCGGCTCGAGGAGTTGGTGACGGCGCTCGAGAATCTGCGGCTCGATCTTCTTCGCTTGCGCGCGGGCGGCGGCTCGACGGAAAGCATCACACTCGATCTCGCCGCGGCGAAGGAGTTCGGGCACGAGGCGGATCGATTGCTCGCTGGCGGGCGGGAGGTGGAAGACACACTGGCCGCCCCAGGCGCTCCATGATTGCGGCCAATATGCGAGGACTCGCTGCCGCTCTATCGATCACCGCCGCGGTCGCACAGGCGCAACAGGCGTCTCCGAAACGCGACGTCCCCGACCCAGGCGTGATCGCCACGGGCCAGCGCGTCACGCCGGCCGGCGTTCAAACGATCTTCGAAGGTAAAGTCGCCGGTGTGCGATTTGGCAACACGTCCGAGGAAATCTGGGTCGCCGTGCCAGGCTACGTCTATCGACTCGATTGGCGCGGCAACACCGTCCGCGCTCGCGCACGCCTCGACGGACACCCCGGCATCTACTCGCTCGCGACCGATCCCACGTCGCATCGCATCCTCGCGTCGTCGGTTGGACGTATTCTGCCCGTCGCAACCACGGGTCGCGCCCGACCGCCGCAGGTGGCGCAGCTCACGGCGTTCGACCCCGACGCAACCGGCGACACCGCCACGGCGCGATTCAACTCCGGCGCGCTGGGCGACTACATGGCCGGCGCACCGGCGGTCGCGGCGCGCCCTGGTGCGGATGGCCACCGCCTCGCCGTGCTTCCCCTTCCGGCCAACGATGCACTCGCCGTGCTCGACGCCGAATCCGGCGCGCTGCTGCGCACGATCCCGCTCGGCGTCGAACCGATCGCCGCCGTGATTTCCGCGGACTCCCGCGTCGCGTACGTCTCCGTGCTCGGCGGACCAAAGCCAACGGCTCGCCAGCGCGCCGCGATGCAGTGCTGCGATCCGCGCGCGGAGTCGGTGCGCATCGACACGCGCGGCATCGCCGAACCCGGAAGCGTGAGCCGCGTCGACTTGGCCAGCGGCACGGTCGCGCGCGACGTCGCGGTCGGACGCCATCCGACGGCGCTCGTCTGGGACGAAGCCGGCGCGCGGCTCTACGTCGCCGCGGGCAACTCCGACTCGATCGCGATCGTCGACACGAAATCCGACGTGGTGGCGGCCTACATTCCCCTCGCGCCGTTTCGCGATCGTCGCGCCGGTCTCGCGCCCACGGCGCTCGCGCTCTCCCCCGATCAGAGAACGCTCTACGTGGCGCTCGGCGGCGTGAACGCCGTCGCCGTGTACGACGTGCGCCGCGACCTCGCGTCGCCCGCGCTCGAGGGGCTCATTCCCACCGCGTGGTATCCGTCGAGCATCGACGCGAGTGCGGACGGACACTATCTCGCCGTCGGCTCGCTGTTCGGCGTGGGCTCCGGCGAAGGCGCGACGGGCGGGCTGCGTGCGCGCTACGTGTTCGCGATTCGCGGTTCGGTGCACGTGATTCCCGTCCCGGCGCCGAGCGAGCTGGCGGCATTCACGACCGCGGTGAGCGAGAACAATCGGTTGGCGCTCGCGACAACGGCGGCACCGGCGCCGATCGTCGCCACGGTCGCGCGTGCCGTGCCGGAGCGGCCGGGCGATCCGTCGCTGATCGGGCACGTCGTGTTCATCGTGCGCGAGAATCGCACCTACGACCAGGTGCTGGGCGACCTCGATCGCGGCGCGCGCGACAGCTCGCTGGTGCTCTACGGACGACAAGTCACCCCGAACACGCACACGCTCTCCCAGCGCTTCGTCACCCTCGACCATTTCTTCGCCTCGGGCGGCAACTCCGCCGACGGGCATCAGTGGCTCACGCAGGCGAACGAAACCGACTATCCCATGTGGCCGCTGTACTTCGGCCGGAGCTACCCGTCGGAGGGCGACGATGCGCTCACGTATTCGTCGGGCGGATTCCTCTGGGAAGGCGCGCGATCGAAAGGCAAGACAGTCGCGGTGTTCGGCGAGTACGCGCCGGCACCCAAAGTCTCGTCGGACAGCGTGCGCCGCCGAATGTTCGCCCAGTACGACGAACGCCCAAACGACTTTGCGTTTCAACGTGAGATGTTGAAATCACGCTTCGACACGCACTCGGACATTCCGTCGCTCGATCGCGAGCTGGTGCGCGAATATCCCGGCTGGACCGAGGAAGTGCCGGACGTCGTCAAAGCGGGCGACATTCTCGCCCATCTCGCGGATTGGGAAGCACAACACGCGATGCCCAATCTGGTGATGGTCATCTTGCCCAACGATCACACGCAGGGCACGTCCCCCGGCTGGTGTACGCCGCGCGCCTGCGTCGCCGACAACGACTACGCCCTCGGCAAGATCGTCGAGGGACTGTCGCACTCGACGTTCTGGAAGGACATGGCGATTCTCGTCGTCGAGGACGACGCGCAGAACGGCGTGGACCACGTCGACGGACACCGCACGGTGGCTCTCGCCATCTCTCCTTTCGCGCGGCGCGGGATCGTCGACTCGACGTTCTACAGCCAGCCGAGCATGGTGAAGACGATCGAGCTGATGCTCGGGCTGCCATCGATGTCGATCTTCGACCTCGTGGCGACCGACATGCGCGCCAGTTTCCTCGACGCCGGCGCCGCGCCTGACTTCACGCCGTACACGGCGATCGTGCCCGAGCAATCGTTGCTCGATCTGAATCAGCGCGTCGGCTCGATCGACGGACCGCGGGCGCCCGAGCGCCGGGCGGCGGCGCGCGCCTCGGCGCGCATGCGCTTCGACGGTCCCGACGAGGCGCCGGCCGAGCAGCTCAATCGGATCCTGTGGCACGACGTGAAGGGCTGGAGCACGCCGTACCCGGTCGTGAAGCGCTCGTTGTTCTTCCCCCGCTCGATCGACATCCCGGACGACGACCGAGCGGTGAAGGCGTCGAAGCGAAGAGAGCGGTAGTCATTCCGAGAGCCGCGTCGTGAGTCCACCTGCCCGCGGAACCGTGAGCATCGCGCGCGGCTTGTCGAAGCTCGGCGTCTGCTCGCGCAGCGAGGGCGAACGGCTCGTCGTGGCGGGACGCGTCCGCGTGAACGGTACGATCGTGCGCGACGCCAACGTTCGCATCGTCCCCGAACACGACGTCATCGAGGTCGACGGCAAGCGCGTTGGCCGCGTCGACCGGGTGTACGTGGCGCTCAACAAGCCGCGCGGTCTGGTCACGACGCGCGACGACCCCGGGGGACGCCCGACGATCTACGATTGCCTTGCAGGCGCCTCGCTTCCGTTTCTCGCACCCGTCGGGCGGCTCGACAAGGCGAGCGAAGGTCTGCTGCTCCTGACGAACGACTCGCGCTGGTCGGCCCGTCTGCTCGACCCCGAGTCGCACGTCGACAAGACATATCACGTTCAGGTTCGCGGGCTCGTTGACGACTCTCTCATCGCCCGCGTGGCGGCCGGTGTCGTCGAGCCGGAAACGGACGAGCGGCTCGCGGTGAAGCGCGTGTCGCTGCTGCGCACAGGCTCACGCAGCAGCGCCTGGCTCGAGATCACGCTCGACGAGGGGAGGAACCGTCACATCCGCCGGCTGTTCGGCGTGCTGGGCGTTGAAGTGTTGCGACTCGTGCGCGTCGCCATCGGACCGCTGCCGCTCGGCGCGTTGCCGAAGGGACGATGGCGCCTGTTGACCGGCGACGAGGTGCGCGCGCTGTCGGTGCCGTCTACGGATGCACGCCGGTAGCGAACACACTCCCCTTCACCCACGCCGGGCGCGTCGGACGATCCGCCACGAGATGCACGAGGTCCACGTACATCGCGTCGAACGCGATCGCCGCGTCGAAGTCGACTGGCTGATCGAGGTCGTCTGACGGCTTGTGATAACGGACGCGATTCCACTCGGCGATGACCGAGTCGCCCGGCGATCCTGGCAGATAGCCGATCTTGAGCGCGAGCGCGGGAATGCCGCGCTTGATGAAACTGTACTGATCGCTGCGGATGAAACGCACCTGCTCTGGATGTGGATCCTCCATCAGCGTGAGGTTGTGGAGCTTGAGCGCCTGACGCAGATCGACGCCCAGGTCCGACTCATCCGCGCCGTACCCGAACACCCCGACGAGCGGAATCTGCGGCTCCCACATGTCGGTGTTGAGATCGGCCACGATCTCGCCGATCGGCACGGTCGGATGCGTCGCGAAGTAGGCCGACCCGAGCTCGCCTTTTTCCTCGGCGGTGACCGCCGCGAAGATGATCGATCGCTTAGGCGCGATGTGCCGGTCGTGGAACACGCGCGCCGTCTCGATCATCGTCGCGATGCCGGACGCGTTGTCCATCGCGCCGTTGTAGATGCTGTCACCGGCGACCGGACGACCGACGCCCAGGTGATCGAGATGCGCGCTGACGATCACGTACTGATCGCGCAGCGACGGATCGGAGCCGCGCAGCACGCCCAACACGTTCGGCGCCTCGAGTGGCGTGGTCGCGAGCTCGGTCCATACGTCGAGCGTCGGTGCAAGCTGGAACGCCGGAAGCATTGCGGCGCTGTCCTTGTTCGCTAGGGCGACGAGCTCGGCGTACGTGTGTCCCGAGCCGGCGAAGAGACGCTCGGCGGCGGAATCCGGAACGGTGATCATCACGCCGCCGCCGGTCGGATCGTCGGCGAGACCGTTGGCCGGTCGGGCACCACCGGCGCCGCGTCCGCCTCGGCCGCCCGGCTTTGGCGGCTCGGCGATCGCGATCGCGGCGATCGCGCCCGCGGCCCGCAACGCTTCCCATCGGCCAGAGCGCGAGTGGGCGATCATCGTCGCGCTCAGTCCCGACGGCAGCCGATTCAAGTACACGGCCACTTTTCCTCGCACGCTCGTTGCGCCGAGGTCGTCGCGAATCCCGGGGAAATGCAGTCCGTATCCAACGAATACCATCTGGCCCGCGGCACGCGGCGCCGTCGTCGTGCTCAGGTTGATGGACGCGTCGGTGCCAAGCTTGAGCGTGTCGGCGACGCCCTTGGTGACGAGCGCGATGCCCGAATGCTCTGGCACGAGCCGCGCCGTCGACAGATGGGCCGTCTGGAAGTAGCCGTCGGTTCCAGCCGGGGCGAGCCCCGGCTTCTCGAACTCCCGCGCGACGTAGCGCGCTGCCTCGAGATAGTCGTCCGTGCCCGACGCGCGTCCGTGCAGGCTGTCATCGGCGAGCACGGTGACGACGTTCCACCATCGCGCGGCGAGCGGCGGGACGACTTGCTGCGAGCCGGCACGGGCCTGCGCGGCGAGCGAAGACGTCGCGAACAGAAATGTCGTCGTCGCGACGACGACATGGCCAACGAACGACCGGCGGAATGAGGCGAGTCGTTGCATGTCTAGAGCGTTCCCCAAGCGGTGAATCGCGGCGGCTTCGGGAATGGGGGACCGGCCTCGATCACGATGTCCGTGTGCGCGGCGAGCGGGATCGCGCGCGGGTCGCCCGTATAACGGTTGCCGTTTACCCAGACGTGCAACGTTTGCCCTTTCGTCGCGCGCGCCGCCGCCGCTTGCGTGCGGCTCAGCGTCTGACCCCAGACCGCGAAGAAATCGCCAAGCGTGAACGAACGAAATGCCGGGGCCTCGATGTGGATCACGCCGTCGGGCGTGTGTGTGTGCACCCAGTAGATGCACCGCTTCTCCGCGGGCTGGCCGACGTTCGGCGGGATCGCTACCTCGTGTCCGTGATCGAGAATCGTGAGGTGTTGATGGATGTGAATCCGCGAGCCTTCCATCGCGTCGCACGACATTCCGGCGACCGGCTCGCCGCGCGGAGCCTGCGCGCCCGCCGTCCGTATCGTGCCGGCCGTGAGTACCACGAACGTGGTGAGTGCGGGAAGGACCAACGACGTTCTTGGAATCTTCATGTGAGCAAAGAGACGGTGTTGAGCGAGTGCGAGTTACCGCACCGCGACGAGGTGACCGAGCAGTTGTTGCGCGTTCACCGGCTTTACCAGGTGCAAATCGAAACCCGACGTCAGTGCGCGTTGCTTGTCGTCTTCACGCCCGTACCCGGTCACCGCGATCAACCGCGCCGCGCCCGTCTTGGGATTCCGGCGCAGCGCACGGGCGACGGCGTAGCCGTCCATTCCGGGAAGTCCGATATCGCAAAGCACGACGTCGGGACGTTCGGACTCAGCCGCGGTCACGCCCGCCGGACCGTTGTAGGCTACCGACACCAGGCATCCGTGATACTCGAGCAGGGTTCGCAGGATGTCCGCGGCGTCCACGTTGTCCTCGACGATCAAGACGCGCAGAGGATGGAGCGTTGGCGGCGCCTCGAACGTCGCGTGGGTCAAGACCGCCGGCTCGCCCTCGGTCGCGATCCGAATCGTGAGCTCCGCGCCGTGGCCCTTGCCCGCGCTGGCCACGGAGATCGTCCCTCCGTGCAGCTCGATCAACCCCTTCGTTACCGCGAGCCCGAGCCCAAGACCGCCGCGCGTCCGGTCGAGCGCCTGCTCGGCCTGGGAAAACACGTCGAACACGTGCGGCAGGAGCGACGGCTCGATACCGATTCCATTGTCGGCGACGACGACGCTCGCCGCCCGGGCCATGGAATCGTGCACGACACGAACGGTCACGCGGCCGCCGGCCCCCGTGAACTTCCGCGCGTTGTCCAGCAGGTTGTCTACCGACTGTGTGAGCCGCGTGGCGTCGCCCGACACCCACACCGGCTCGCCCGGCAGATCCACGTCGATCGACACCCCTTCCGACTCGAGCGCGCCGCGCCGATCGTCCACCGCTTGGCGCACCACACGCGCGAGATCCAATCGTTCGCGCACGATGGACAGCTTGCCGCTCGTGATGCGTGAAACGTCGAGCAGGTCGTCCACGATGCGCGACATGTGGCGCACCTGACGATCCAACATGTCGCGCGTGCGGCCGAGCAGATCGGCGCTCAGGTCGGGCAAACCGAGCAGATGGATTCCGTAGCCGATCGGCGCGAGGGGATTGCGGAGCTCGTGGGCGAGCATCGACAGAAAATCGTCCTTGCGGTGGTTCGCCTCGCGCAGCGCCTCCTCCCGTCCGGTCGCGCGCTCGACCTCCTCGCGCATGCGCGCCAGCTCCAGACTCGTGCGAACGCGCGCGAGCAGCTCGCGCGGGCTGAACGGCTTGACGAGGTAGTCGTCCGCCCCGGCCTCCAGTCCTTCGACGCGCGAATCCACTTCGCCGCGTTCCGTCAGCACGATGACCGGAAGCGTGCGCAGTGCCGGATCCGACCGGATCGCCTTGAGCAGGGCGAATCCGTCGAGATGAGGCATCACCACGTCGGTGATCAGGAGATCCGGCCGCGCACGCCTGGCCGAGTCGAGCGCTTCGCGACCATTCGCCACGACCTCGACGTCGTATCGGTCGGCGAGCAGTCGGCGAATGAACGCACGCATCTCCGCGTTGTCGTCGGCGATCAATACGCGCCGGCGCGGGCCGTCGGAGAAGGTTCGTTCCGAGATCATGATGCGGAGCGATTGCGGGCGATGTGAGGTCGGGTGATCGAACGTGCCGTATGGATCATATGCGGAGACGCGCGGTGGCGCGACGCCTTTCGGTGAGTGTCGGATGACAACTTCACCTACGGCTGACTATACTCTGTGAGCGCCGCGCTACTTGGGAGGAGTGTCTGCTCAATCTGTCACGCCGTGGATTCAAGTGGGCGGTGGGCCTTGCCACGGCACTGGCGCTCGCGATCCTGCTCGGCGTGCGCGCCCTGGACCTGGTCTCGAGACGACAGGAGCAGCTCGAGGCCGGCGACCGCCGCGCGATCAATCTGGCCGTCGTGCTCTCCGGATATCTCCGGGAGACCTTCGCCGCCGCCGACGCGTCGCTCCGTCAGCTCGCGCTGCACAGCCAACGCATCGGCGGCGCCGAGGCGCCCGAGGCAGACTGGGGCCCCGCACTTCTGTCCGCGCGCGCCGCGCTCACCGCCGTCGGATCGATTTCCGTCACGGATAGCACCGGCACGATTCGTCATTCGACTCAGCCGGCGATCGTCGGCCAATCGCGCCGCGACGAGTACGTGTTCCGCCGCCTGGCATCCGATACGGTCGCCGATATCGTCGCCGATACGCCATTCCGCGCCGTCGCCGGCCGCCCCGGGTACCTGATTCCGCTCGGGCGGCGGCTGTCGGCGCCGGCCGGCGCCTTTCGTGGAATCATCGTCGCCACGTTCGTCCCCGATGCGCTTCGAGGCGTGTTTCGTTCGGCCGACGTCGGCGCGAACGGAGTGGTCACGGTCTTTCATCGCGACGGAATCATCGTCTTCCGGGAGCCGTCGGAGCGGAATCCCATCGGCGAAGTCGCGACGAGCGAACCCTTGTTCGAGGCCGCCATGCGAACCGGCGGCAACGGCCTGTATCGCGGGCCCGCCGCGCCGAACGGCCCCATGTTCCGCACGGCGTTTCGCGCTCTTCCCAACCGCGATCTCATCGTTGCCGTCTCGCTGCGCGAAGACGAGATCCTGCGAGAATGGCGGCGCGACCTGAACAGCTCGCTCGTCCGCGTCGCGATGTTCGCCACCGCGCTGGCCGCCATCCTCGCGCTCGTCTTCCGCGAGATGGACACGCGCGCCGCCGCGCAGGAGGCGTTGAGCCGATCGCAGCGTCTGGAGTCGATCGGACGCTTGACCGGCGGCATCGCTCACGACTTCAACAATCTGCTCACGGTCATCCTGGGCAACGTCGCGCTGATCAAGGACGGGTTGGACGCCGACGCCGCGCCGGCGAGCGCGGCGAACCGGGAATCCGCCGCGCAAATCGAACGTGCCGCGACGCGCGGGACGGCCCTGATCGGCCAACTGCTCGCCTTCGCTCGACGACAACCGCTGCAGCCGCGAACGGTCGATCTCGAGGCTCTCGTGCGCGACGCCAAGCCGATGCTCGACCGCGTGCTCGGCGAAGACGTGACGCTGCACACCGGACCGGATACCGGGCCCGTGTTCGCGACCGTGGATCCGGTCGGCGCGGAAAGCGCGTTATTGAATCTCTGCATCAATGCGCGCGACGCCATGCCGGATGGCGGCACCATCACGATCGAGCTGGCGCGCGTCACGTTCGACGAACAGGACGCTCGGGCCAATCCGAACGTGGCCGCCGGCTCCTACGTCGTCGTGAGCGTCAGCGATACCGGAACGGGCATTCCCGAAGAGCATCTCGCCCACCTGTTCGAGCCGTTCTTCACGACCAAAGATGTCGGCCGCGGCACAGGCCTTGGCCTCAGCATGGTATACGGGTTCGTGAAGCAATCGGCGGGGCTCGTGAAAGTCGACAGCCGGGTCGGCCACGGCACCACGGTGAGATTGTATTTCCCCGAGGCGGCGGGTCCGGCGGCCGAACTCGCCGCGAGCGCCCCCGACGAGATGGCGCGCGGCAACGGCGAGACCATTCTGCTCGTCGAAGACGAGCCCGATCTGCTATCGCTCGCGACGCGGTTGCTCGAGGACCTCGGGTATCGCGTCGTCGGCGCGTCGAATGGCCCGGCCGCCATCGACGCGGCGAACCGCGAACCGCGGATCGACGTGCTGTTGACCGACATGGTGATGCCCGGCGGCATGACCGGCCGGCAGCTTGCGGCGGAGTTGCGCGCGCTACGACCCGGGCTTCCAGTACTCTACATGAGCGGCTATTCCGACGACATCGATCGAGACCGCGGCGTCGCCGGCAGCGAAGTAGTCGCCAAGCCGTACGACCGGCCGCGCCTCGCCGCCGCGCTGCGCGACGCGCTACGCGCAGCAATGCATCCCGTCCGGCGCTGAGCGTCCGGCGGGCCGACAGGGTTCGTCACGCGCGGCGCGGGAGGCCCTTCTCGATCTCGCGTGCCGCCCGCAGCGACAGCGCACAGAACGTCAACGTCGCGTTGGCGCAACTGCCGCTCACGCTCGTCGGCGCGCCCACGACGAACAGATTCTCATGATCGTGCGCCCGTCCCCACGAGTCGACGACGCTCGCGGACGGGTCGGTCCCCATGCGGCAACCACCCGCCGGGTGATCCTGAAAGTTGTCGACCGTCGTCGCAGCAGCGTTCCGTCACCCGCCTTGGCCATGCTCGCGAACAGCGCGCGAATCGAATCCTCCGTCGGCCCGCGCAGCGCGACGGACTCCGGCGCGTCGCGAAACGCGAGCTTGGGGAGCGGGTCGCCCCACGCGTTCTTGCGCGTCGCGTCGAGCGTGAGCTCGCTCCCCCGATCGGGAATCACGTCGTAGTACGCGCGCACGCGCGCCGTGCCCGACTTCGTCCGTGCCCGCCAGTCCTCGAGGATCGCATCACCGAGCATGAGCGAGCCGCCGTCGTCGGTGAGACGCGCCGTCCGACCGGCCGACGATTCCCAAACACGCAGATCGTGACGGATGAACGTGCTCCCCGCCGCGGGCCGCATGAACTGCTTTGTCACCAGGCTGTGCTGCTCGTTCATGCCGGGATATAAGCGCATGGGCAGCTCGACGAAGCCTTGCACGGCGCGGTGGCCGGTGAGGTACTTGCCCACGAGCCCAGACGAGTTCGCGACGCCGTCCGGCGCACCGCTCTGCGCCGAGAGCAGCAGCAGGTGCGAGCTCCAGGTATACCCGCCGGCGACGACGAAGCGCTTGGCGTGAAACTCGATTGGCTGCTCCGGATGGTCGCGATCGAGGGCGACGGCGTGCGAGATCGTCTTGCCGCTCGGATCGAGCACGAGCGTTCGCACGAGCGTGCGCGGTACGAGACGAATCCTGTTCGCGCCCCGGAGCTGGTTCCAGGTGAAATCCGGCGAGTACTTCGCGCCGACGGGACAGATGGGCGAGCACGTGTCGTTGCGGCAACACTGCGCGCGCCCGCGATAGGCGATCGAATTCTTCGCCGACGGCTGGCTCCACATCGCGATCCCGGCCTTCGACGCCCAGCCTTTGAGCAGCTCGAGATTGTACGTGAGCGGCAGCGCGGGCATTGGGAACGGCTTGCCGCGCGGATCGAGCTCGCGCGGACCCTGCTCGCCCGACACGCCCATCAGCTCTTCTGCTTCCTGGTAGTACGCATCGAGATCCTCGTAAGAGATCGGCCAGTCGGTGCCGACGCCGAACATGCTCCGATGCTTGAAGTCCTCCGGCGAGAACCGCGGCGTCACGCCGCCCCAGTGCATCGCGAGGCCGCCCACCTGCATCGACCGCGACTGCAGCGGGCCCTCGATCTCGTAGCCCTCGAGGTGATCGCGTCCCCACGGGTTCTCGCCGTATCGCAGAAACCGTTCGCGCATGGCGGCGCGCTCCGGGAGCGGAATCGTTTCGTCTCCCGCTTCGACGACCACGATCCTGGCGGACGTCGTGCGCGCCAGCCGGTCGGCCACCATCGCCGCGCTGATGCCGGACCCGATGATACAGACGTCGCTCTCGATGGCGCGGCGCATCAGCGTTCCCTCACCTTGATCACGGGCAGCGGCTTCCGTGACGACGCCGACAGCGGACGGCATGTTTGCCGGCCGATTCGCGCGCCGTAGCACAGATCGTTCGCCTCGGAGCTGTCATAGAAGTGCGCGAGCAGCGCGACAGCGACGTGGTTCGCGGCGGCGACGGACGGGAGCCGGTCGAGTCGTTCGCCCTCGAGCGCCGCGCGAACGAGCTCCGCTCGTTGCGCCACGGTGAGATCGCGAAAGCGCCGCTGATGCGCCTTCACCGCCCCGGCTTCGAGCTCGTCGAGCTGCCGGGTCCAGCGGGTGAGCGGCGTCGGTCCGGTCGAGCGCAAACGCGACGTCCCGTACCCGTGCACCAGCTCGGCGTTCTCTCTGTACTTGGCGCCCCAGTCGCGAAAGTCGCGCGCGACTCTGATCGTGCCGGCGGCGCCCAGCTCGGACGGAAGGACCGCGGCAGCGAGCGCGTCGAGAGTCTCGGGATCGGATTCGAGATGCTCACTCGACGCGGCGTGCGCCCGACGCACGAGCACGGCGAGCGGGATCGTGGCGGCGAGCGAGGCGAGGAAACTGCGACGCGAGAGCATCCGCCTCCAGTGGTTTACCGAATGGGTTACCGAATCCAGTGCCCCAGCCGCGACCAGCGGATGTCCGAGATGAACGAGATCGGACGATCGCTCACCTGGCCGCTGCACTGATCGGTGTCCGGTCCCGGACCTGGGACGTACGAGTAATACACGAACAGCGGCCGGCCGCGGACGTTCTCCCTGGGAACGACGCCCCAATACCGGCTGTCCTTCGAGCAGTAGCGGTTGTCGCCCATCATGAAATAGTGATTGGCGGGAATGAGCAGCGGACCCCAGTTGTCGAGCGTCGGCTGCGCCGGCGGCGGGCCGAAGCGGGACCCTTTGATCTCGACCTTGTGCTGCCAGTCGAAATCGGGACTGACCGCGTTCGGGTCGCCCTTGTAGTTGTTCGCGGCGAAGCCCTGATGCTGCGCGATGCCGTTGAGATAGAGCACGCTGGCGCGCATGTAGAGCGTGTCGCCCGGCATGCCGATCAGGCGCTTGACCAGGGTCGGCGTGAAATCCGGCGCGTTGTCCGCTTGGTACGGCGACACGAAGACCACCACGTCCTGGTGCTTGGGGTCGGTATAGCCGGGCAGATGCGAGTTCGTGAACGGAATGGTCGGCCCGTAGGCGAGCTTGTTCACGAACAACCAGTCGCCGACAAGCAACGTCGGGATCATGCTCCCCGAGGGAATCCGAAACGCCTCGACGAACAGCGTCTTGACGAACAAGTAGATGAGGACCGCGCCGGCGAGCGACTTGAAGTTTTCCCAAAGCCACGCGCCGAACGGCTTCGACGTTTTCTTTCCGGCGCTGCGTGCCTGTGCGACGACGTTGGCTTTGGGCTTGGGCTTGGCTGCGGGTTTTGCCATGAGAGCGGTGGAGCGGTGGAAGGAGTCGGAGCGCCAGACGCTCGACCGAGGCTCAATCTAGTACTCGTACGAACGCACGATAGCACCGGTTCCACATCCCGGAAATGCAGCGGGGGGACGTGCACGATGCACGTCCCCCCGAGTGCAGACCGGCGACGTTACTTGATGTGCTTGTTGACGAGCTTGGTCATCTCGAACATCGAGACTTTGCCCTTGCCACCAAACACGACGCGGAGCTTGTCGTCGGCATTGATCATGCGACGCTCCTTCGCATCCTGGAGGCCATTCCGCTTGATGTAGCCCCAGAGCTTCTTCGTGATCTCGGTGCGCGGAATCGGATTTCCACCGACGATCGCACTGAGCGCAGCGTCCGGCTGCTTCGGCGCCATGAACGCCGCATTCGGCACGCGCTTCGCGCCGCCCTTCTTCTTCGCGGCCTTTTTCGCGCCGCCCTTCTTCGCGACGCGTCCCTTCTTGGCGCCGCCCTTCTTCGCTCCGCCCTTCTTGGCGGCCTTCTTTCCCTTCTTTGCAGCCATTCTCTCTCCCGGTAGATGGAATGGTTGGGGTGTGAATCCCGTGAAGTGTGCCGATTTCCCCTATGAAAACCGACCCCCTTCGACGGCGAAAGGTATAATCATCGGCGTAGGACGCAATAGGGAATTTGCGTTTTCCCCTATGAAAAGCGTCGAGTTCTCCTCTGAAAACACACCGCCATCATCTGAACTGCTCGCTCAACCAGTCGGCGATCGCGCCGAGCACCTCGGGACGAACGTGCAGTGACGGAAGTTGTCCATAGTCGAATGAGCCCGTGGCGTCGGCGACGAACAGGTGATTCGTCTGCGGAAAAACGCGAACCGTCACGTGGGTATTCCCACCGGCGCGGAATGCCGCCGCGAGCTTGTCCGCCTCCGACGGCGGCACCTGACGATCCGTCGCGCCCTGCAGAATCAGCACTGGCGTCTTCACCCGGCGCGCGACGACCGTCGGATCATACTCGAGAAAAAACTTCATCCACGGTGTTGTGGCCGCGAGCGAATCGGTCGCCCGCGCCGACTGGGCCAGCGCCGCCTCACGCCGTGCCCCGGTGAGGTGCGCCATGCTGTCGATCGCGTACACCTGCTGCGCACGGAGGATCTCGCGGCCCGGCGACGCGGTGCCCGCCATCAGCACAATCGCGTGCAGCAACGAATCCGTCGACGCGATCATCGGCGCGATCATGCCACCCTCGCTGTGCCCAACCAGCGCAATCCGCCGCGAATCGATCTCCGGACGCGTGCGCAGATACGCCACACCGGCGCGAATGTCGTCGGCAAAATCCTCCGACGTCACCGTGCGCGGCCCGACGTCCGAACCATTCACGCCGCGATCGTCCAGTCGCAGCACGGCGATGCCGCGCCGGCCGAGTGTGTCCGCAAGCTCGCGGAATGGACGGTAGCCCTTGAGCGCCGCCGACTCTTCGTCGCGGTCCTCCGATCCGGAACCGGTGATCGTCACCACGGCCGGGGCGCGACCCGTCACACGCCCGCGAGGGATCGTCAGCGTTCCGCTCAGCCGCAAGCCGCCCGGCGTATGCACGACCACCTCTTCCGCGGTGTACGGCGCACCCGGCGGTGCAGAATAATCGCGGCGAGTCGCGACGAGCGCGTCGAGCGGCCCGCCGCGCGTGATCGTCAATCCGCGCGCCGGCATGCCGCCGCCCTCGATCCGTCCGGTCGGCGAGACGGCGAGATGCAACGACGCGCCGGCGTAATCGACCGTCGCCGAATCCGTTCCGATCCACGTGACGACGACGGGAACCGGCTGCGGCGCACCGACGATGAAAAGCGGAAACGATGCCTTGTCGCCGCCCATCGCCCGGGCGTGGATCGTGATCTGCTCCATGAACGCGACCGACGGGTTCACGATCGCCAGCGCACCGGTGGCGCTCGGGATGTGCGCCGGCGCGGCGCTTCCGATCTGCGCCATCACGCTGTCGCCGTCGATCACGAAGGTCGACTGCGCGCCCGCCGTATCCGTGGGCGAGCGATAATAGTGCATCAGGAGGCGCGTGATCAATCCGTTCGGCGCCAGCGTGGCGACGTACGCCATCCGCCCACCGCGCGCGCGATCGAGGAATTCGCCACTCAGCTCGCTCGGCGTGCGCGAGCTTCGCTCCACGATCACCGTGTCGAGGGTGTGCACCGGCGTCCGGCTCACGAGATAGAACGACGCGCGCTCCGCGGTCTGCGCCGGGGCCGCACCGGCCGAGAGGGCGAGTGCAGCCAGCGCGATTCTGGTCTTCATCGAGATGTCTCCTGTCTCCATGCGACGTAGGAATAGACGACCGAGGCGAGGCCCCAGCCGATGAAACACGCGACCACGAGCGGGCCGGCGACACCGAACACCAGCGCGCCGACGATCATCACGACGCCGGCCGCCGCCATCAGGTACCCGCTCACGCGCTGCGTGCGCGCCCACACGCGCTCGTTGCTCAGCGTCCACGGCGTCCGAATGCCGAACCACCAGTTCGATCGCGCGCGCGGGAGTCGGTTGCCGACCGCGATCAAGAGGATGCCGATCACAGTCGGAAACACGCGGTGAATCGGGATCGGCGCGCCAATCGCCACAGCGAGCACGACGAGATGGATCGCCGCGACGAGCGTGAGGACCGCGGCGATCATGAAATCGTAGGTCGGCTGAAATTTGGCGTAGTTCGCCCGACGCGGATCGATCTTCGGCAGACCGCGCATCACGCCCCAGAGGACGAGCATCAGGATCGGGATGAGGAACGCGGCATGTCCGCGCGACTGCCAGCCGTTCACCTGGCCGCGCAGGTTCCAGTGACGCGGCACCATCTCCGGCAACCGGGGGTACGCGATCGCCGACACGATCGCGGTCACGGCGATGAGGATGGCGGGATACCACTTACGCATTGCGCTTTCCTCCGGGCTTTCGCCGCGGCTTGACCCAGTCGAGGATGTGCTCGACGAGGTCGTCGAAGACCGTGGTGTTGAGCTCGTAGACGATTTGCTGGCCCTGGCGCTCCGACAGAATGAGCCCCGCGTCGCGCAACTGGCCGAGGTGCCGCGACACCGTGGGCCAGGCCGTCGAGAACTGCTCGGCGATCTGGCCGGACGTGCGCGGACCGTCGCGCAGCAGGCGCAGGATCTCGCGCCGCGTGGGGTCGGCCAGGGCTTTGAAGGCGTCGGTCATGGGGGAGAGATGATATTACGTACTTAGCCAAGTACGTAAGTATCCCGCCCGGAGTTTCAGCCGGCGAAACGGCTCAGCGCGTGAAGCCGTCGAGCAACGCCATCATCTGTGCGTCGTACGGATCCGGGCTCGGGTCGTCGTCGGCGATCGCCGCGTTGAGTTGCGGCGTCTCGAGGATGAGCGGGATCCCGCGCGACCGCGGGTCCGCGAAGAGCCGCCGAAACGGCTCGACGCCGATCTGCCCGTCGCCGATCAGCACATGACGATCCTTGTTGGAGCCGAGGGCGCCTTCGCTGTCGTTGAGATGAAAGAACCCGGGTGCTTCGCCGGTCTCCTCCTCGAACTCATCGAGGATCTTGGAGATCGAATCCTCCGAGGCGCGCAGATCGTAGCCCGACGCGAACAGATGGCACGTGTCCAACCCGTACCCGGTGCGTGCGCGCAGCGTCTTGGGCACGTGGCGGAGAATCGAGCCGACCTCCGCCGCGGTCTTGGCGAAGGTGCGTCCCGCGCCGGCGGTGTTTTCCACCAGCACGCGCGTGGCGCTGCGCGGCGTCTGGTCGAGCGCGAACACGATTGCCGTCGCGACGCGCTCGGCCGCCGCCTCACGGTCGTCGTCCGTCGCCGCGCCCGGATGAAAGCAGATCGCACCCAGGCCGAGCGCCGACGAACGCTCGAGCTCCTTCGCCAGGCCGCCTCGCGCGCGCGACGCCTTCTCCTCTTCCGGCGTCGCGGTGTTCAGCACGTACGCCGCATGGGCGACGACGAACTTGGGATCGATCGCCGCGTTGGCGAGTGCCCCTCGAAACCGCTCGACGCGCTCCGACTTGATCGAGACCTTGTCGCCATAATACTTGGGGATGGCGGTAAAGATTTGCAGCGCCTTCATTCCCGCCGCTCCGGCTCGGCGCGCGGCCATGTGAATGCCGCCGTTGTCGATCGTGTGCGCACCGAAGTAATGAGTCACGCGTTCGTCCCCGTCAGAGAATGAGCGTCATTGAATGCGTCCCACGCGAACGATGCGCGTCGTGGTGCTGTCGCCGGTGGGTCGCTCCATCCATGCCACGGCGAGCTCGCGGCCGTTCAGCGCGACCGCCGGCGCCGTCGCGACGTCGACGTCGCGCGACGCGATCGTGTGCCAGTCGAAGATGTGTCCCTGCGCCCTGGAAAATGCAACGGCGACGCGTTTCCGCGGGCCATTCGGATCTTCGTATGCCACCGCCACGTCGTCGGCCTGAGTCGCGATCGCCGTCGGCACGAGCCGGTCGCCGTAGATGACGGGCACCGGCGTGTGCACCATCGCGCCCATCAGGTGCGCGAAGAACACGCCCTTGCCTTCGGGAGCGGCCATCGAGTAGGCGACGAACAGGTCGTCGCCCACGGTCGCGACCGATGGCGGAGGGCGATTGCAGCCGGCTGACGCGACGTCCGTCGTGTCCATGGCGATCGCTGCGCCCCAGCTCTTTCCCGAGTCCGCCGAGCTCGCGATGAGGAGTGCGGCGCTGCTGTCGGCTCGCACGTTCCACCAGGCGGAGAACAGGTGGATGCTTCCCGGGATGGTACGGAGCGAACTGACGCAGAGGCCGGACGAGGGCGGCGCCGTCGCGGGAGTTGCCGAGTCGGCAACGAGCGTCGCGCCGCCGCCCGGGCTGATGATGAGTCGCGTCGGACCGTCGACCTCGTTGATTGGAACCGGTTCGGTCCACTGAACGGGCGTGGAATCGCACGCGACTGCGGCGGCAGCGACGAGGACCAGGGTCGCGAGTCGAACGAAGGAATACATGGCTGACAATAGCCGCCGCCGCCCATCTGGTGAAGGCGGGCGGTTGCCCTGCATGACTCGAACAGATCGATCCGAGCGCGGATCTCGAGCTCGGCGTTGGTAGCAAGCAGAGCAAACGGCGGCCTGTGATCGTCGCATCAAACGAGGGATTCAACGGGTCTTTCCCGTAGTGACCGACGTCTCCGCGACGAAAGCGGAAGGCAGAAGCGAAAACCTTACCCGTCGAAGTCCTGCGTCGGCAGGAAGGATCGCCGCCGCTCTCGAACGCATCGCGATGCCGCAGCAGGATCGCATGATTTCGAGGATGCGATTGCTCGACCCGATTGGGCGCTTGACGACGAGACATTCCGAAGAGTTAGGCTGACCAGCCGAACAGGATCATGTCTGGTCGGGGAGAATGGAGTCTCGTAGACTCTGTGGACGACTGGAATTCGGACAGACCTGCCGAACGTAGTTTCTGGAAGACCGGTCGACTTAGCGTTAGCCGGATGCACACGTGCTACAGTTAGGTATGGCTTTGTTTGTCGCGTTACTTGGGCTCGCGGTCGTGGCGCCTACCTTCCCGCTGCTCGTTGCATGGGTAGATAGTCCAGGTCCGATGCCGGTTATCCCCCGACGCCGCTTCGTCCGCTATGCAACCGGCGCGGGAAGCCTCGGAATTCTCCCCGCGGGATTCCTCTTCACACTCGCCGCCTACGGCGACTGGATCGTCCTGCTCATTATCGCCATGCTCGGCGCGCTCTATGGCGCTCTCGTCGGCTTTGCCATCTCCTGGCTTCAGTCCTTCCGGCACCGCGACCGCACCGGCTAACGAACACTGAGCTGACAAAGGATCTATTGACTGTTTGCCGCTGCGCGGCAAACTCTTATTTGATTCCTTTGCAGCTTGCGAGGGCGTTAGACAGAGTCAAGCATCTCGATTTCTGCGGCTTCCCTAGCGTCGATCGGTGGCCGTCTCCCCGAGCGATCCGATGGGGCAAAGTGCGATCGAGGCGATCGGCATCTCGCGTTTTCGTCGCGCATCCAATCAGGCGCCGACCGTCAACGGGCCGACCGCCGTCAATTCCCAAGAGGAGCACCATGGCCAAATACCTGATCTCTTTTCCAAGCGCGGCAATGGTTGTGCCCGACGGCGAATGGGAAGCCGTGAGCCGCGACGCGCACGCTGTGATCGACGAGGCGAAAGCCGCCGGTGTTTACGTCTTCAGCGGCGGAATCGACGAAGACGTACCGCCCGTGCTCGTCTCAGCGGACGGTACGGTTGCAACGGGCGGCTATCCTTGGGCGCCCGGGCTCGATGGCGGCTTCACCGTGTTGGAACTGCCTTCGCGCGACGAGGCCATCGCCTGGGCGGCGCGTATCGCCACGGCCTGTCGGTGCGACCAAGAACTGCGCGTCTTCGGGTTCGACCCACAATCCTAGGGCGACTCTGAGCGGCGGTCGGTCTAACAAACGCCGAACCTGACAGCGGTTCTTGCCCTACTCTTGCAGACACTTCCACCCAACGAGGTCGGGAGTACGGCACTCGTGGACGCGGCCTCGCTCGGACACCCGCGTCTACAGAGACAAAGCCGGCGAAGGGCACGACATGAAAGCTGCACGGGTTCTCCGATTCGGTCCGCAGCGAAGGGGATTCTCGTGTCGGCGGTGTCGCCTGTTCCCGAGCGACGACCCGAGCAATATGAGCACGGTGCTCCAATGGTAATGAGAGTTTTCGTAGCTGGCGGCGCGGGCGTTTTCGGGCAGCGGCTCGTGCCGCAGCTCGTGGCCCGCGGTCATCAAGTATTCGCCACGACAACGAGCGGCAGTAAGCTGTCGGTGCTGAAAGCGCTGGGAGCGAATGGCGTGGTGATGGATGGGTTGAATGCAAGGTCGGTGAATGAGGCGGTCGCCGCAGCGCGACCCGACGTGATCGTGCACCAGATGACGGGTCTATCCCGCACCCATGCGGGCGAACCCGATATGAAGCACTGGGATCGTTGGGCCAACCCCACGATTCAGTTGCGCATCGCGGGAACGAACCACCTTCTGGCCGCCGCGGCAGCGAGCGGCGTTTCACATATCGTGGCGCAGAGCTACGGGGCGTGGAACGGAATACAGGAAGGTGGGTGGGTGAAGACTGAACAAGATCCACTGTACTCGGGCGAAGGGACGTCGTTCAAGTCCTCTGCCGACGCCATCAAGCACGTCGAAGACGCGATGCGCGAGGTTGGGGGCGCGGCTCTTCGATACGGTTCCCTCTACGGCCCGGGAGCCACCGACGACCAGATCGAGCTACTGAGGAAGCGAATGTATCCGCTCGTCGGTGGAGGCGGCGGCTACATGTCGTGGGTGCATCTCGACGATGCCGCCAGCGCCACGGTGCTCGCCGTCGAGAAGCGTGCGCGCGGCGTGTTCTGTATCGTTGATGATGAACCGGCACCGGCGCGCGAGTGGTTGCCTTATTTGGCGGCGTGTGCCGGCGCGAAACCGCCGATGCGAATTCCGAAGTGGATAGCGCGCATACTGGCTGGAGACGTACCGGTCATGATGATGACACAGGGGCGCGGGTTTTCGAATGCGAAGGCCAAGCAGGAGCTCGGCTGGAAACTACGTTATCCGTCGTGGCGGACGGGATTTCGGGAAGGCGGCCTCGTCAGGGAACGACCCGCCGACGCCGCAACGCCTGGATCGCCAGGATGACCGAGAATGCGCCGGTCACTCCGAGGACGTAGAGCGTCCAGACGAACACCATGGTGCCACTCTTCTCGAGGAACTCCGGGCGCAAGCCATTCCGCATGTGCAGGGGTAGCATCGCGGCGGCTATCACGCCGCCAAGGAGCATGATCACCTGACCCACTCGCCGCTCTCGCAGCAGCACCGCGCCGCACACCACGACGACCAGGATCGCGATGCCGACGAGCTGATTCAGCCCCGCGCGGTCAAAGCCGAAGACGATGTCCTGTGAGATGTGCAGCGCGAGCAGGAGCACCGAGAGGATCGAGGTCACACTCAAGAGATCGCTCTGCTTCATCCGCTACTCGTCGCGCAGCAGTATCAGCGGATCGACCAGCAGCGCGCGGCGCGCCGGAATCCATGTCGCGCTGAGTCCGACGATGAACATCGCGAGCACGACGCCGGCGAGCACGATCGGATCCCGCGGCG
>Ga0157370_10002717_pt1 | contig 21159 bp, 23 predicted proteins | sample C35metaG_FD_113463 | JGI IMG/M metagenome (GOLD analysis project Ga0157370, IMG submission 113463) | Corn rhizosphere microbial communities from Kellogg Biological Station, Michigan, USA - C3-5 metaG | ecosystem: Host-associated > Plants > Roots > Rhizosphere > Soil | place: USA: Michigan...
GCGCGTCGGCTGGTCGAGGCTCACGAAAGGCTCGTCCATCAGCACGAGGTCGGCATCGGTTGCGAACGCGCGCGCGATCGACACGCGCTGCTTCATCCCGCCCGAAAGCTGGTGCGGGTAGTACGACTCGAACCCGCGCAGGCCGACGACGCCGATGATGTCGTCGACCTTGCGCCCGATCTCCGCCTTCGGCCGTTTCTTGATGCGAAGGCCGGTGCCGATGTTGTCGCGCACGTCGAGCCACGGCAGCGTCGAGGCTTCCTGGAACACGAACGAGATGTTGTGGCGCTTCGGGTCGGCCTGCTCGCCGTCGATCAGCACCTCGCCGGCGCTCGGCTTGACGATGCCGGCGAAGATGTCGAGAAGCGTCGTCTTCCCGCATCCACTCGGCCCGCAGATGCACAGGAACTCGTTCTCGCGGATCGCGAGCTTCAGCCCGTCGTGCACGAGCAGATCGCCGTAGCGGTGCGTGATTTCGGCACGCACTTTCACGGCCTCGTTCGGCGCCCTTTCACCGATCGATCGCCTTTCCACGACCGCGCTCACAGCGTCACCTGCCAGCGCCAGCGGAAGAGGCGCCGCTCGATCGACAGCAGGATCTCGTTCATTGCGAAGCCCAGAGCACCGATCAGCACCATGCCGACGACGATATCCGAGATCTGGAGCAATTCGGCGTAGTTCACCATCATGCGCCCGAGTCCGACGGACGTCCCGCCCGACAATTCCGCCGCGACGATCGTGAGCCATGCGGCGCCGAGTGCGACGCGCATGCCGCCCATGATGTCGGGCAGCACCGTCGGCAGCACGATGTGCGTCAGCACGTAGAAGCGGCTCGCGCCGTACACGACCGCCACCTTGCGATGTATCTGCTCGACGCGCGAGACGCCGACGAGCGTCGACGTGAACACCGGAAAGAACGAGCCGATGAAGATCAGGAACGCGAACCTCGGCAGGCCGGAGAAGAAGATGATCGCGAGCGGAATCCACGCGATCGGCGGAATGAAACGGAACGGCTCGACGATCGAGCGCGTCGCCGCATAGAAGCCGGGCATCAGTCCCATCAGCAGCCCGAGCGGCACGCCGAGGACGACGCCGGCGGCAAAACCGACGAGCACGCGGTAAAGGCTCGCCCAGCAATGCGCCCACAGCGAGTTGCCCATCGTGTCGCCGTGCTGCGCGAGGCTGACGAACGCCTGCACGATCTTGTACGGCGGCGGGAAGAACGGCGAGTTGACGAGCGCGGATGCGAAGTGCCAGACGACGAGAAACGCGATGATCGACACGACGTTCAGCACGACGGGCCGAAACTGGCGGCCGCTGACCCAGCGGCCGGCGAGCGAAGCAGTGCTCATTGCGTCGCCGCTTCGGTGCGTGCGACACCGAGGCCCAATAGTGTCCGTGCTTCGGCGGGCGACGCGGGTTCGGCGCCGAGAAGACGCACGATCGAGACAGCACGCTCGACCAGCGCTCCGTTGCCGGGCGTCAGCACGCCGGGCTCGATGTACAGGTTGTCCTCCATGCCGACGCGCACGTGACCGCCGAGCACGACCGCCTGCGCGACCATCGGAAACTCCATCCGCGAAATGCCGAAGCCGGCCCAGATCGCGCCGGGCGGCAACAGGCCTTTCATGTACAGCATGCTTTCAGTCGATGCCGGCGACCCCCAGGGAATGCCGAGGCAAATCTGGAACAGCGGCGGCCGTCCGATCTGGCCGTCGTCGATCATCTTGCGGGCGAGCAGCACGTGACCGGGCTCGAACACTTCGAGCTCCGGCTTGACGCCGGTCTTCGCGATCGCGTCGGCCATCACGCGAAGATGCGCCGGCGTGTTGACGAAGCCCGTCTCGCCGAAGTTCATCGAACCGACGTCGAGGCTGCAGATGTCGGGACGCAATTCGACGACGTGACGAACGCGCGCGAGCGGCGGCGTCATCGTCGTGCCGGCGCCGCCGATTTTGGGATCGTCGTCGCTTGGCACGAAGCGCGACCCGGGTCCCGTCGTCAGGTTGATCAGGATGTCGGAGCCCGATCCGCGCACGCGCTCGACGACCTCGCGGTAATAGTCGACATTCTGGCTCGCCTTGCCGGTTTTCGGATCGCGAACGTGGATGTGCGCGATCGTCGCGCCGGCATCGCGCGCCTCGAGTACGGCCTTCGCGATCTGTTCGGGCGTCACGGGCACGCCCGGATGCTTGGGCAGCGTGTCCGCGCCGCCGGTCACGGCGCAGCTGATCATCGTTTTCGTCTTCACATCGGTTCCTTGCGAACGAGTCAGGAAAGCGAACTTAGAAGCCGAGCACGTCGTGCACGAAGCGCGTGTTGACGTCGCCTGCGCGGAAGCGCTCGTGCGCAAGCAGCTGCAGATGAAACGGCACCGTCGTCTTGACGCCGTCGACCTGCATTTCGTTGAGCGCACGCGTCATCCGCGACAACGCCTCGTCACGGTCGCGCCCCCAGCAGATCACCTTCGCAAGCAGCGAATCGTAGAACGGCGGCACGTCGTAACCGGACTCGAGGTGGCTGTCGACGCGCACGCCGGGTCCGCCCGGCGGCTGGTAGCGCTCGACATGGCCCGGGCATGGCGCGAAGCCCGCTGCGTGGTCTTCGGCATTGATGCGGCATTCGATCGCGTGACCGGTCAGCCGCACGTCCTGCTGGCGAATCGCGAGCGGCTCTCCGGAGGCGATGCGCAGTTGCTCCTTGACGAGATCGACGCCGGTGATCATCTCCGTGACCGGATGCTCGACCTGAATGCGCGTGTTCATTTCCATGAAGTGGAACGCGCCGGAATCCTGGTCGAGGATGAACTCGACGGTGCCCGCGCTCGTATAGCGAACACGTTTGCACAGCGACACCGCGGCGTCGCAGATGCGCGCGCGCGTCTTCGCATCGAGCACCGGCGACGGCGCTTCCTCGACGAGCTTCTGGTTGCGACGCTGGACCGAGCAGTCGCGCTCGCCGAAGTGAATGACGTGCTCGCCGTCACCCAGCACCTGCACCTCGATGTGGCGGACGTTCGTCAGGTAGCGCTCGACGTAGACGGCGGGATCGCCGAACGCAACCTGCGCCTCCGCCATCGCCTCGGTCAGCAGGCGGCTCAAATCCTCGGCGCGCGGCACGATTCGCATGCCACGGCCGCCGCCACCGGCGGACGCTTTCAACAGCAGCGGAAAGCCGATCCGGCGCGCGACGTCGATCACTTCGTCGCGATTCGCAACCGCGCCTTCCGAGCCCGGCGTCGTCGGTACGCCCGCCTCGCGCGCCGCGCGCTTCGCCTCGATCTTGTCGCCCATCAGCCGGATCACCTCGGCAGTCGGCCCGACGAAGGTCACGTTCTCGCGCGCACAACGCTCGGCGAACGCTGGCTTCTCGGCCAGGAAGCCATAACCCGGATGAATCGCATCCGCGCGAAACGCGACCGCTGTGCCGACGAGCGCGTCGATGTTGAGGTAGCTCTGCGACGAAGGCGCGCGTCCGATGCACACGGCGCCGTCGGCGAGGCGCACCGGCAGCGAATCGCGGTCGGCCTCGGAGTAGGCGGCGATCGTCTCGATGCCGAGCTCGCGGCATGCGCGCAGGATCCGCAGCGCGATTTCACCGCGATTGGCGATGAGTACCCGGCGGATCATGTCAGTGGCGCCGGGCCGTCCCAAGCCACTGGCTGCGCCCGCCTGGGGGCAGCGAGCGCGTGAGCCCGCTGGGCCGCCCCGAGGGCGGACAGCCGAGTGCGAAGCACGAGGATCGTTTCACGTCGCGCGGGGGTCGTTTCATCCTAGCCCTGGGGGTCGATCACCAGCAGCACCTGTCCGAACTCGACGGGTCGGCTGTCCTCGACGCGAATCTCGCGGATGATTCCGGCGGCTTCGGCGTGAATCGTGTTCATCAGCTTCATCACTTCGATGATGCAGACGACGGTGTCGGTCTGCACGCGATCACCGACTGCGACAAATGGCGCGGCGCCCGGCGACGGCGCGCGATAGAACGTGCCGACCATCGGCGCCTTGACGCTCGCCATGCCGGACGGGACCGCGGCGGCCGCTTGCTTACGCGCAGGCGGAGCATCCTGCGCAGGCTTCGGCGTCGGCGCCGCCGGCATGCTTGCAGCTGCTGCCGAGGACGTCGAGTCGGAAGGCGGACCTCCGGACGCATTGCGCGAAACGCGAAGCTCGAGATCCCCGTATTTCAAATGAAAATCGCCGAGATGCTCGGCCGCCTCGACGAGCTCCAGGATCGCTTCGACATCGGCGCGGGTGAGCTTCGTGTCGCTCATGCTCGTTTTGAGGTTGTAAGGGGAGTGGCTACGACGACGTGCTGATCTCGAAGTCGCCCTTGCGGATATGCACGCGGCCGGGCTTCCTGCGGTGGACCAGCTTGTCGACGAGGTCGACGATTGGCGACGACGCGCTGTACGTCGTGTCCATCGGCTGCGCGGCCAGCATTTCGTCGACCTGCGTGCCGGCGAGCATGAAGCGCAAAAGCCGCTCGTCGTCGTCGGCATTCGGGTACTTCGCACGCAGCGCGTCGACGGCGGGCGGCAGCGGCTGCGGCGTCAGCGCGATGTCGCGCGATCCGTTCTCGACGATCCGGTCGAGCGCGTCGGCATCGACGGGCCCGAGCAGCTTGCCGTAGTAGCCCAGCGCGTACTTCTTGACCTCGTTCGGCACGATCCGGTAGCGCTCGCCATGCACGACATTGAGCACCGCCTGCGTACCGACGAACTGCGAAAACGGCGTGATCATGATCGGGTAGGCGAGCTCGCGGCGCACGCGCGCGCACTCGCGCAGCAGCTCTTCGAACTTGTCGGAGAGTCCTGCGACCGCGAGTTGCGCGCGAAAGTTGCTGAGCATGCCGCCGGGAATTTGATGCTCGTAGTGAAACGCATCGTATTCGAGCGGCACGCCGACCGGCTTGCCCTCGCGCTCGGCAATTTCCTGGAAGTGCGCGCCGATCTGGTCGATCAGCTCGTCGTCGACTTCGACGCGGTAGCCCTGCTCGCGCAGGTTGCGCGCGACCGTCTGCACGGCGGGCTGCGCGGCGCCGTTGGCGAGCGGCTTGATCGACAGATGAAGCTGATCGCAGCCGAGGCGCGCCCCTTCGAGATAGACGAGCGGCGCGAGCCCGGTGAGGCAATGGCTGTGCAACTCGAGCGGGCGGTCGCGCACGACTTCGCGCAGCGCCGGCACGAGCGTGCGGATGCGATCGACGGTGAGAAGCCCGCCCGCGTCCTTGATCATGATCGCGTCGACGTTCGCGCGCTCGATCAGCGCCTTCGCCGTGCGCACGAACAGGGCGTCGTTGTGCACGGGGCTCTCGCAGTACGAAAGCGCGCCGAACGTGTACGCGCCGAGCCGCTTCGCGCGGCACAGGCCATTGACGATGTTGTCGACGTCGTTCAGCCCATCGAACGCGCCGATCACGCGAAAGCCGTTGGCGTAGAGCCGATCGACCCACAGCTCGATGATGTCGTCGGGCAGGAAGTCGAACGAGACGATGTTCTTGCTGCGAATCAGCGAGCGGAAGCGCGTGTTCGGCGCGCCGGCATGGACGCGGCGCACGCGCTCCCACGGATTCTCCTTCAGGTAACGCACGCAGACGTCGAACTGGATCGTGCCCATCAGGTCGACCGACTCGAAGCCGGCGCGATCGAACTTGTCGAGCACGGGCAGCATGTGCGCCGTGCGCATTCGCGTCGCCCACAGGCACTGGTGCGCGTCGCGCAACGTCGTGTCGATCACGCGGATTTCGCGCGTCGGCGAGCACGACGCGATCGAAGGAGGCGTCTCTTCGGAAACGCGCGGGCCACCCTCCACGCTGCCTCTCATCGGGCGTCTCCTCGCAGTTGCACCCGCGCGATCGTCAGCGACTCTGGATCGACCCGCACCCAATCGCCGGTGCGGATGATTTCACGCGGATGTCGATCCCAACCTTCGGTGATCGTAATCCCGGCGAAGATCGCACCCTGCACCATCACGGGATTGGCGATCCCGAAGATGAATGCTTTCGGCGCGATGCTTTTGCCCTTGAGGTCGTTGAACGCCCATCCTGCCGCGATGCCGCCTTTCGCGGTCGGAAAGAAGCAGACCTTGTCCTTGATGCTGACGCCTTCGAGCTTGTGTCCCGGTTTCGTGATGATGCCGCTCCAGCGGTCGAGATCGTAGCGCGGCGAGAAACCCTCCTCCGATACGACCGCCTCGCCTTCGACGACGGGACCGAAGGCACGCTCGACGCGCAGCAGGACGGTCGCCCCCTGATCGAATCCGACGCTCACTTCAGTTCCGCGCGGCAGGCGATATCGACGCATTGCACGGTCGGCCGCAGTATCGTGTTGAACCGGTGCGCGCCGATGATGTTCACGATCTTCGCCGAATTCGAGACCATGTTGCGCCAGCCGTTGGCGCGCCGCATCGGCGTCAGATTCTGCAGGATATAGAAGCACACGCCTTCGAGCAGCGTCACGCCGGCCCGTTCCAGCACGGCTGCATAGCCGAGCTTGCGCGCTTGCGCCAGGATCGCGCCGTTCGTCGTGACGAAGCAGCTCGAGCCTTCCGCGACGTGGCGAGCGTCGAAGAGCTCCGCGAGCCGCCGCATCTCGAGCAGCGACTGCTGCGGACCGCTGAAAACGACCAGCCGCGCGTCGCCGTCGCCGAGCGAATAGCCCGCGTAAACGCGCTCGAGATCCGCTGCACCGATGACCATCGCTTCGGACGGCTGGCGCCCGCCGAGCGCCGCCTCGACGCTCGGCGCTTCCGGCGTGACGCCGACGAAATGGAACATCGCCATCGAACCATAGCTCGCGAGCGCAGCGCCGAGATGCTTGAGGTCATCGGCCATCGGCACGCCCGCGTAGCCGTGAAAGACCGGGACCGCGTAGTAATCCTGATGCGACTCGCCGACGAGCTTGCCCACGGCGCCCCAGTCGGCGACATCGCGAAGCGGCGCATCGAGCCGCACGGTGAACGTGCCGCGCCGATGCTCGTCGACATGGAACCCGTATTCGAGCGTACGGCCGGTCAAAGCGGCAGCAAGCGCCGCGGGTCCCGATTCGAAGTTCGAGCGCGCGCCGAACACCGAGTTGGCGTAGATGACCGTGCCGGTGTCGCCCCATGCGACGTGCTCGCCGAGATGCGGCTGATAGACCGTCTGGTAGTTGATGCAGGTATCGGTCGTGATGACGCCCATGCTGCGCAGATAATCGATCAGCTCGCGCTCCTTGGCGACCTCGGCGGAATCCTGCCCCATCCGTTCGCATTGCGCGAAATCGATGCAGCGCGCGTTCGTCGTCGTGCTGACGGCGCAGCGCGCGCCGAGCGCTGCCTCGTCGCGCAGATAGCGCAACCCTGCATCGCCCATCACTTCGATGTCGCCCATCATGTGCACGTTCGTGATCGGCACGAAGCGCTTGGCGCCGCAGAACTTGCCGAGCTCCATCTGGTATTCGAGCGCACGCTTCGATGCCTCGCCGCGTTGGCCGGCGAGGATTGCTCGTTCTTCGGAAGTCAGTTCCACGTCGTTCGCTTCGCCTTCGTTTGCGGATTCATGGTCGCGTCCGGCGCCATCATGCCTCGGCGCTCGGCGGCAGGTGCTCGGCGCGACTCACATCCTCGAGCAGGAGCAGCATGGCGGTCCAGTCTTCGTCGGCTCGTCCCCATGGGCGCGCGAGCGAGAACATTTCGCGGGCGACGGCGCCAAGCAGGAGCGGCGAGCCGAGCTCGGCGCCGAGGCTCAATGCGTGGGTCACGTCCTTGTGTGCCATGCGCAGCGGGAAGCCAGGCGTGAGATCGCCGGCCAGCACCTTCTTCGGATAGTTGACGATGAGCTGGCCGCGACCGGCGGTCGTACTGCTCAATACCTTCACCGTGGCTGCGCGATCGAGGCCCGCCTTGTTCGCGAGCGTCAACGCCTCGGCGGTGAGCAGCGTACCCACCGTCGCCATGTAGTTGTTGACGAGCTTGAGCTTGATGCCATGGCCGCGCGGTCCCGCGTGCACGATCGTGTCGCCGAGGCATTCGAACAACGGCCGCGCTTCGGCAATGTCGTCGTCGTCCCCGCCGGCGATGACCAACAGCGTTCCGGCCGCAGCGTCGTGCGGCGTGCGCCCGACCGGCGCGTCGATCGTCCGATAACCGCGGCGCACGAGCTCGTCGCCGAGCACGATACTCGCCGATGCGCCGATCGTGCTCATGTCGATGACCAGGCGACCCTGCGCAAGCGACGCGCATGCGCCGTCATCGCCGAGGAGCGCTTGCCGCACATGCTCCGAATCGGGCAGCATTGTGATGACGACATCCGCACCCATCGCAGCATCGGCGGCCGATAGCGCGACGCGGCAATTGCCGCCACGAAACGGAGCGAGTGCGCGTCCCGACGCGTCGTACACCGCGACTGTGTGGCCGGCGCGCGCGAGATTGCGCGCCATCGGTGCACCCATGATACCGACGCCGATGAATCCGACTTTCATATGCCTGATGTCACGCAGTCTGCAGCACGGCGCGACTCCCTGTCGCGCGCCCGGCTGTGGTTGAACGGCTGGATGCCGCTGCTGATCTGCAAGGGTCCCGAGACGTTCAGTCGAAACTCATAGGTTTCGGGAACGATGAAGAAGCGGCTGTATTCGAGCGGCCGATCCGATCTCCCGACCGATGCGCGCTCCATGACGAGCACCGGCCGGCCCGGCGCGAGCTTCAGCAGGGCGCCGATCCGCTTGCCGACTGCCCTCGCGCGAATGCCGATGTCGGCCCTGATGACCTGCTCCCCGATCACGTCGCGCAGCAGTTGGTAGATCGTGTGCGTCTCCATCTGCTCGCGCGAGATCGCGCTGCCATCGACGACGATGATTGCGTCGACGACGGCGAACGCCTGCGCATGCAGCCTGTAGAGGCGCCGCATCACAATCGAGCGCCGGGTGTCGCCTTCGAGCGCGGTCGAAGTCCGGTCGGCGGGCGTCGCGATGCGGAATTCGAGCAGTTGGGTGCTCGGCCGCAATCCCTGCGCGATCAACGAGTCGTAGAACCCGGTCAGGTTGTCGAGGCCATGGCGGACGACCGAGCCGGTGACGAACGTACCCTTGCCCTGCTTGACCTCGATCAGGCCCTTCCTGTGGAGCAGCGCGATCGCCTGGCGAACCGTCACGCGGCTCACGCCGTGCTTCGCCATCAGCGCCTGCTCCGAGGGCAGGCGGTCGAATGCGGCGTAGCGACCGCCGGCGATCTCGCGTTCGAGCGCCTCGGCAAGTTGCACGTACAGCGATTCGAGCCGGTCGCGACGCAGGAGCATTGTGCTGCAAGACGTCCGTTGACGTTTTAATACGTTATAGGACGCCTCGTCTGCTGTCAATGCTGCAGGCGCGCGGTCGACGATCGTGGTCGTGACGGCGGCGCTCGAAGCGTTCTGCGCGAGCGTAAGATGTCGCCCGATCACCCATGCGCACGCTATCTGCCGCCGACATCGCGCGACTTGTGCCGATGCGGGACGCGGTCGACGTCCTGGCAGACGCCTTTCGTGCGATCTCGGAACGCGAAGGACAATACCCGGCAAGGATGCACGTCGCGATCGCGGGCGGCGACGCGCTCGTCATGCCCGGATATGACGGACGCGCGCATTTCGGCGTGAAGATCGCGACGATCCATCCCGGAAACCTTGGCGACGGCAAGCCGGGGACACGAGCGTCGTATCTGCTGCTCGACGCCCGAGATGGCGAGCCGCTGCTGCTCTGCGATGGCACGGCGCTCACGGCGCTGCGAACGGGTGCCGCGAGCGGCCTCGCGACGCGTCGCCTCGCGCGCGTCGAGGCGACGAAGCTCGCGCTGTTCGGTGTCGGCAGCCAGGCCTCCGCGCAGCTCGATGCGATGTTCGCCGTGCGGGCGATCGACGACGTTCGGGTCGTGAGCCGCGATCCTCAGCGCGCCGAAAGGTTCGTCTCCAGCGCACGTTCGCGTTACCCGCAGGCGCGCATGGAACGCGGCGATGCCGCAAGTGCCGCGTCGCAGGCGGACATCATCGTGACGGCAACCAATTCGCAGATGCCGGTCCTTCGGTCGGCCTGGGTCAAACCGGGAACGCACATCAACGCGATCGGCTCGTTTCGTCCCGACATGCGCGAGCTCGACCCCGCCCTGCTTCGCCGAGCTCGACTCGTCGTCGATGATCGCGGCTCGGCGCTGGTGGAGTCAGGCGAGATCATCGAGGCGCTCCAAAAGCGGTACGTCGACGCGAGCGGCATCGCCGAGCTTGGCGAAATCGGCGAAGACGAGCGGAAATCCGACCACGAAATCACCGTGTTCAAGACAGTCGGGCACGCCGCGCTCGACCTCTTCACCGCGGTACGGCTGCTGCAGCGTACGTTGCAGGCATAGCATGCGGGCCTCGCTCCGCGGGAATCATGCATCTAGCGCGGCACGCGCCTACCCGATCTTTGCCCCGCGGCTTTCGACGGTCGTGAAGCGGATACCTTCAGCCGCGCCATCACGTCGTCGTAAGCGCCGGTTATGTGCGCCTTGATGAGTTTGGAAGCGGTTGCGGATCGTTTCGTCTTGAACGCTTCGAATATCGCGCGGTGATCGTCGAGAGCCTTGGCTTTCGCCTCCGGCCGGTCGATCTGCAGTCGCAAGTAGCGATCGGTGGCGGCATAGAGCGAAAGCAGAATCGACATCATGCGTGGGCGCCGCGCGGGCTCGCACATCGCCGTATGAAATGCCCAGTTCAACTGACTCAACGTCTCGGGTTCCGAGCCGTTCCGGACGGCTCGCTCGTAGTCGACAAGGCAGCGGCCGATCCGCGCGACGTCCTCGCCATTCGCCGCGGCGACGGACTTCTTCAGCAATATCGACTCGAGCACCAGTCGCGCCTCGAACAGATCGATCGCGTCTTCGACGCTGAGCGACGCAACCATGGCGCCCTTGTGCGTATGGATCACGACGAGCCCTTCGGCCTCGAGTTGCAGCAGAGCCTCGCGGATTGGAATGCGGCTGACGCCGAGCTCGGCAGCGACCGCTTCCTGCCTGATCTGCTCGCCGCCGGCGTACCTTCCGCTTACGATGCGCCGACGCAGTTCTTCGGCCACCGAGCTCGTCACCGTTTGCCGTTTGATGATTGCGGTGCTGGATCGCATTGTCAGGTGGACTTACGGTTGACAGTTCCGCCTTGGATTGTATCCAATATGCGGTAGATACCGAACGATGTCGTTCGCGCGTAACGCGAAGGGTTTGTTGCATGAGGCTGGATCGAAACATCACGGTGGTCGGTGCGCATGCCGAAGGCGAAGTGGGAAGGGTGATCACCGGTGGTGTTCTTCCACCGCGGGGAGCGACGATGTACGAGCGGATGGCAACGCTCGAACGGGAAAGCCGGTGGCTTCGCGACATGCTCCTCTTCGACCCGCGAGGCAGCGTGAACGCGGCAGTGAACCTCATCACGGCGCCGGCCAATCCTATCGCCGATATCGGCATGATCGTCATGGAGTCGGACTACTTTCCTCCGATGTCCGGCTCGAATCTCATCTGTACGGTGACCGTCGCGCTGGAAACCGGCATCGTTCCCATGCGCGAGCCGGAAACGAGATTGCACGTCGATACCCCGGCGGGACTCGTCGAAGTTCGTGCACACTGCGCCGGAGGCCGTTGCAAACGTGTCACGTTCCGCAACGTGCATTCGTTCGTGATGCATCGAAACCGCCCTGTCGAGGTCCCAGGTCTTGCGACACTTCGCGTGGACGTCGCGTATGGCGGCATGATCTATTGCATCGTCGATGCGGCGGATGTCGGCTTTTCGCTCGCACGCTCGGAGGCGCGCGACCTGGTCGAGATCGGCGAGCGCATCAAGGCCGCGGCAGCCGAGCAGCTTCCCTCGGTTCATCCCGCCAATCCCGACATTCACACGATCAACCAGACCGAATTCGCAGGTCCGATCGAGATCCGCGACGGCGTTAAAACGTCGAAAAACGCGGTCGTCGTGTCGCCGGGACGGCTCGATCGCTGCCCCTGTGGGACCGGAACGTCCGCGCGCCTCGCACTCCTGGAAGCCCGCGGCGAGTTGTCGGTGAACGAGGCATTTCGCCATCTTTCGATCCTCGACACGAGCTTCGATTGCCGGATCGCCGCCATGGCGAGCGTGGGCGACGCAACGGCTGTCGTCCCCGAAATCTCCGGACGCGCCTGGCTTACAGGCATATCGCAGTATGGCGTCGATCCCGACGACCCGTTCCCAACGGGCTACCGTCTCGCCGACACATGGTTTCGCTGACATGCATGAGCACGCAGGGCTGCCCCAACCGCGAATTGCCCGGAAGCGCGAAACACGGAGCGTCGTTCGATGACCACGCGCGATGAACAACTCACATTGGGATTCATTGGTACTGGCACGATCACGTCGGCGATCGTCGAAGGCCTGTGCGCGCATACCCCGGCGGCGCATCGGATTCGCGTGTCTCCGCGCAACCCGGAGGTCGCCGCCCGCCTGGCGACGCGCTTTCCCGAAGTGCGTGTTGCCACGTCGAACCAGGACGTGGTCGACGCAAGCGATGTCGTCTTTCTCGCCGTGCGGCCACAGGTCGCACCACCAATACTGGAGATGCTGCGCTTTCGCCCAGAGCAGCGGGTCGTAAGTCTGATTGCCACCTTTTCCCGGGCGCGCGTCGCGGAGCTCGTCGCACCCGCGCAATCGGTCACCTGCGCGGTCCCGCAGCCCACGGTGTCGGCACGGCTAAGCCCGACTGCCATGTTTCCGCCGGACCCGCTCGTCTCGGCACTCTTCAACGGCCTGGGCGTTGCGTTCGAAGCAGCGACCGAGTGCGAGTTCCAGGCGTTGTTTGCCACGACGGCTGCGATGGCCACGTTCTTCACGCTGCTCGACACGCTTGCCCGCTGGTTGACGGCGCACGACGTATCGCCGGCGGCCGCGCGCGATTACGTGACGAAGATGTTCCAGGGCCTCGCCGACGTGCCGGGCCGATCGACGTCGTCGTTCGCCGAACTTGCAGCGGAATTCAAGACCGAGGGCGGACTGAATGAGCAGTTCGCCCACGTTCTCGCAGAGCGTGGCGCGTTTGCGGCGTGCTGGTCGGCGCTCGACGCGATTCTCGAACGCATCGCCGGAAGCGCAAATCGCCGATAGGCCCGCAAAGACTGCCGACGGTCACGAAAGTGCGTTCTTGAAAAGCTTGCCGTCCTTCATGATGACGGCGAGGTGCTTGCCTTGGCCCTGCAATAGGCCCAAGTCGGCGATCGGATCGCCGTCGACCAAGAGCAGGTCGGCGCGCGCGCCTTCGGCGACGACGCCGACTTCCCCGGTCAGCTGAAAGAGATCAGCCGCGACCGACGTTGCCGAGCGGATGACATCGATGGGCTTCTGAATCTCGGCGCGAATCAGAAATTCTTCCGACTGCCGGTCGTGCATCGTGCCCAGCAGGTCCGTGCCGTAGACGATCTTGACCCCGCGCCGGTAACACATCTCGAGCGCGCGTGTGCCGTGCTCGAACACTTCGGGAACCTTTTCGAGCACGTGCGGCAACAGACCCTGCCTTTCGCCTTCCTTCGCCATGGCGAAGAGGATCACGAGCGTCGGCACGAAGAAGGCACCTTTCTCGACGTATAGGGCAGCCGTTTCCTCGTCGACCATGTTGCCGTGCTCGATCGAGCGGACACCGCACTCGAGTGCCCTTCGAATCGCTCGTGCCGTGTATGCGTGCGCCATGCAATAGATGTTCGCGGCCTCTGCTTCCTCGACCGCTGCGCACATCTCCTCGATCGAGAACTGCGTGCTTGTAATCCTGTCTGTTGGCGATGCTATCCCTCCGGACGCCATCAACTTGATATGCGTCGCTCCCTTCCGTACTTCGTCGCGCACCGCCTTCCGCACCTCGGCGACACCATCGCAAATGCGCCCGAGACCCGCGCAACACAGGCACTGATCGAAGTTCTCGCCCGGGCCGCGCATATCGCCATGGCCACCGGTCTGCGACAGCGCTTTGCCGCAGTAAAGGATGCGCGGACCGTCGATGTATCCCTCGTCCACCGCGGCAGCGATGCCCCAGTCGGCGCCACCCGCGTCACGCACCGTAGTGAAGCCGCGCTGCAGCATGCCTTCCAGCACTCCTCGCATCCGGCTCGCCGCATAGAAGGGCGACCACGTCTGCAACTCCGGGAAGCTGTTCGTCGCGCTAATCGTGTGAACATGGGCGTCGCACAGACCCGGCATGATCACCTTGCCACCGGCGTCGAGCACCATCGAGGCCGATGTCTTGATGGGCGACTCGGATATCTCCCTGATGCGTCCGTCGGCGACCAATACGTCGTGCTCATGCAGCACGCTGCCCGCATTCACATCGAGAATGCGGGCATTGCGAAAGAGGATTGCGCTCATTCGTTAGAGCGACGGCAACGGATCCATCGGACGCCCCAACCACTTCACATGGAGCTTGTTGAGCTCGCCGTTGACCTTGTTGAAGAAGATGAACGAATTGAGCCATTGCAGCATATTCGCCTCACCCATCTTGACGCCCATGTGGCCGGGGCTCGGACGAATGACGAATTTGAGGTCGAATTCCTTGTTCGGGTTCTTTTTCGCCAGCTCCACGGCGACGAAGCTGCTGCACGCGAAGAGCTGCGCCTGGCCCGAGAGATACGCGGCGGCGGCAGCGGCATCGTTTTCCATCCGCATGATGTCGGCCTTCGGGTTCATCTCGGTCAATGCCGTCTCTTCGGTATTGCCCTTGGCCGCCGCGACCTTGTAGTCCTTGAGATCGGCGGCCGAATGAACGGCCAGATTCTTCGGGCCGAACACTGCAAGCGAGGTGCTCGCATACGGCGCGCTGAACCACACCTGCTTCGCGCGCTGTGGTGTGAGGCCCATCAACGACACGGTGATGTCGACCTTGTCGGTCAGCAAATACGGGATTCGGTTTGCGCCGGTGAGCGGAACCAGCTCGGCCTTCACGCCCAGTGCCTTGGCCAGCATGTTGGCGAGATCGATGTCGAATCCCTCGGGCTCCCGATTCGCGCTCTGGAATCCGAACGGTGGAAGATCGGCAGGAATGCCGATGCGGATCACGCCTTTGGACAGCACGTCCTGGAACTTGTCCGCATATGCGGTTCCCGCCACGCCGACTGCCAGCCCGGCGATGGCCAGTAACTTCACCATTTGTCGCAACATTTTCATCCTCCTGTGGACCGCCTGGTTTCAGTTTCCGCTTGGCGCGAAAACCGTGCTACGCCGCATGGCAGCGTCAGATCAGAACCGCGCCGAGAAAACTCCTGAGCTCCTCGGTCGTCGGCGATTCGAAAAGCGTTGCCGCTCTGCCCTGTTCCCATATCGTTCCCTGATGAATGAAAAGCACACGGTCGGCGACTCGGCGTGCGAAGTTCATCTCGTGCGTGACGAGCAGCATGGTCATTCCGTCCCTTGCCATGTTTTCGAGGACGCGCAGCACTTCGCCGACGAGCTCCGGGTCGAGCGCAGACGTGATCTCGTCGAACAGCATGAGCATCGGCGACATCGCCAGCGAGCGCGCAATCGCGACCCGCTGCTGCTGCCCGCCCGACAGTTGGTCTGGATACGCATGCAGCTTTTCCTCCAGTCCCACGCGGCGAAGAGCGTCTCGCGCGAGCGCTACTGCATCGGCCTGCGACACGCCCTTCACGATTGTCGGGCCCAGCGTGATGTTGCGCTCGACCGTGAGATGCGGGAACAGGTTGTAGCTTTGAAACACGAATCCGACGCGCGCACGCAATTTTCGAAGGTCGGCGCTCGGATCGTGGACCGGAATTCCGTCGACGAACAGCTCACCCCCCTGGATCGACTCGAGGCCGTTGATGCAACGAAGCAACGTGCTCTTGCCCGAGCCCGAGCGGCCGATGACGGCGATGATTTCGCCTTTCGACACCGTGAGATCCACGCTGCGCAGCACTTCGTGCTCGCCGAAGCGCTTGACGATGGAACGGAGCTCAACGAGCGACATGGAGTCTCCGCTCGAGGTGGCGGCTATAGGTGGTGAGCGGATAGCACAGCGCAAAGTAAAATGCCCCGACCATCAGGTAAACCGTCAGCGGCGCGAGCGTCGCGGCCGCGGTCATCTGCCCTTCCCGAGTCACCTCGACGAAACCGATCACGGCCGCGAGCGAGGTGTTCTTGATGAGTTGCATGATGAAGCCGACGCTCGGTGGCATGGCAATTCGCAGCGCCTGCGGAATGATGACGTACCGCAGCTGCTCGATATACGACATCCCGATCGACGCTGACGCTTCCCATTGCGTTCTCGGAATGGAAAGCAGCGCGCCGAGCCATATCTCGCCGAGGAAGGCGCCCGAGTAAACGGAGAAGGCGCATGTTGCGGCGAGCCACGCGGGAACGTCGATGCCGAAGATCGGAAAGCCGAAGAAGAAGAGAAACAGCCACGCGAGAAGTGGTATGCCCTGCACGAGCCCGATGTAACCGCGCGATGCGAGCCGCGCCGGACGCTTCGTCATCCTGCCAAGCGCCGCGACGAGCAAACCGACCGGCGCGCCGCCGAGAAGCGCGAGAAGCGTCAGCAGCACTGTCCAGCGCAGCGCGAACAACAGGTAAAGCGGGTCGATCCAGCTGAGGTCGCGAATCACGATCGGAGGAACAGCAACCGATAGGCGAGGCCGAGCAGGATACGCAGCAGCAGCGCCAACGCGAGGTAGACGACCGCAATCACGATGTACACCTCGAAATCGCGATACGTGCGCGACTGGATGATCGAGCCGGCATAGAAAAGCTCGGGAGTGGCGATCTGCGATGCGACGCTGGTGGCGAGCATCAGGAGGATGAACTGGCTTGTCAGTGACGGATAGACGTTCTTGAGCGCAGGCACGAGGACGATATGGCGGAAGATCTGCGCACGTGTCAGCCCGAGTGCAACACCCGCTTCGACTTGCGACCGCGGAATGCTTTCGATGCCTGCCCGAAGGATTTCGGCGGCGTAGGCGCCGAGATTGAGGGCGAGACCGATCGTGGCGACGGGAATCACATCGAGCTTGATGCCGATGCTCGGGAGTCCGAAAAAGACGATGAAGAGCTGGACGAGCAGCGGCGTGTTGCGGATGAGCTCGACGTAGCTTCGCGCCACACGCCTTGCCCAAGGCGCTCCGTACACTGACAGGCATGCCACGCCGAGGCCGATGACGAATCCCAGAACGATCGTCGTGGCCGTAAGCTGAAGCGTAAGGAGCAAGCCATCCAGCAGCGCATCCTGGGCGGCAAAGACGTCCCGAAAATGGAACGTGTAGGTCATCGTCGCGAGATCCGGCGTCGGCAGCGTGTCGACACGGTTGGTGCTACAGCGCAGGCAAGCTCATGCGACCGAAGGCGTCGATCGTCGCGTCGATCGTTGCGGATACGCGGTTCCGCTCCTCGCCGGCCAGCGGCAACCGGGGTGGCCGGACCCACTCGGGAGCGCCATAGACCCTGTGCTCGGCAAGCTTGATGTACTGGACGAGCTTAACGTGGGTATCCAGGTGGAAGGCCGGCGTCAACAGGCGATAGAGCGACCGCGCGTCGGCGAATCTTCCTGCGACGCACAGATCGAAGAGGCGCACGCATTCGCTGGGCCATGCATTCGTCATCCCGGACACCCAGCCGGTCGCGCCGAGCGCGACACTTTCCAGGATCAAGTCATCCACGCCGCACGAAACGCTGAAGCGATCCCCGACGGCGTTGAAGATGTCGGTGACACGCCGAATGTCGCCAGATTCCTCCTTGATGCACTGGATCGAAGGGACGTCTTCCAGTTCACGCAGGACGACAGGCGTTACGTCGACCTTGTAGGCGAGCGGATTGTTGTAGATCATGATCGGCAGATCGCTCGCCGTGGCGATTGCCTTGTACCACTGGGTCGTTTCGTGGCCATCGGTCATGTACGCGAGGCTCGGAAACACCATCAATCCCTGCGCCCCGCAAGCCTGGAACAAGCGCGCCGACTCGACTGCGTTTCCGGTGGAGATTTCCGCGAGTCCCGACAGCACGGGAACGCGTCCACCGGCCGCCTCGACGGAGGCACGGATCACCCGTTCCCTTTCGTCGGATCGCAATGACGCGTTCTCCCCCAGCATCGGCAGCACGATCACACCGGAGACGCCGTGGGTGACGAGCCGGTCGACGCTCGACTGCATTGCGGCGAGGTCGAGCGATCCATCCCGCTGCATTTTCGTAGTGACGGCCGGGAATACGCCTGCCCATTCCATTATGGCTTCCTCCTGTGTCGGCGGGTACCCGCTTGTATGATTGCATCCAATTATATGATCACGCAGGGCCGGCGAGTCAACAGCGCGGCCCGCGTCGAGAAGCGCGGATCTGCCGGCGAGGCGTGTGCGAAGCTCTTCCCGGTTCGGCGAATCGACATCGCCGGCCACCTCGACGTCGAAGAACGGCGCAAGGCGCGTGAGCAATTCGGGAAAGGCAAGCGCCGGTCAGCAGGACCCGCTCGACGAATCCGATCGAGGTGATCGAGTTGCGAATTGCGCTGGAGCGGGCGCTGGCACGGCTCGCCGCGGTCCGGGCGACGCCGCTCGAGATCGCACGCATCATGCGCGCCGCGACGCCGTCTTCGGCTGCGCAGCGCAACACGCAGGATCTCGTGTTTCACAAGCGGGTCGCGGCGGCGAGCGGCAACGGACTCGCCGCCGATCTTTACGCGCTACTGCGCAAGGTGGGATCCGACGCGCGCGTGCGCGTGCAAAGCAGCGACCCGTAGCGTCCCAATCGTCTTGCCCGGCGCGACCAGGAGCATCGCGGCGTCGCGGAAGCGATTGCGGCGCGCGATCCCGAGCGTGCGGAAGCGGCGATGCGGACGCACTTGAACGCGATCCATCGCATCATTCTGAACCGCCTGATGGCCGCTGACGCGGCGTGACGTTCGGCACGTTCGCCGCTAATCGCACCGCAGGCCGTTGGTGCCCGTGAGGCGAACCCAGGTTCGCTCGCCCGCGCCGCTCGGCAGCGGCGACTGCAGGCCCGCACGCGACGCGTATTCGAAGTGCATCGACGCACAATCGGGGAACGCGATCGAGACCGTTCCCCACGGCGCCTGCGCCGAGGTCGCGCCGAAGTCGCCGGCGAATCCGCCGCCGCCAAACGACGACATGGGCACGCTCACGGCGCGCACGCCAGGCACGAAAGGCGCAAGACCGAACAGCCAGAACGACTTCCCATCCGCGTCATAGGTGAACCATGCGAGCGACACGTAGCGCGAAGGCTCGCTGTCCGTCGGGCCCCGGTCGCCCACCTCGACGATCATCCCTTCGCCGGCGTGCGCAGGATCGAAATAGTTGCCCGCGTTGTAACCACTCATCGGCATCGGCGCGATCGCTTCCGGAAACGCGGTCGGGTCATAGGCGGGGATCGACAGCACGAGCGCCGGTGGCGGCGGGCTGATGCCGTCCGCCTGCGGGTTCGGTATCGTGACGTCGAGCGCCTTGTTGAAATCGAAGGTCGAGCCTGGTACGCCGGGAGGCAGCGCAGACGGCACGACGAGGCCCGGAAAGTCCGCGTCGTGCGGCACGTTCTCAACGACGAGCGTGAGCGCCGACGCGATGAGTGCACCGGGCTGGAGGCTCGCCGTGCGGGTGTTCGGCTCCTGTGCAAGGCGTATGGTCGCCGTGTGACCCGCCTGCCGTGCGACGAGGCCGTAAGAGAACGGAAACTGCACGGCGAGCGTCGGATCGGCGTTGAGTGCGCGCGCGATGCGCACAAGCAGTGCCGAACGGCCGCCTTCGCACGCGACGCGCCAGAACGTGAAGTCGACTGTCTCGAATCCTTGATATTCGGACGTTTCGAGATTCACCTGCGCGAGCTTCGTCGATTGCCGGTACGAGAGGGCCGGCGGGGTGTCGACGAGCGGCGCGGACAGGCAGCTCGGCGGATACGCTGCGCCGTTCGCCGCGACGGGGCCGGTCGTCACGGCCGTCGCCACTTCGGGCACGACTGCGGCTACGAGCAATAGCGGAACAATCGCAAGTGCGGCAATCCGCACGCCCCGTCTTGCCACCCGCGGCCGGCCCTGCCGACGAAGGGATGTTTCCGAAGCAGGCGATGACATGACTCTCTCTCCTGTGCGCCTCGTTTTTTGATTTCGTCCCCCGAAGGGAACCGCCGAGCAGCGCGTAGTCTAGAGCCGCCCTCGTCTTGCCGTGGTTTCGTCGCGCCGGCCGTTTTGTTTCATCTGTTTCGTGCACGCGCGCGGGGCGCGCGCTCACCTTGGCGGTCACCGTCGACGAAATGCCGCTGCCGTCGTCCGTGTCGGTCGCAAAGCCGGCCGGCCGCAACGTGTCGAAGACGAAACCGACGCCGGCGCCCGCCTTGGCGATCTGCTTTGCTCGACGTCGGACAGTGTCGTCGCGTATCCGTGACGCGCGAAGGTGGCGGCGATGCCGGGTCCCGTGGTCCCGGCCCCGAGGATGACGACGTTCGCGATGTTCTCGACGGTCATGATCATTTCCTGCGCGTCAAACAAAGAGGCCCGCACGGAGCGGGCCTCGCAGCTGACGACGGACGACGTCAGTTGTTCTTCGCCACCACCGTCGAGCGTTCGATCTTCGACGGCGCCGTCGACTTCTTCGCGACGGTCTGCTTGTTCGCGGAGACCTTTGCAACGGCATGCGTCGATTTGCTCGCGGAAGCTTGCACCTGCGCGTTGTCGACAGGCTTCGACGATGCCATCGAGGCCTGTTGCCCGTGGTCGCCACCACAATCGGCCCATGTCATCGCAGGCGCGAGTGCGAAGACAGCGAGCGTCAAACCGGTCATGATCTTCTTCATCGGACCACCTCCTTTCGCGGTTGCCGAGCGGTCAATCTGCGCGCAATCGGCGGACGTGTCAACAGCCGTTCCCGCATACGGTCGCTATCGGAACTCGGCCAATTCTGGATCGTCGATGCGCTGCTCCGGCAGGCGCGTTATCGCGGGCAGCTCGGACAAGCGAGGCACGCCGACCTTGAAGCGCACGTCGCCTTCCGACTTCCATACCATCAACGGCGTTCCCGGCGCACCGAACGCGCGCATCAGCTCGGTGTTCTCTCGTAATTGCGCGACCAGCGCGTTGGGCACCCGAGCGAGCGGCACGATGCCGCCATCGAATTTCGACGCGTCGTAGCGGGTCTCGTTCATGTGCAGAGCCGCGACGCGATCGGGCGCCTGCATGATCGCCGCCGC
>Ga0157370_10002718_pt1 | contig 21151 bp, 20 predicted proteins | sample C35metaG_FD_113463 | JGI IMG/M metagenome (GOLD analysis project Ga0157370, IMG submission 113463) | Corn rhizosphere microbial communities from Kellogg Biological Station, Michigan, USA - C3-5 metaG | ecosystem: Host-associated > Plants > Roots > Rhizosphere > Soil | place: USA: Michigan...
GATCGCCTGCGCCGTGCTCATCCTGCCGCTGCTGCTGCTCTCGGTCTCGCTGGCGGCGCCGGTGCTGGCGCCCCGCTATTTCGCCTGGGGCGCGGCGCCGTTCTTCGTCCTTGCGGGCGCCGGTCTCGCCGGGCTGCGCGGCTGGCGTTTCGCCGGCAGCGCCGCGGCGCTTGGCGCGCTGTGCCTCGTCAACCTCTCGCCCTATTACGCGGATGAGACCAAGCCGCGCTGGGACCTGCTCGCCGCGCGGCTCGCCGCCGAGGCGCAGCCCGGCGATTTTATTCTGCTCAATGATTGGCACGCGGATTACGTCCTGACGGCCTTCGCGCCGCGCGCCGGTCTCGATCTCGCTCGCATCAAGCTGAGTTGGAGCGCGGCAAAGCTCGTCCCGCCGCCGGGTCATGATGTCTTTGTCGTGTTCGGACGCACCGGGCAGGGCGAGATGCAAAGCCCCGAGGCGTATCTCGCGACGCTCTCCACCCTCGGCACGCCGGTCAGCGAGGAGCGCATTGGCCGCTACATCGTTCTCTGGCGCTTCCATGAACCCGCCCCGCCGGTCGCCAATTGCGGGAAAGCCGAGGGCTGCTCCGCCTGATCCGGCTTGGCCTGTCACAATCACCCAGCTACATTGTCGGAAGTGCCATCTGTTTCGGGCCGACGATCGCGACCATCTTGGCCGCATCGAAACCGGAACGAGGGAAAATTCCATGAAACGGTATGTGATCGAGCGCGAATTGCCCGGCATTGGCGGGCTCAATCGCGAGCAGCTCAAAGAAGCCGCCGCGGTCTCCAACGCCGCGCTGGAAAAGCTGGCCGGAAAAGTGCAGTGGGTCGAATCTTTTGTCGTCGACGACAAGACCTTCTGCATCTATCTGGCGGAGGGCGAGACCGCGGTGCGCGAGCATGCGCGGTTGAGCGGCTTTCCGGCGACTCGCATTCGCGAAGTCCGCACCGTCATCGATCCGATGACGGCGATTTCCTGAGCCAAGAGCGCCGCCCGGCGGGCGGCGCTCTTTCGGGAAGAACGGAGGGACCGCCTTGTCGAAGAAAGCGAAACAAGCCGCCCGGCCGCGCGCCGCAAGCGCGCCGGCCGAAGATCGCATGCTCGACGTCACCGTCGTTCTGCTCGAGGCGGGCTATGCCTCGACCGCGATCGCGCCGATCGAAGTGTTTCACTCGGCGGGCGTGGTGTGGAACTGGCTTCACGGCACCGATCTGCGCCCGCGCTTTCGGGTTCGCACCGCCTCGATCGACGGCAAGAGCGTCACCAGCCTCTGTGCCTTGGGCCTCATGCCCGAATGCGCGATCGCCGATATCGAGCGCACCGACATCGTCATCCTTCCCGCGGCCGGTTGGGACGTGATCGATCGGATCGCGGCGACGACCCCGCTCTTGGCCTGGCTGCGCCAATGCCATGCGAAGGGCGCCTATATCGCCGGCGTTTGCACGGGCGTCGCCTTTCTCGCCGAAGCCGGGCTGCTCGACGGCAAGGCGGCGACCACCCATTGGGGCGTCGCCGATATCTTCCGGCGGCGCTATCCGAAAGTCCTGTGGCAGCCCGAGCACTTCGTCACCGAGGACGGGCAGGTGTTCTGCAGCGGCGGCGTCTACGCCGCGATCGATCTCAGCCTTTACCTCGTCGAGAAGTTCTGCGGCCACGAGATCGCGCTGCAATGCGCCAAATCCCTGCTGCTCAGCATGCCGCGCAGCCGGCAATCGGGCTATTCGGTGCTGCCTTTGTCGCGGCCGCATTTCGACGAGCCGATCAAGCAATCCGAGGAATATCTGCGCGAGCATTTCGACCGCGACGTTTCGGTCGAGGCGCTCGCCCGGCGCAGCGGCATGGGGCCGCGCAACTTCATTCGCCGCTTCAAGATTGCGACCGGCCGGGTGCCCGGCGCCTATCTGCAAATGCTGCGCATCGCCGCGGCCAAGGAAATGCTCGAAGAGGGAGCGCGCTCGATCCAGGCCGTCGCGTCGAAAGTCGGCTATGACGATCTCGCCTTCTTCCGCGAACTCTTCAAGCGCCACACCGGCATGACGCCGGCCGAGTATCGCGATTGCTTTGCGCAAATGAATTTCGACCGCGGCGAGCTGGCCCATGGCAGGCCGGCAGCCTGAGCGAAAACGGAGGATCCATGGCGCTCGCGCTTCGACCCAATTGCGAATATTGCGACAAGGACCTGCCGCCCGATGCCGCCGATGCGCGCATCTGCTCTTACGAGTGCACGTTCTGCGCCGCCTGCGTCGAAACCAAGCTCGGCAATGTCTGCCCGAATTGCGGCGGCGGCTTCGTGCCGCGGCCGATCCGCCCGGCGACCGAGTGGCGGCCCGGCCTTTCCGTGGCGAAGCGCCCTGCCTCGCAGGAGCGGGTGCATCTCTCCTACACGCTTGACGAGATCGCGGCGCTGACGCGCAAGCTCAGGCACATTCCGCCGGCCGAACGTTGATCCTCGGGCTTAGGTGAAAGCGCGCGACTTCCACGGGATCAGCATGCGCTCGGCCCAATTGACGCCGCGATTGAGCGCGACCGCCAGTGCCGCGATGACGATGAGCGGCGCGAAATATTTGGCGAGCGACAGCGTCTCGCCATAGAACTGGAACATGTAGCCGATGCCGGTCGCGACGATCAGCAATTGGCCGACGATGATGCCGACCAGCGCACGGCCGACCGCGACGCGCAGCCCGGCGATGACGTAAGGCAGCGCCGAAGGCAGCACCACGGTGAAAAGGATCTCGCGCTTGGTGCCGCCCAATGAGCGCGCGACCTCGACGAGAAAACTATCCGCTTCCTTGGCGCCCGCCTCGACGGTCAAGAGCTGCGGAAACACCGCCGAGACGAAGACGAAGATCACCAGGGTCAGATTGCCGACGCCGAACCAGGCGATGAACAGCGGCAACCAGGCGATATTCGGGATCGACCAGAACACGAAGATGTAGGGATCGAGGAAGCGCGCGATCGGCCGGAGGATGCCGAGCAAAAGTCCGAGCGCCGTGCCGATGACGAAGGCGACGGCGAGCCCCAAAGCGAAAGGCCAGATCGTCTCGGCCGTGGCTTTGACCAGCTCGCCCGAGACGGTGAGCTCGACGAAAGCGGCGAACACCTTTGCCGGCGTGGGAAGGATGACCGGCGGGACGTTCATGCTGATCCCCTGCCAGATCGCGAGGAACGCGACGACCGACAGGGCTCCCACTAGGTAGTAGTTCCCGCCGATCATGGCGAGCGCCGACCGCGGACCGTTCTTCCGATCGCGCGCGAGCGGAACGGCGGATTGGGTCATAGCTCCTCCTTGATGCTTTGCCAGGCGATGCTGCGCAGCCGCGCGAATTCCTTTTCCGCGCGCGTGTCGTAGCTGTAGCGCGGCTGCGGCAGGGTCACTTCGAGCACCTCTTTGATCCGGCCGGGGCGGCGTCCCATGACGACGACCAAATCGGAGAGGTAGATCGCCTCATCGAGATCGTGGGTGATAAAGAGGACGGTGCTTTTGACGCGCCCCCACAAATTCAGCAATTCGTCCTGCAGCACCGTGCGAGTTTGCGCATCGAGTGCGCCGAAGGGCTCGTCCATCAGCAGAATCTCGGGCTGCCGCACCAAGGCGCGCGCCAAGCCGACGCGCTGCTGCATGCCGCCCGAGAGCTGATGCGGGTAATAGCGCTCAAAACCACCGAGGCCGACCAACGCTAGCGTTGCTTCGGCCCGGCGGCGCTCCTCATCGGTGAGCCTGGGGCGATGGGCCTGAAGCTGCACGCCCAGCGCGACATTGTCGAGGATGGTTTTCCACGGCATCAGGCCGATGCCCTGAAACACCATCGACATCTTGGGGCTCGGATTTTGCAGCGCGACCCCGTCGAGCCGGATTTCGCCGGAATCGGACGGGATGAGTCCCGCCGCCATCCGCAGCAAGGTGGTCTTGCCGCAACCGCTCGGCCCCACCACCGAGACGAAGCGGCCGCCATCGATCTTGAGGCTGAACTCGTCGAGCGCCAGCAGCCGGTCGCCCGACGGGCTGTCATAGCTTTTCGTGACCTTGATGAACTCAAGCTCAGGCATGGTCGCGGGTCTCGAACTGGTTTCTTGCGGGCGCCGCGCTGCGCCGCCGGGCTTTCTGCCGCGTCACCCCGCCTGCTTGTACCAATCGGGCGTGTCGGGCAGGCCTGGCGTCCCTTTGACGACGCCCATTTTGTCGAGCGCCTTTTTGAGCGGACCCGTGTCGAACACATCCGACGGCTTCGACAGATATTCGTTGGGCTTTTCGTTGCGCAGCTTGAAAAACAAATCCATCACCTTTTGCGCCGCCGCGAGATTGACGCCGCCATTTACCGAGAAATAGCCGCCGTCGCGGAACTCGCCCCAGGCCTTCGTCATTTGCTGCTCGTTGAGGCCGCTGTTCTTGAAGATCGCTTGCCCCGGCTTCACCCAGGCCTCGGCGCTGCCCTGCCATTGACGCATCGCGTCGAGCATCATCTCGACGTAATCGGTCGCGGCGGCCTCGTTGCTCTTGATCCAGTCTTCCCGCGCAACGACCACGATCCGCGGAATCGGCGGGGTGAATTTCGCCGTGTGCGGCACGAGCTGATGAATATTCGCGGCCAAGCCCTTGGCCTCGGCCAGGGTGGCGCCAAGATGGGAGAGGCTCGCGAGCTGCGTGCGGCCGGTCTCGAGCGCTTGCAGATTGGGTCCGTCGCCGCCGCCGATCGCAACCCAGCGGAAAGTATCGGCATCGAGCCCCATTCCCGTGACCGCCATCTGCGCGTTGAAACGCTGCGCGCCGCCGAGGCTCGCGACCGCCCAGGTTTGATGCTCGGCATCCTTCATGGTCTTGTATTCGCTGCGGCCCCAAATTTCCTCGTCGCCATAAGGGGTCATCACCATCAGGATCTTGATCTTCGAGCCCGAATAGATCCCGCCCAGCACCGCGACGATGTCGCTGGTGGCGACATCCGTGTTCTTGGTGACGACCGCTTGCACGCGCTGCGGCCCGCCGCCGGCGAGATCGGGGCCGAGGGTGAAGGCGAGCCCGTGCTTCTCGAACAAGCCCATCGCCTGGACCATCCGGTTATAGGCGACGGACGGGTTCGGAATCGGCTCGAGCTCGGTGGCTTTGATTGGAAGCGGAGCACCCGCGGCCCACGCCGCCGTCGCGCCGGCGATCAGCACTGCCACTCCCGCCGAGAGAAGAACCGACGCGATGCGCGAGAGCGATAAGGTCTTGTTCGACATTCCTGCCCCTTTTCCTTCTTGTGCTTCCGGCTGATCCCGGCCATGTGCCGGGTCCGGGTTCTATCGGCGAGTGTAGCGGAAAGAGGATCGATGGGGAAATCGGCAAGCGCTGCCCCGGTCGAAAGGCGAATGTCGATGGACGGAGCGCGCCGCTGCCGCTTCAGCCGATGGTCGGCTATGATCGCCACCGCATCAGGAGGCTTGCGATGAGCGGCAAAATTCGCGTCGGGATCGGCGGCTGGACTTATGAGCCGTGGCGCGGCCTCTTTTATCCCAAAGGTCTGCCGCAGAAGAGCGAGCTCTCCTTCGCCAGCAGCAAGCTCACCTCGATCGAGATCAACGGCACCTATTATTCGACCTTCAAGCCGGCGAGTTGGACGAAGTGGCGCGACGAGACCCCGCCGGGCTTCGTCTTCTCGGTCAAGGCGTCGCGCTATTGCACCAACCGCAAGGAGCTGGCCAGCGCCGCCGAAGCGATCGAGCGTTTCGCGGCACAAGGCCTCGCCGTGCTCGGCGACCGGCTCGGCCCGATCAATTGGCAGTTCATGGCGACGAAGAAATTCGTGCCGGAGGATTTCGAGGCGTTCTTGAAGCGGCTGCCGCGCGAAGCGGGCGGCGTGAGGCTGCGGCATGCGCTCGAAGTGCGCCACCCGAGCTTCAAGGATGAGCGGTTCTACGAGCTCGCGCGCCGCTATCAGGCCGCGATCGTCTTCGCCGATGCCGAGGCTTTTCCGGCGATTGACGAGCCGACGGCGGATTTCACCTATGCGCGGCTGATGCGCGGCCGCGACGCGGTCGCGACCGGCTATGACGCCAAGGAGCTCGATGGCTGGGCCGAGCGCGCCCGGAGCTGGGCGAAACGCGGCGACGCTTTCATCTATTTCATTGCCGGGGCGAAGCACCGCGCGCCTGCCGCGGCACAGGCGCTGATCGAGCGGGTCGGGCGAGGATAGACGGTGGGCCGAGGCGCCCGTTCGGGAAGGCCCGATCGGGCCCCGCCCTTGCATAACGCCCTCGGATTCCTTACATCTCCGTCATCAACTCGTTTCGGGTCGGCTTCGGTTCGGCGTCCAAAAACCCGGTCTCGGTCCTTCCAGATCGCTGCTTGATCCGCTGCGCAAGAGCGCAGCGGCGGTTCATCCACGGAAGGTTACAAATATGACGATCGGTACCGTTAAATGGTTCAACGCGACCAAGGGCTTTGGCTTCATCCAGCCCGAGGACGGCTCGAAGGACGTTTTCGTCCACATCTCGGCTGTCGAACGCTCGGGCATCGGCAATCTCAATGAGGGCCAACGCGTGAGCTTCGAGACGCAGCGCGATTCCCGCACCGGCAAGGTCGCGGCCGCGAATTTGAAGGCGGTTTGACCAAGAAGGGGCGGCTTCGGCCGCCCCTTTTTTATCAGCCGCGCCGCCCGCGGAAGCGGCCCATGGCGGCGAAGAGCTCCGGCGTTTCGTGCCGCTCCTTGCCGTCCGAGAATTCGCGGTAGAGCGCCGCGACATTGGCGACGATCCGCTCGCCATCGATCCAATCCGCATAATCCTCGAGCCGGATATCCTCGGCCGCCTCGATCCAGTCGAGGCCGGCATCGAAGCGCTGCCGCGCCTCGCGCTTCAGCGTCTCCATATAGGCCTTGAAGCGCCGCACGCCGGCCTTGTCGGTGATCGGCCCATGCCCGGGGACGATGGTCTCGACATCCCAGCCGAGAATCAGCTCGCAAGCCTTGATCCAATTGTCGATCGGGCCTGCCCACATCACCGGATGGCCGCCGACGAAGAGAATATCGCCGGTGAAGACGACGCGCTCCGCCGGCAGGTGAACCATCACATCGCCGCCGGTATGGGCGGGTCCGACATTGACGAGGCGGACGGTCTTGGCGCCGACCCGCAGCGCGAGCTCGCGCTCGAAGGTACGCGTCGGCAGCGTCAGAACCACCTCGTCGAAATTGAAGTGCCGGCCCATCGTCTCGTGAAAGAACGCGGCGCCTTCGCCGAGGACGCGCCAGTTCTTCTCCATCGCGGCCAGCATTTGCGGCGGCGTCTGCGGCATTTCCTCGGCGCAGGCCGCCGAGGCGATGATCGAGGCGCCGGCCAGCAATTGATTGCCGAAAGTGTGATCGGGATTGGCGTGCGTGTTGACGAGCGTGCCAATCCGCTCGGCTGCGGGGACGGCGCGGCGCATCGCCGCGAGCATCTCGCGCGTCAGCCGCACATCCATCAGCGTGTCGACGAGCAGCGTTTCGCCGGCATCGGCGATGAGCCCCGCATTGCTCCAGCCCCAGCTTCCCTCGGGTTGGAGATAGGCGTGGCAGCCTCGGCCGAGATCGTGCAAACCCTTGGTGAATTGCCATTTCGGCATGTCGGCTCCCGGGAGGCGAGGCCACGGCGGCGTCTGCCGCGAGCAAGAAAAAAGGCCCGCCGGATTGCGGCGGGCCTTTGGTCTCGAACGGATCAGCTCGGAACCTGACCCATGAAGTCGCGCTTGCCGAGCTCGACGCCGTATTGGCGCAGGATGTCGTAAGCGGTGGTGATGTGGAAATAGAAATTCGGCAGGGCGTGGTGATAGAGCAGCACCTGGGCGCGGAAGGTGCGCGTATTGGGCCCGAGCTGCACGCTCACCTGGCTGTCTTCCTTGCCGTCGATCTGCGCCGGCTGGATGCCCTTGAGGAAATCGACCGTGGTGGCGATGCGCTGCTTCAACTCGGCGAAGCTCGCGCCCGTATCGGTGAATTTCGGCAGCTCGACGCCGGCGATCCGGCCCGGCGCGAGGGCATGGTTGGTCGCCTGCTGAATCTGGCGCGCGAGCGGGAACATGTCGGGCGCGAGACGCGTGGTCAGAAACGTAGTCGGGTCGAATTTGCGGGCTTCGGCGAAGGCTTGCGCCTTGTCGAGGCAGCCCGAGGCGGCGGGCAGGAGTTGCAGAAAGACCGGAACCGACCCGTGATACATGGTGATGGGCATGAAGGCGCTCCTCTCGTGTTCTCGTGAAACGGCGAATTCGCGCGAATTTTAGCGGGCTTGCGGCCCAAGGTGAAGCGTGACGGCGCCGCGGATGGATTTCGAGGGTCAGCAATGCCGCTTATGCGGTTGTAAATGGCTTCGAGGCTAATAGATTGGCCACAGCACCGTTTCGGCCGAGCCCCTCTGGATGTCCTTCCGTCTCACCCGCCACAGCATTCTTCTGGGAATCGTCGCCGGCGCGCTCTTCATGCAGAATCTCGACAGCACCGTCATCACCACGGCGCTGCCGCAGATGGCGGTGAGCTTCCATACGACGACCATCCATCTCAGCATCGGCATCACCGCCTATATGCTGAGCCTCGCCGTGTTCATTCCGGTGAGCGGCTGGGTCGCCGACCGCTTCGGCGCGCGCACGGTCTTCAGCACGGCGATCGGCGTCTTCACCCTCGGCTCGGTGCTGTGCGGCGTCTGCAACGGCGTCGCCGAATTCGCCCTCTGCCGGGTCTTCCAGGGCATCGGCGGCGCGATGATGGTGCCGGTCGGCCGGCTGATCCTCTTCCGCGCGGTCGGCAAGGGCGGGCTGGTCCAGGCGCTCTCGCTCCTCACCATGCCGGCGATGTTCGGCCCGATCCTCGGCCCGCCGGTCGGCGGCTTCATCACCACCTATGCGTCTTGGCGCTGGATCTTCTTTCTCAATCTGCCGGTGGGCGTGGTCGGCGTCGTCCTCGTCTGGTTCTTCATCGAGAATTATCGCGAGAACGTGAAGACGAGCTTCGATGGCATCGGCTTCGTTGCGACCGGAATTGCGATCGCCAGCCTCGTGCTCGATTGCGATCTGGTCGTGCAGCCGGGCATCGGCGCGGCGCCCATCCTCGGGCTCTTTGGCTTGAGCCTCGCTTCGGGCATCTTTGCCGCCTGGTACATGCTGCGCCGCCCGAATCCGATCATCGATCTGACCTTGCTGCGCATTCCCTCCTTCTTCACCGGGGTCGCCGTCGGCTCGATGTTCCGGATCGCGGCGGGATCGGTCAGCTATTTGATGGCGATCCTGCTGCAGGTCGATTTGGGGTTGTCGGCCTTTGCCTCGGGCATGATCACCATCGCCGGGGCGATGAGCTCGCTGACCATGAAAGTGGCGATCCCGCCGACGCTGCGGCGTTGGGGGTTCCGCACGGTGCTCTTGGGCAATGGCGTCATCAGCGCCAGCGGCATTGCCGCCTGCGCGGTGATCGGCCTCTCGACCCCGGCCTACGCCATCTTCCTGGTGCTGCTGATCGGCGGTTTCTTCCGCTCGCTGCAATTCACCAGCTTGACGACGCTCGCCTATGCCGATCTGCCTGATTCGCGCATCAGTGCCGCGACCAGCTTTTCGAGCATGATGCAGCAAGTGATGAACGGCATGGGCGTGGCCCTCGCGGCCGTGCTGTTGCATGTGGCGCAGCTCGCGCGCGGCGAAGCCTTGGGCGGCGTCTCGATCGTCGATATTCGCGCCGTTTTCGTGACGATGGCGCTGTTGGCGCTCTCGGCCTGCGTCTTTTATTTGCGGCTCTCGCCCGATGCCGGCGCCGAGGTGAGCGGGCACCGGCGGGTGACGGTGGCGGCGGAAGGAACGGCCGATTAACGAGACGCAAGCGGTGGTGCGCCACGGCGTTCGCGGTCTGCCCAAGTCCCGGCTGCGCGGCCGACGCGGGATCGGCTAGGATCGCGCCCCATGGCGATGCCGATTTCCCGCACCATGATCGTGCCGATGATCGTCGCCTCGGCGCTTTTCATGGAGAATCTCGACAGCACGATCATCACGACGGCGTTGCCGAGCATGGCCGAGTCTTTCGCGACCACGACCATTCATCTGAGCGTCGGCATCACCTCCTATGTGTTGAGCCTCGCGATCTTCATCCCGGTGAGCGGCTGGGTCGCCGACCGCTTCGGCGCGCGCACAGTGTTTCGCAGCGCCATCGCCGTCTTCACCTTGGGCTCGGTGCTGTGCGGCTTCTGCAACAACGTTCCGGAATTCGCCGCGGCGCGCGTGCTGCAAGGCGTCGGTGGCGCGATGATGGTCCCGGTCGGCCGGCTCGTCATGTTCCGCAGCGTGCCGCGCTCCGAATTCGTCACCGCCATGGCCTATTTGACCGTGCCGGCGCTGGTCGGGCCGATCCTCGGCCCGCCGGTCGGCGGCTTCATCACCACCTATGCCTCCTGGCGGTGGATTTTCTTTCTTAACCTGCCGGTCGGCATCCTCGGCTTCTGCCTGGTGACGAGCTTCATCGAGAATTACCGCGAGCCGGAGAGCCCGTCGCTCGACTGGGTCGGCTTTCTGCTTTCGGGCACTTCGATCGCCAGCCTCGTCTATGCCTGCGATCAAGTGGCGCGTCCCAATGCCGGCGGGGCCTTGGCCTTGGCGCTCTTCGCGCTCTGCCTCGCTTCGGGCGCGGCGACGGCCTGGCATGTGCGCCGCCACCCGCATCCGGTGATCGATCCCAGCCTGCTGCGCATCCCGACCTTCTCGGTCAGCGTTCTGGGCGGGGCTTTGTTTCGCGTCGGCACGGCCTCGCTCAACTATCTCCTGCCGATCCTTCTCCAGATCGGCATTGGCATGACCGCCTTTGCCTCGGGGCTTTTGATCGTCGCCGCCGCGGCCGGCTCCTTCGCGATGAAGATCGCGGCAGTGGCGATTCTCCGGCGCTGGGGCTTTCGCACCGTGCTCGTCGCCAATGCCGCGATCAGCGCGCTGAGCGTGCTGGTTTGCGCGTTCTTCGATCTCGGCACCCCGTTCGAGGTGATCTTCGTCATCCTGCTGATCGGCGGCTTTTTCCGCTCGCTGCAATATACGGCGCTCAACAGCATCGCCTTCGCCGATATTTCGGCGCCGCGCATGAGCGCCGCGACCAGCTTCTCGAGCATGGTTCAGCAAATCTCCAACGGCATGGGCGTCGCCTTCGCCGCCGTCGCCTTGAACCTGGTGCTGGTCTCGCGCGGCCATTCCTTGACCGAGATCCCGCTCGGCGATATCGCGCTCACCCTCCTCGTGATGGCCGGGGTGACGCTGACCTCGTGCTTTTATTTCGCGCGGCTCGCGCCCGACGCCGCGGCCGAGGTGAGCGGCCACCGGCGGCTCAAAGCGGCCGATGTGAAAGCGGATTGATCGACGCTCAGACGGCTTTCAGCGCGGGCTTGGCCGGTGTCATCGCCGCTTCCATGTCGGGGAAGTCCGGCACCGATCCCCACATGCAGAAGGAGGTCAGCGTCGGCGGGAATTGCCGCGGGCGATAGCTCGCCTCGTCCTCGGGCAGGATGTGCTTCACGCCGCAGGAATATTCGTAGACCATGTTGTCGGGCCCGTAGAAATAGAGCATCACCGCGGTCGAGAGCGGATGCCGGCCCGGGCCCCAGGCAATCTTCACGCCCTTTTCCTTGAGGAAGTAATAGGACTTCATCACGTCGTCGACGTCTTCGACCTGATGATTGATGTGCTGCACCCCCGGCCGGTTCGCCGGAAAAATCGCGATCGAGTGATGACAGGTGCTGATGCGCAGCAGTGGCGCATCGCCAAGCCAATCCGACACCCGCGCGCTGCACAGCCTCGTCCAGAATTCCTCGTCGCGCCGCGCGTCGGTCGAGTTGAGGCCGATATGGCTGAAATGCGTGATGCCGGCGTCGCGCCCGGCGAAATAACGCGCGCCCGAATGATAAGGCCGCGCGACGAGCTCGATCTTGTTGCCGGTCGGGTCCTTCGCCGCAATCACGCCCTTGGCGCGCCGCAGCTCGCATTCCTCTTTGCTTGCGAGCCGCGCCGCATAGCCGGCATCGTCGAGCGCGGCGCCGGCCGCGTCGAAATCCGCCGGGTCCTTCAAATCGAAGCCGATGGTGTGATCGCCCGGATCGCCCTCGAAATAGACGAGCGTGTGGTCGCGCGTATCGCCGCGCACCGCCACCTTGTCGCTGCGGAAATAGGCGGCCTTGCCCTCGCGCGCGACGAGCTGCAGCCCGATGATCTTGGTCGCAAACTCGATCGCGCCTTCGAGGTCGCGCGTGCCGAGCCGCACATAGCGGATGTCTTGGAGATTGATCATGGCTGCGTCCTCCGGACGGGTGCTCTCTGGCGCCTCGAGTCCTAGCACAATCGCCCGCCGCTTGCGAGGCGGCGCCTAGGGCCGGGAGAGGTCAAGCGCCCCGGTCAGATCGCCCATCGGCTTGCTGCCATGATCGCGCAACGCCTGATCGCGCGCGGCGATCCCGGGCAGGAGCGGAAGAGAAAAGCGCTCGGTGATGAAGCGCAGGATCGAGGTCGTGTCGTATTGCGTATGATCGACATGGTAGCGCTTCGCATAGGGCGAGACGATGATCGTCGGAACCCGCATGCCCGGTCCCCAGCGATCGCCCTTGGGCGGCGCCACATGGTCCCAGAAGCCGCCATTCTCGTCATAGGTGACGATTACCAGCATATGCGCCCATTGCGGGCTTTTCTGCAGATGCGCAATGACATCGGCGATGTGCTTATCGCCGGCGAGAACCGCGGCATAGCCCGCATGCTCGTTGAGATTGCCTTGCGGCTTGTAGAAGGTCACTGGCGGCAGCGCGCCGGCATCGATCGCCTCGAGGAAGAGAACGCCGCCAAGCCCGCCATCGCGCAAATGCGCGGCGCGCGCCGCTGTTCCGGGCGCCATATCGGCGAAGTAGTTGAAGGGTTGGTGGTGATACTGGAAATTCGGCACAGGCTTGGCGTTCTGGCCGTCGAGCGTCGCTCGCCAGGCTCCCGAATACCATGCCCAGCTGATCTTCTTCGCCGACAGCAGATCGCCGATGGTTTCCTCATGTTGCGGCGGCAGGGTCGTCGGCAGCGCCGGATCGGCGAGCGCCGGATCGCCGCCCTCGGCCGGCGGGTTGGCGCTCGGCTGATACGGCGGCTGCATCGTGTTGACCGCATAGAAATCCGGCGTGAGCGTGCCGTCGCGGGTGAATTTGGGAATGCCGTCGAGCGCCGATGGCGGCGAATTCGCGGCAAGCTCGAGGCTTGCGCCATCGGGCTCGACCACGGCGATCTTGTCCTTGGCTGGGCTTTTGTCGGCGTCGGGATATTTCGGCGCGCAGGCGCAGATCAGCCAGAAGTGATTGAGGAACGAGCCGCCGAACGCACCCATGAAAAAATTATCGGCGAGGGTGTAGCGCCGCGCGATGGCCCAGAGCGGAAGCTTTCTCGCATTGGTGTCGTAATGGCCCATGACGAGCGCGCCGGAATCGGCGTAAGCGACGAATTTGTCGTTCTTGCCGCCGTCGATCTGCATCTGATTCTGGTAGAAGAGATGCCAGAGATCGTGCGTGACGACGCCGAGCGGCGTGTTGAAGCCCTTGGGATCGTCGATTGCAAAGGGCTGGTTCGGAAGATGCGCGGTCTCGGCCTGCGTCACCGGCGGCACGACGCCCTTCGCCGTGAGCCCGTCCCAGATCGGCGGCAATTCCGGAAACACCGCGCCGTCGCGGTCGCGCTGCAAATACTGGGCGCGCCCGACATGCTGAAGCCCATTGGCGCCTGGGAAATAACCATAGAGATTATCGAAGCTGCGGTTCTCGGCGTAGAGGACGACGATCGTCTCGATCTTATCGATGCCGGCCGGCGCGGCCAGCGCCCCCGCGCTGTGCGCGACGACAAGAGAGGCGGCAAGAAGAAGGGCTCGACGCATGATCGCCTGGCAGGGTGGAGACGCCGCAATTTAGCAACGGCCCGGTGACGGTTCCATGACACGCCGTCCTTCGCGATGGCGATTCGCCGCGCGCTCGGTCATGCTCATGTGCCGTGCCCCATGCTTCCATCCACATCCTCGCCTTCGCCGCGGCGTTTCTCACCGCCGCCGTTGCGTCTGCGGGCGATCGCGAGCCGCTGTCGCGGGCCGAGGCTTTCGCACGAGCCAAGGCGCTCAGCGCGCTCGGCGGCACGCTCTTCCGCGATCCATCGCTCTCGGCCTCGGGCGAGCTCGCCTGCGCCTCGTGCCATGATCCGGCGCGAGCCTTTGGCCCCGACGATGCTCAACCCGTTGCGTTGGGCGGCCGCGATCTCCATCGTCTCGGCCTGCGCGCGGTGCCCTCGCTGCGCTATTTGCAGGCGGTGCCGCAATTCACCGAGCACTACTACGAGTCAGACGATGAGGGCGATGCCAGTGTCGATAACGGGCCATCGGGTGGGCTGACCTGGGATGGGCGCGTCGATCGCGGCCGCGATCAGGCTCGGCTGCCGCTGCTCTCGCCCGACGAAATGGCGAATGCGAGCCCCGCGGCGATCGTCGCCGCTATTCGCCGCGCGCCCTATGCCGATGCGCTGCGCCGCCTCGGGGGCGCTGCGATCTTCGATCGCGGCGGTCGCGCCTTCGATCTCATCCTCGAAGCGCTCGAGGCCTATGAGCAGGATTACACCGCCTTCTATCCCTACAGCAGCAAATACGATGCCTACCTCGCGGGCCAAGCCGCGCTGACGCCGCAAGAGGCGCGCGGCTTGGCGCTCTTCGACGATCCGGCCAAGGGCAATTGCGCGCATTGCCATCCGAGCGCGCGCGGTGCAGACGGCACGCCGCCGCAATTCACCGATTACGGCTTCGTTGCGCTTGGCGTGCCGCGGAACCGCGCGATCCCGGCCAATGCCGATCCCAAATTCTACGATCTCGGCCTGTGCGGCCCGCTGCGCACGGATCTGCGCGCGCATTCCGATTATTGCGGACTCTTCAAGACGCCGAGCCTGCGCAATGTCGCAACGCGCAAGAGCTTCTTTCACAACGGCGTCTTCCACAGCCTGCGGCGAGCAATCGAATTCTATGCCGAGCGCGACACCGATCCCGGCAAATTTTATCCGCGCGACGCAAGCGGCCGGATCGAGAAATTCGACGATCTGCCGCCGGCTTATCGCGTCAACGTCAATATCGAGCCGCCTTTCGGCGAGCATCCGGGCGAGGCGCCGCCGCTCTCGGCGGCCGAGATCAGCGACATCGCCGCGTTTCTCGGCACGCTGACCGACGGGTATCGGCCCACACGCTGAGCCGCGGCGCTCAGGCGAGCCCGCGGGCTTGCGCTTCCTCGATCGTCACCACCATGCGGCCGATCGGCCAAAGCGAGATCGGCACGAGCTTCAGATGCGCCCAGGCGAAGGGAATGCCGATGATGGTGACCGCGAGGCCGACGGCGAAGATGAGATGGGCGATGGCGAGCCACCATCCCGCGAGAATGAGCCAGATGATGTTGCCGAGAACGCCCAAGGGGCCGGTGCCGAAATCCTCTTGGCCGGTGAAGCGCGCCCGCGACACGGTCGTGTTGCCGAAGGGGAGCAAGGTGTAGAGCGCGATGTTGAAGGCTGCGCGCGTCCAGGGCAGGCCGATGATGGTGATCGCCATCAGCACGCCGGCGATCACCCAGCCGACCGCGGTCCAGAGACCGCCGGTCACGACCCAGGCGAGATTGAGGAGAAAGCGCAACAGCGACATGAGGGGATAACGCTCCTTCCGCCGGGATTATGCCACGTTGCGAGGGAAGGGCACCTGCGCTAGAAGGCGACCATGCCCGCATACCAATACATTTATGTGATGAAGGGTCTTGGCAAGACCTATCCGGGCGGGCGCGAGGTCCTGAAGAACATCTGGCTGTCGTTCCTGCCGGGCGCCAAGATCGGCGTGCTTGGTCCCAACGGCGCCGGCAAATCGACCCTGCTGCGCGTCATGGCCGGCCTCGAGAAGGATTTCAGCGGCGAAGCCTGGTCCGCCGAGGGCGTGCGCGTCGGCTATCTGCCGCAGGAGCCCGAGCTCGATCCGAAGAAGGATGTCGCCGGCAACGTCGCGGAAGGCCTCGGCGAGGTGAAGACGCTGCTCGAGCGCTTCGAGGCGGTGAGCGCGCGCTTTGCCGAAGAGCTCTCCGACGACGAGATGAACGCGCTGATCGCCGAGCAGGGCGAGCTCCAGGAAAAGATCGACGCCGCCAATGGCTGGGAGATCGAGCGCACGGTCGAGATCGCAATGGACGCGCTGCGCTGTCCGCCGGGCGATGCGGATGTGACGACGCTGTCGGGCGGCGAGCGGCGCCGCGTCGCGCTGTGCCGGCTGCTGTTGCAAAAACCCGATCTCCTGCTGCTCGACGAGCCGACCAACCATCTCGATGCCGAATCCGTCGCCTGGCTGCAGCGCTTTCTGCGCGATTATGCGGGGACCGTCGTCACGATCACCCATGACCGCTATTTCCTCGACGAGGTGGCGGGGTGGATCCTGGAGCTCGATCGCGGCCAGGGCATTCCCTACGAAGGCAATTACTCGGGCTGGCTCGATCAGAAGCAGAAACGCCTGGCCCAGGAGGGCAAGCAGGAAGCCGCGCGCCAGCGCACCCTCGAGCGCGAGCTCGAATGGGTGCAGCAAAGCCCGCGCGCACGCCAAGCCAAAAGCAAGGCCCGGCTGTCGGCTTACGAGAGCCTCGTCGCGCAGAGCCGCGAGAAGGCGCCCGAGACGGCGCAGATCGTGCTGCCGCCCGGGCCGCGCCTCGGCGACCTGGTGATCGAAGCCGAGCACATCGCCAAGGGTTTCGGCGATCGGCTGCTGATCGAGGATTTGTCCTTCCGCCTGCCGCCCGGGGGCATTGTCGGCATCATCGGCGCCAATGGCGCCGGCAAGACCACGCTGTTTCGCATGACGACCGGGCAGGACAAGCCCGACCGCGGCAGCTTCAGGCTCGGCGAGACGGTGAAGCTCGGCTATGTCGATCAGTCGCGCGACACGCTCGCGCCCGAGAAGACGGTGTGGGAGGAGATTTCCGGCGGCAATGACGAGATCGATCTCGGCCGGCGCAAAATGCCGTCACGCGCTTACTGCGCTCTCTTCAATTTCCGCGGCACGGATCAGCAGAAAAAAGTCGGCCAGCTCTCGGGCGGCGAGCGCAACCGCGTTCATCTCGCCAAGATGCTGAAGACCGCCGCCAATGTGATTCTCCTGGACGAGCCGACCAACGATTTGGATGTCGACACGCTGCGCGCGCTTGAAGAGGCGCTGTTGGAATTCCCCGGCTGCGCGGTCGTCATCACCCATGACCGCTGGTTCCTCGACCGCATCGCGACGCATATTCTCGCCTTCGAGGGCGACAGCCAGGTGGTGTGGTTCGAGGGCAATTACGCGGATTACGAGGCCGACCGCAAGCGCCGGCTCGGCGCGGAGGCCGACCAGCCGCATCGCCTCAAATACAAGCCGCTGACCCGCGTCTGAGCGCGGCGCTGCCGCGCTATTTCTGCGCGAGACGCTGTTCCATAGCCTTGTTGAGGCCGGCGGCGGTGCCGCCATTGCGGTCCGCCACCGCGGCGATCTCGTCGCGCTGCGTTAGGGCCATGCTGATGCCTTCGACGGAGACATCGATCACCTTGTAGGCGCTGTCGCTTTCCTTGCGCACATGCCACTCGACCTTCACAGGCTGGGGCGCGTTGGGATTGATGAACTGGCTCAGCACCACCGTGTTGACGTCGCTTTCTTTCCGCGTGCCGGTCACCTTGATCGTCTGGCCGCTATAGGCACGAAACCGCGCGCCATAGGTGCCGACGATCCAATCCTCGAACAGCGTCGCGAATTTCCGCCGCTCCTCGTCGTTGGCCGCGTTCCAGAAGCGGCCCAGCACGAAGCGCGAGATGCGTGGGATGTCGAAGCCCGCTTCGAGCAGGGCGCGGAACTTCGCGGCGCGCGCCGCGTCGGACTCCTGCGGTGCTTTGATCTCGGCGATCGCCTCGCTGACGAGCGAGTTGATGAGCGCGGCCGGATCTGCGGCTTCGAGGGCCGCCGCCGGCTTCGGCGACCAGCCCAGAACAAGAATGATGATGGCGGCGCAAAGGATCATGCGTTCGCGCATGGCAGGTCGAGCCCCTTTGGATAGTTCCCCCCGGCGCGAAGCATAAATCCGCCCGCCAGCGCCCGGCAAGACGCTCCGGAGGGTCCCGGCAAGCCGCGGATATCCACGGTTTCTTTACCCTTGACCCGATATATAAAGAAATGCTTATATGTAGACTTGCTTGATCGCGCATGAGGCGCTGCCATGGAGACCACTCTCTCAGGATTGCGCGCTGCCGCCGAAGCCACGCGGTTGCGGCTATTGCTGCTCTGCGCGCGCGGCGAGCTCACCGTGACCGAGCTCACCGATATTCTCGGCCAGAGCCAGCCGCGCGTGTCGCGCCACCTGAAGCTGCTCTGCGAAGCGGGGCTGCTCGACCGGTTTCGCGAGGGAAGCTGGGTGTTCTATCGCCTGGCGCAGCGCGGCCGTGCTGCCGAGCTTGCCGAGCGGATTTGCGCCTCGGTGCCGGCCGATGATCCCACGGTCGCGCTCGACTATGCCCGGCTCGAGACCGTAAAGCGGCAGCGCGCCGAAGCGGCCAGCGCCTATTTCCGCGCCAACGCCGCGCAATGGGATCGCATCCGCTCGCTCCACATCGCCGAGGCCGAGGTCGAGGCGGCGATCCTCGAGGCGCTTGCCGGCATCGAGATCCAGGACCTGCTCGATCTCGGCACCGGCACCGGCCGCATGCTCGAGATTTTTGGGCCGCGGGTCGAGCGCGCCATCGGCATCGACAATTCGCGCGAGATGCTGGCCGTCGCGCGCGTCAATCTCGAGCGTGCCAATCTGCGCAACTGCGCGATCCGCCAGGGTGACATCTACCAGCTGCCTTTCGCGGATGCCGGCTTCGATGCGGCGATTTTCCATCAGGTGCTGCACTATGCCGACCGGCCGGGCGAGGCGATCGCCGAAGCGGCGCGCATGCTGCGCCACGATGGCCGGCTCGCGATCGTCGATTTCGCGCCCCATGCGCTCGAATTCCTGCGCAGCGAGCAGGCACATCGCCGCCTCGGCTTCGCCGATACCGAAATCACCGGCTGGTGCCGCGAGGCTGGCCTCGTGCCCGAGCCCGTCCGCCATCTCGTCGGCCACCCGCTGACGGTTTCGATCTGGGTGGCGCAGCGCCGGCGCGAGGACTTGCAGGCAGCCGTGACGCCGCCGCGAGCGACCGCGTCATGAATCCCGCACCTGCGCGGCTTTCCTTCGAGTTCTTTCCGCCCAAGACGCCGGAAATGGAGGCTCAGCTCTGGCGCGCCGTGAAGCGTCTGGAGCCGCTCGGCCCACGCTTTGTCTCGGTGACCTATGGCGCCGGCGGCACGACGCGCGAGCGCACCCATGCGACGGTCGCGCGCATCCGGCGCGAGACGAGGCTCGCGCCTGCCGCCCATCTCACCTGCGTCGGCGCGAGCCGTGCCGAGATCGACGGGGTTGCGCGCGCTTATTGGCTGGCCGGGATTCGCCACATCGTCGCGCTGCGCGGCGATCCGCCGGCGGGCGGCACCTATGACCCGCATCCGCACGGCTATCACCGCGCCCTCGATCTGGTGGCGGGGCTGAGACGCATCGCCGATTTCGAGGTGAGCGTCGCCGCTTATCCCGAGATGCATCCCGAGGCCGAGAGCGCCGCAGCCGATCTCGACGCGCTGAAACGCAAGATCGATGCGGGCGCGACGCGCGCGATTACCCAGTTCTTTTTCGAGCCGTCGACCTTCCTGCGCTTTCGCGACCGCGCGTGCGCAGCCGGGATCGCCGTGCCGATCGTGCCGGGCATTCTGCCGATCGGCAATTTCGCGCAAGTGAAACGCTTTGCCGCGCTGTGCGGCGCCTCGATTCCGGCCAAGCTCGCCGCGCGCTTCGAAGCTTTGAGCGAGGACCCGGCGTCGCGTGCGTGCGCGGCGATCGAGACGGCGGCCGCGCTGTGCCGCGATTTGCGCGCGGCCGGCATCGCCGCCTTCCACTTCTACACGCTCAATCGCGCGGATCTCGTGGCGGCGATTCTCGCCGAGATCGGCTTGGCCGCCGATTGCCCGGCCGAGGCCTAAGGCGCGCGCCATGGCCCATCTCCTTGAGCTGTTGGAGGATCGCGTCCTTCTTTGCGACGGTGCCACCGGCACGCGGGTGCAGGCGATGCCGCTTCGGCTCGAGGAAGATTATCTCGGCCATGAGAACTGCCCCGAGATTCTCAACGAAAGCCGTCCCGACCTCGTCCGCGACATCCATCGCGGTTATCTCGCCGCCGGCTCGGACGCGGTGCAAACCAACAGCTTCGGCGGCTCGCCGCTGACGCTTGCCGAATTCGGCATCGCCGACAAAGCCTACGCCCTCAACCGCCGCGCCGCCGAGCTCGCGCGCGAGGCGGTGGAGGAGGTCGCGGGCGAGGGGTGCCCGCGCTTCGTCATCGGCGCGGTCGGTCCCGGCACGCGGCTGCCCTCGCTCGGCCAGATCGATTACCAATCGATCGAAGACGCGCTGACCATCCAGTGCCAGGCGCTGCTCGATGGCGGCGCCGATGCGATCCTGATCGAAACCTGCCAGGACACGCTGCAGATCAAAGCGGCGGTCAACGCAGCCAAGCGCGCGCGGGCCGAACGCCGCGGCGATGCGCCGATCTTCGTTCAGGTGACGGTCGAGACCACCGGGACGCTGCTCGTCGGCGCCGACATCGCCGCCGCCGCGACCGTGGTCGAGGCGCTCGACATTCCGCTCATCGGGCTCAATTGCGCGACCGGCCCGCAGGAAATGGCCGAGCACGTCAAATGGCTCGCGGAGAACTGGCCGGGACACATCTCCGTCCAGCCCAATGCCGGCCTTCCCGAGTTGCATCAGGGCCATGCGCATTATCCGTTGCGTCCGCTCGAGCTTGCGCAATGGCAGGAGCGCTTCATCGGCGAGAACGGCGTCCATCTGATCGGCGGCTGCTGCGGCACCACCAACGCGCATATCGCCGCCTTGAACGCGATGCTTGCACGGCTCGCCGGCGAAGGCACGCGGCCGCGCGTCAAAGGCCGGCGCGCCGTTTGGATTCCGGCCGTCGCCTCGCTCTACGCCCAGACGCCGCTGCGGCAGGAGAGCGCCTATCTCTCGATCGGCGAGCGCTGCAACGCCAATGGCTCGAAGCGCTTCCGCGCTTATCAGGAAAGC
>Ga0157370_10002720_pt1 | contig 21146 bp, 17 predicted proteins | sample C35metaG_FD_113463 | JGI IMG/M metagenome (GOLD analysis project Ga0157370, IMG submission 113463) | Corn rhizosphere microbial communities from Kellogg Biological Station, Michigan, USA - C3-5 metaG | ecosystem: Host-associated > Plants > Roots > Rhizosphere > Soil | place: USA: Michigan...
ACCGCCCTGTAAACCCAGGATAAGCTCATCAGCAGCATTACCTTTAACCAGCAGCGAAACACGGTTGGCCAACTGATATTGGGTGCAGGTTTTACCAAGCAAGCTGTATTCATAAATCATGCGACCCTCAATATCTACCCAAAAGCAACTCTGCCGCTCATTGTGCCACATGGGGCTCTCTCCCAATATACAACCCGAAGGATACAGCACTTCCGCCCCTGTTATGTTTATCATTTGAAGATTCGTATTTGGTTGGTTCAATGTTAAAGGATAAATATATGTAATACAATCATGTAAATAAGGTAACAAATCAAATAGAATCATCATACAAACTTGTATATTTAAACGATTTATTTTGCTGTAACTATCTAATGTGGTCTAAAAAACCTTACCTCTTATTTTTATTAATATTCTTAATTGGCTATACCGAAGCTGTCGGGGCTGGCAATCCTTTGCCTGATACTTCGAAAGCTATAATTGATTTGCGGAATAATTCATTAGATCAAGCTATAAGTCTCGATTACAAATGGGAATTTTATTGGAATCAGCTTATTGGTCCTCAAGACACTATGGCCAAAAGTGGCAGGGTAGTCGATTTCCCATATCTGTGGAAATCATTTGGATTTGCTACCTATAAAGTAACCATACTATTGCCTAAAACAAAAGCAACCTTGTTACTGGAAATGCCAGAAACCTACTCGGCCTACCGCTTATATATAAATAATAAATTAGAAGCACATAATGGTAAGATAAGTACTAATCAAGAAGGTTTCATTCCTTATTGGAAAGCAGAAACGGTTCCAATACCTGCAACTGTTGATACATTAAACCTATTATTACAAGTCTCCAATTTTGCACATAGCAAAGGAGGTGTAAAGAAAAGCATCGCTATAGGAAACAGAGATAGCCTTATTTTACAAGAACAACAATCGGCAGCCATCAATCTTATACTTACCGGATGTATGTTAATGGGTGGCTTATTCTTTATGGGTTTATATCTGCTTGGAAAAAAAGATAAGGTTATTCTGCTGTTTTCCCTGTTTTCTATAGTTTATTGTTATAGAATGATAGGTACAGATACCTATGTGCTACATACCATTATCCCAGATCTTAGCTGGTACCTGACCTTACGATTAGAGTATCTTTCCTTATTTATTGGTATAGGTCTTTTTGCATTGTACACGTTACATCTATATCCTAAAGACACCAATAAACTTGGGGTAAGCCTCATATTTGGTTTATGTGTTATGTTTAGTATAGCTGTAGTTTGCTTACCACCAGTTTACTTTACTCAATTAATCAATCCTTTTTTGGTAGTAATGATATCATGCATATTATATGTTCCTTATATATATGCAAAAGCGTACAAAAAGAACAGACCTGGAGCTAAATACACCTTAATAAGTTCGTTTCTGTTGTTTCCGGCATTTGCCATCTCTTTACTGCATTACTGGCAAATTATCCCTTCCTATCAGCTAGTCAGTTTCTTGTGTTATATTACATTCTTTTTTCTTCAATCATTAACATTATCCTATAGAGTTTCATTTGCGCTGAAAAAGGCAAAAGCACAAGCTGAGGAAGGACTGATTGCTAAAAGCGAGTTTCTTAGCAATATGAGCCATGAGATTCGGACGCCATTAAATGCGGTAATTGGCATGAGTCATTTGCTGCTAAGAGGTAATCCGAGTGCAGATCAGATAGAACAGTTGGATGTGTTACGTTTTTCGGCAAATAATCTTTTGGCTATAGTAAACGATATATTAGATTACCATAAAATTGAATCAGGAACAATATCTATTGAACGTTCCGAAATGGATATTGTATCTATTACTGAGTATATTGTTAAGGGTCTTGAAATGGCTGCGAAAGACAAAGGTTTAATTCTTGCCTTAACAATAGATAAAACTTTACAAAACAAGGTAATTGGGGATCCGACCAGAACTACACAGGTAATTACAAACCTGGTACATAACGCCATAAAATTTACCGAAAAAGGTTCCGTAAAGGTTTCTATAACGGTAGCATCTCAAAGTAAAACATCAATAACTCTTTCTATTGAGGTAAAGGATACAGGCATCGGCATCTCAAAAGAGAAATTGGCTATTGTATTTGAGCGGTTTATGCAAGTAAACACTTCTGGCTTTAAAGGACCAAAAGGTACCGGCCTCGGATTAGCCATATCTAAAAAAATCCTTGAATTACAAGATTCAACCTTAAATGTAAAAAGTATTGAAAGCAAAGGCTCTACTTTCTATTTTGAGCAAACTTTTGAAAAAGCTGGAAAAAGAAATGAGAGCAATTACAATGCAGAAGAAACTATACAAAATTTAAAACCTTTTGATGGATTAAATATTTTATTAGTTGAAGATAACCCAATGAATATTCTTGTAGCTCAACGCTATCTTGAGGGTTGGGGAGCCTCAATCGATGTAGCCTTAAACGGCTTTGAAGCACTTCATAAATTTGATAACTCCAGACATAAAATTGTGCTTATGGACTTGCAAATGCCAATTCTTAATGGATATGAAGCAGCAAGAAAGATGCGCAAGACTGGCGTTACAAAACCAATAGTAGCACTTACTGCTAACCTGGCAAGCGAAATACAAGATCAGATAAAAGAAGCAGGTATAGATGATTACATTATAAAGCCATTTTTACCGGAAGAGTTATTCAAAAAAGTATTGCATTATACTTTGGAAGATAGATAACCTAAACCAGAGCTTTCAGGAAAAAATTCAACTTTGTTATAAAAAATCTTAATGACTGCAAGGTTGATCTCACCAAAAAAATTTCAATGATCTTTAAAATTCAGATTTTCTTCTAAATTGACATGGTACTTTACCTTATTAAAAAAATGAGGTATGAGTACTAAAAGATTTTCTACAGTGTTTTCCGTTTTAGGGATATACATGTTTCTTTCATTTCTAGTAAGGATTACATTCCTCATTTGGTCTGCAAAGGATGTAGATGTCAGTTTAATTTCTGTTTTAAGATCTTTTGCAAGTGGTTTTGCTTTTGACTTAACTGCAGGTTTATGTTTCCTGTTTCTATATGTTATCTATCTTTTTTTTCTCCCAAAAAGATGGATTGGCTCTGTACTTGATAAGGCATTTACCTATATCTACTTATCTTTAACTCTTTTTATTATTTATTTCAGTTTGATGGCTGAAATTCCATTTTGGGATGAATTTGGAGTAAAGTTCAATTTTATAGCAGTTGACTACCTGATATACACTTATGAAGTTGTTTCGAACATAAATCAATCTTATCCATTGCCTCTGGTAATTGCTATATTATTGATTTTGGTTGTGGCTACATTTATTTTGTTATACAAAACTAAAGCTTTAAGAAAAACATTTTCAGACAAAAGTTCCATCCGTATCCGAGCTATCTACGCTGTTCCTTTATTACTTACAACTTTATTGTTATTAGGATTATTACAAAATAAACAAGCAGATTTTAGTAATAATGCAGTAATAAATGAGCTTGGAAAAAATGGAACATTTTCTTTTTTTGCCGCTTTTAGGTCGAATGAGCTCGATTACAATAGTTTTTACCCTAAACTTCCCGAGAAAGAAATTTACAGTATTGTTAGAAAGCATCTTTTACAGGAGAATCAGAATTATACCTCTGAACAGTGGGATAATATTATCAGGTATACAAAAGGAACAAACGAAAAAACGCCAAATGTAATATTAATTGCCATCGAGAGCTTTAGCGCAGATTTTTTAAGCACATTTGGCAATAAGGAAAATATTACCCCTAATTACGACAGTCTTGCTATTAACAGTATTTTCTTTGAAAATATGTATGCTACTGGTACAAGAACTGTTAGGGGAATGGAGGCGCTTACACTTTGTGTACCTCCAACTCCGGGGAATAGCATTGTAAGAAGACCCGATAATAAAGGTTTATTTTCGACAGCCACTGTTTTTAAAGAAAAGAATTATCAATCGTACTTTATTTACGGAGGCGATGGGTACTTTGATAATATGAATAACTTTTTTGGTGGGCAGGGGTTTGATATTGTAGACCGAGACAGAGGCAATCCCCTATCAGATGACATTCCTACTCACCGCTTCAAAATTCCTGACAATGAAATAAGTTTTGAAAATGCCTGGGGTATTTGTGATGAGGATTTATATAATCAGGCCATAAAGTATGCTGATAAGACCTTTGCCCGGAATACTCCATTTTTTCAGTTTGTAATGACTACGTCCAACCATAAACCTTACACATTTCCTGATGGTAAAATTGACCTACCTAAAGGAAATAGAAATGCGGCAGTAAAGTACACTGATTATGCATTAGGAGCATTTATTGCTAAAGCTAAAAAGAAAAGCTGGTTTGCCAACACTGTGTTTGTTATAGTAGCTGACCATTGCGCAAGCAGTGCAGGCAAATGGGAAATAAATATAGATAAGCATCACATACCCGCAATCATTTATAATCTACCAAATCGATCTCAAAGAATTGACAAACTCGTTTCGCAAATTGATTTGATGCCTACATTATTTGGCTATTTAGGATGGACCTACAATACTGTTTTTTATGGTAAAGATGTAAATGAAATGAAAGCTTATGAGGAACGGGCTTTTATAGGAAACTACAGGACTTTGGGAATGCTTAAAAGAAATTTATTTACTCAAATAGACGATCGCAAAAGAGTAAAACAATTTTCGGTTTCTGAAAAAGACAATTCACTAACTGAGGTAAAATCTCAGGACAAAGAATTAGTATCAGAAACAATTTCTTATTACCAGACTGCAAGTGAAAGGTTTAAAAATGGCAGAATGAAAGAGTTGAACAAAAATAGCCACTAATTATTATAAATTTCTACCAATGAGACACTTAAAGGAAACAATATGTATTTTACTACTATGCGCTTTTGCCATAAAAACTCAAGCTCAAAAGAGTTTGGATGTCAATAAAGTAACGATTTCCGGCATAGTAAAAAGCAGTGAACTCATAAGTACAATTCCATATGCTAATGTAGTTTTAAAACATGTGAAAGATAGCAGCTTCGTTTCCGGAACTGTAACAGGCGAAGACGGAAGGTTCACGATTGAAGGAATTAAGCCGGGTAACTATCTTTTAGAGGCATCTTATATTGGGTTCCAAAACAAGTTGCAACATTTATTTATTGGTAGCCTTTCCCCATTTTTAGATGTTCCACCAATTGAATTAAAGGAAAAATCTACTTCGCTTGATGGCGTAAATATTACCGCTAAAACCAGTGATGTAAGTAGTAAGCTAGATAAGAAAACTTACTCTTTGTCTGACAATATCAGTCAAAACGGTGGATCTGTATTACAAAGCATGCAAAATCTTCCGGGTGTAACCGTGCAAGACGGAAAGGTACAACTAAGGGGTAATGACAAAATAACTATTCTGATTGATGGAAAACAAACTGCATTAACAGGATTTGGGAGTCAGACAGGTCTGGACAATATTCCTGCATCAGCAATTGACAAAATTGAAATCATTAATAACCCCTCTTCAAAATACGATGCCAACGGTAATGCAGGAATCATTAATATCATTATGAAAAAAAACAAACAGAATGGTTTTAATGGAAAAGCAGGTTTTACTTCCGGTTTAGGCTCGTTGTGGGTAAGAAAAGAAAACTTGCCTACAATTAGACCCCAATATACGTTTACGCCGAAAATCAATCCATCATTGTCTCTCAATTACAGAAAAGATAAAGTGAATCTTTTTCTACAGGCCGACAACCTTTATACACATACGCTAAACAAGAATGAGTTTGTAACCCGAACTTATGATGATGAAACTGTTATTAATTCACAGTTGAAACGAAACAGAAATACTAATTTTTTAACAACTAAGACCGGGCTTGATTGGAATATCGATGAGAAGAGTATGTTCACAGTTTCGGGAATGTATGGTAGCGAGAAAATTATAGACAGGGGTGATCAGCCTTTTTTTAATGGCAATAAGCTTGAACGAATTCGCCTTTGGCAGTTTTTGGAAGATGAACTAAAAACAACGGCAATGGCTAGCGCAGCTTACCAATATAAATTTAAAGATGCCGGCCATTTGCTAAATGCTGGTTTTAATTACACATTTCACCGCGAGGATGAAAAGTACTTTTACGACAATTACCTACCTGAATCTAAAGGTACTGATGCTTTTAAACTATTATCGGACGAAAAGGTGTATGATTTTAATATAGATTACATTAAGCCCTTAAAATACGGACGGATAGAGACCGGGGTTAAGTTGAGAAACAGAAGTATCCCTACTAATATGAATTTTATTCCGGGAGCTAACTCTGTTTTAGACAGTGATGCCGGTGGTTGGGCTACCTACAAAGAACTAATACCTGCCGTATATGGTAATTACGTTTTTGAAAACGAAAGATGGGAAGCTGAATTGGGCTTACGCGTTGAGTATGTAAAAATTCAGTATGATGTAAACCCTGATCACCCAACATATAAAAGTGATGGTTACAATTACACACAACCTTTTCCTAACCTAAGGCTGGCTTACAAATTGGACAATAACAACAAACTATCTTTATTTTACAACAGAAGAGTTGACAGGCCTAATGAGGTAGATATCCGTATTTTCCCGAAATACGATGATGCTGAAATTATTAAAGTAGGCAACCCAACATTACGTCCACAGTTTACCAACTCTATTGAGTTGGGTTATAAAAACAGTTGGAACAACGGATATTTTTATTCAGCCTTATATCATCGTTTTGCAGATGGTACTATCACAAGAATATCAAGCATAGTTCCAGGCAGCAAGCTTATTTATGCTATATTTCAAAACGCAAACAAAAGTTATAATACTGGTGTAGAAGCAATTTTGAGTCAAAAGGTGTCTGATATTTATTCGTTTAATGTTAACGGGAATATTTACAGAAATAAAATCAATGCTTTTACGGTACAAAATTTATATCCAACACCCAATACTTTTTATGCAGATAAGCAAACAGCTATATCAGGAAATGTTAAGTTGAACAATATTCTGCATGTCTCCAATAGCTTTGATGCACAATTGACGGCAGTTTATTTAGCACCTGACATTATACCTCAGGGTAAAATTCAATCCAGATTCTCGATAGATACAGGTTTAAAAAAATCTGTCCAGAAGGGCAAAGGAGAAATTTTCTTTAATGCTACCGATCTATTAAATACAATGACTATTAAAAGGCAAATTGATGGTAACGGTTTCAGGTATACCAGCGATGATTATTACGAAACACAGGTGATTAGATTAGGATATAGTTATAAATTTTAGTTATTTTTATAACTATTGGTCTTGTAAATGAAAAATCTTAACACGTTATTCTGTTTATTATTTGTATTACTTAGTAGCATAAGTGGCAAGTCGGTTACTTTAATAAGTAAAGCCAATACCTCTGCAAAAGTTGTAAGTGCTGCCAATACCTTTATCAAATCTTTAAATGCCGATCAGCAAAATGCAGTTGTTGTTGACTATGTTAAAGAGAATGCTACAAAATGGACAAACCTACCATGTGGATTGCAATGTAGGCTTGGGGTTTTATTAGGCTCATTAACAGATATACAGCTTCAAAATGCCAAAGAAGTAGTTAAAGCTGCGATGGGAACTCAAGTTTCAAGGGGGTATGACCAGGCTATGCAAATATTAGCGGCAGATGGTTTTCTGGGCACTACGCGCAATGGTTATTCATCAGGAAATTATATTATTGCATTTCTGGGTAAACCGTCCCTTACAGAAAAATGGCAACTTCAGCTAGGTGGGCATCATCTGGCAGTGAATCTAACATTTGATCAGGGTAAGGTTATTGGAGCTTCGCCACTGTTTATTGGCTTAGAACCCAAAACCTGGACTGCAGATGGTGTAACCTACACCCCTCTTAAAGCAAATCATGATCTGTTGACTGGTATTCTGGCCTCACTGAATACTAAACAATTAGAAACTGCTAAATTGAACAGTGGTTTTAGTGATGTTTCTGTAGGTCCTGGCGCGGATGGCAAGTTCCCCGCCGCAAAAGCCGGATTAAAAGTTGGCTTATTGAATAAGCAGCAAAAGGCAATGGTAACTGAAGCCATAAAGGCCTGGGTTGAAATTGCTGATGATGCTACTGCCAAAAAACTAATTGCAGTCTACACAGCAGAAATAGACAATACTTACATAGCATATTTTGGAGGGCCAGCACTTACAAATAAAGGCGATTATATAAGAATTGACGGGCCATCTGTGTGGATTGAATTTATTTGTCAGCCTGGGGCTGTATTTCCGGCCGAGGTGCATTATCATACGGTTTACAGGGATCACATCCGTGATTACGGCGGTAGTTTTAGTTTTTTTAATTAACTTCATCCCACCTTATTGTCAACCGACAGCGGGTATTACATTTAATCTTTATTAGCAATCTTAAAAAATGGCATTACCTAATATCTTTACTAAATCAGTTTCTGATGAGATAATTACAAGAATTAACAACTTAACTTCTGAAAACCAACCTGAATGGGGTAAAATGGATGTTGCCCGAATGTTGGCGCACTGCAATGTAACCTATGAATTGGTTTATGAGGACATCCACAAAAAGCCTTCGGGTATTTTAAAGTTTATATTAAAGATGATGATAAAAAATAAGGTTGTTAATGAAAAACCTTATGGCAAAAACGGAGCCACCGCACCACAATTTTTAATTACTGACCCCAAAGTGTTTGAAACTGAGAAAGCCCGGTTGATTAAATATATTGAAAAAACACAGCAATTGGGCGAAACTCATTTTGATAATAAAGAATCGCATTCATTTGGCCCCCTTACCAAAGCAGAATGGAACAATATGTTTTATAAACACCTCAACCATCATTTAAACCAGTTCGGGGTTTAGTTTGTGTGTTACCCGAATGCTATAATGCTAACGTTAATTCATAATCGCTAATTGCAAAGAACAGATTTTGGATCTGATGAACATACTCTACGCGTTTTAGGGTATGTTCGTTATACTGTACAATCCAGATTTCATGATCATTCTGATCTATGGAATTTAATAAATTGAATTCGTTGCTTTGCCCTTCACTATCTTCTACATAGGTAATGAATGAGCTTAGCTTAACTTGCAAGCCTAATGATGATGCCCAATACTGGTTTATTGGAACGCCCTTATATTCGCCATGAAATGATTCCCAAAATTTTTGAGTTTTAAAATGGTCTTCGGTTACAACAAACCAGCTTCCATCTTTAAGGCCAACAATGTTCCCAATTCTTAATTCATGCGCATCCATATGATTTATTTAATTAGCTATTACTAAATATACCAACTGGCAGGCTAATTTTTTAATTTTGTTTTTAAAAAGATTAATGGGTCATAAAAACGTTGATTGAGCTGTTTTTGATTCATAGTTAACCAGCTGGCACAGCCGTAATCGTCAAAACTTTTACGAATCTCCAGGTGAAGGTGATGATAATCCCCACCGTATTTTTTCGACTCTTGTTTTGTAAATAAACGCGCCAGTTTTGTTTCGTGGGTTACCTGCTGGCCTTGACTCACATATACCTCTTTTAAGTGTTTGTAAGAAGTAAACATCATTTTACCATCCGCAAGTTTGTGCTTTATTACTACGGTGCGCTGGTTTTCTGCTAAATGTACAGAGCATACAATGCCTTTGGCTATTGGATAAACACTTACCAAATTCGTTTTAGGCTTTAAAGGATTGATGTCTATTGCCGTGTGTATGTGTCCTTTATAGAAACTATCCCGATGATCTCCAAATATGCTGATTACCTTGATTTGCTTTATGTCTTTTCTGTTAGATACGTCAAATGGCAACAGCCAATCTGTAGCCACCACTACCGGAGCGATATCGATATAATAAGGTTTCCATCTGTCTTTATCAGTATCTATTGCTGGCTTTTGGATGTTGAACAATAAAAATAAAGTAGCTAAGAGCGCTGTCTTGATCATTGTATTTTTTTAAGCTTTAAAACTTCTTTTTTGGATAACACGACCGGTTTAAAGGTTACTGGTTCTAAAGGAAGATCATTTTTGTCTGTTTTTACAGAATTTATAGCATCTGCAACATCCATTCCTTCTACTATTTCCCCAAAAATGGTACAATCATTATCCAAATGTGGGGTTCCTCCTATTGTTTTGTAGGTCGTTCGCTGTAATGGTGAGAATTTAATCCCTTTCTTCTTTTCCAACGCATCCAGCTGCTCGTTTGTTTGCGGTTTACCCACTACCAGATATATTTGGGTTAGGTAGGAACTTTTTTCAGGATTGTCATTTCGTCCAGCTCCAAGAGCACCTTTTTTATGAAACAGTGTCGGGGTAATCTCTGCAGCTAGTCGTTGTATGGGTACTTCAGGATGCAATTTTTCTCTTTCAAGGATAGTTTCGTCAAGTTCTCCTCCCTGACTTACAAATGATTTGATAACACGATTAAACTGAGCATTATTGTAAAGGCCCTTTTTAATGGTTTGCAGAAACATGTTTCTGTGTTTTGGTGTTTCATCATACAAAAGCAGGGTAATGTTTCCTTTGTTCGTAATGAGCCTTACATAGGTAGACTGCGCGTTAGTGATGAACGTGAATAATAAAAGTAGCAAAGTTAGGACAGGAGTTCTCATCTGATTTTTCCAGTTTTAAGAATATCTAACGAATATAAAAGATTATTTGATTGATTCTGTCGATATACTCTTGCTTTCGGTCGGTAAATTAGGATATCTGGTAGATTCCCTTCATAATGGCTTAGTTGGCGGCATAAACATTGTACTATGGCTGTCAAATAAAACATACACAAAATGAAAAGAATACTTTTAGCTGTAGTTTTCGGAGTAGCTTCGTTAAGCAGCATAAACACTCAAGCGCAGGTAAGCGTAAATATAAATATAGGTTCTCAGCCTCAATGGGGTCCGGCTGGTTATGATCATGTTGATTATTATTATCTTCCTGATATAGATACTTATTACAATGTACCTAATAAACAATACATTTACCTTAATAATGGAAATTGGGTGTTTAATAATAGTTTGCCATCAAGGTATAGGAACTATGATTTGTACAATAGTTACAAAGTTGTAATTAACTCACCTAAACCCTATTTATCACATAAAGTACATGTTAAAGAATATAGCAAGTACAAAGGTTACAAAGGAAAACAAAAAGTAATTAGAGATAGCAGAAGCATTAGACAGGCCAAACCTGAGAATAATAAAAACAAATACCGTGAAGCAAAAGGTAATAGCAAACATGATAAAAGAAATGAAAAAGGTGGTAGGCATTAAACCTACCCCTTTAATGCTTTAACTATCTGTTCTATCAATCCGGCCTCTACAAATGGCTTACTCACTATACCAGAGAAACCCTTAGTAAGAATTTTATTCGTTTCAAATTCTTCAGGACTTGCACTAATTACTATTACCGGGAGTTTATGTTGCGGTGCAGGTAATTTTCTAATGGCCTGAAGTAACTCATACCCATCCATTTCGGGCATTTGAATATCCGTTAAAACCACTTTTATGTTTTCTTTAGCAAGAACATCCAGAGCTTCTTTTCCATTTGCTGCACTATAGAATTTAACATTCCATTTTTGTGTCATCATTTTCAGGAATTTCAGATTTAGGTCATTGTCATCAACTGCAAGTATATTTATTCCATTAAATAATGATAATGGATCTTCCTTTATTTGATTTACTGCAAGTGCCTCATTACCGTTATTTTCGAGATATGGAATATAAAAACTAAAAGTACTGCCTACTTTTTCTGTGCTCTTTACACTTATTTTACCCCCCTGAAGTTCTACAAACTGCTTACATATGTATAGTCCAAGCCCTGTACCTGTTTTGCCTTTTGAAGAGCTTGTTTGATAATATTTGGAGAACAGGTTGGCCTGCTGATCAGCACTAATTCCCATTCCGGTATCTGCTATGCTTATCTCCAATCTAGGTTTATTATTCACCTTAGTTAATTCAGCATTCACTGCAATCTGCCCTTCTTTGGTATATTTAATGGCATTGCTTAACAGGTTAATCATAATTTGTTTTAACCTAAAACTATCTCCAAGTAAAATGGCCTCCTTATCTCCTTTAAATTCGTAATTAAGTTTCAGCTTTTTCTTAGTTGCGCTGAATTCCATATTTTCTATTACACCTTTTAATATAAAATCGGGATTAAACGGATCAGAATTGAATTTAAATTCGCTATTCTCCATTTTAGCGGCATCAAGCGTATCATTCAAAGTACCCAAAAGCATATCCGAAGATAACCTGATAGAATCGAGCATATCAGATTGACGTTTTGATAGTTCTGTTTGACTAAATATGTACAAAAAGCCTTTTATAGCAGTTAATGGATTCCTTATTTCATGGCTCATATGTAATAAAAGATCCATCTTTTGCTGTGCAATGGTTACAGCTCGTTCATTTTCTTTTCTTAGTTGCACTTCTGAACCATTAAGTTTTACAATAAATACTATCAGGAGCATGGCAAAAACCAATACCAAAAATAAAGCCGCTAAATACAATCTGTTTAGTAAGTCTGTAGATTCCTGGTAGCTTTTAAAAGCCATTGCCTTAAATTCATCAGCCATATTGTAGTTGAGCATTTTAACTTCGTTAACTATACTTTCAAGTTCAGTACTTATACGATCGTTTAGGCTTATCAATTCACGTTGCATGGTAAGCATCTTAACATTTCTTTCCTGAAGCTGCTGAAGCTTATTTAAATACACTGCCCTTTCTTTGCCGACACCCTTGCGGGTTGTAAGTGCAGAATTATTGTCTGTTACCTGACGATGGTTAATTTCAACTACTGCTGTTGGTGAAGTGGCTGTTTTGTTAGAAATAGCATCTTTTAACCTTGAAAAGAGCCCTTTTTTCTGTACTACTACCTCTTTACGAACGGTATCTGTTTTACTTTTTACTTTCTTATCTGATTTAATACTGGTAACTACTTTCTCTTCTCCTTTATTTCCTTCAGCTTCAAAAGTAGCGTATACCGTTAGCAAAGAATCGAAATTATGCTTAAGTGAATAGAGTTTATCAGAAAGTTGCAGTTTCTTATTATACCAATTCTTTACCTTTACACTTTGATTTTGTGTAAGTTGAAGTGTATCTGTATTTCTTTTCAATAAAGCATCAATCTCTTCAAAAGCTTTTGACAGCTTTGCTTTATAATCATCACTTTTTGTACTCTTAGCATTTAGTAATGACTCCTGAAAATCATCTTCAGCCTGATGCAAAAGCAGCAATATTTGCTGAGGCTTTGAACTGTCCACTTCTACATTGTTGGCTTGTTTAACTATGTTTTCTAGTTTATGTGATATGGAGTTTCGCACAAAAAGTGCCGCAACTGCTAGAACAATTACAATAACCAAAAAAGCAAGAAGAATTTTTCTGGATTGAATCTGTGTGTATGTTACTTTCATTAAGCTATGTTAAACAAGGAAGACTAAGTGCGACCATATAATTTCAGTCACGTTGTGCATATAGGCAAATAGTATACCAATGGTTTAGATGTCTTTATAGCTACTTCAGCTCGTTTATCTCATATTAATTACCCACTTCATGAAAATTTTTACTCAAGTTGTAGATAAAAATAGCTTTAATCTAAAGGCCAAGTTCTGCTTGATGACCAAGGTACGCCAGATGATCTGCTATTTCGTTTGTTTTGATAAAGTCGGTCTGTTTGCTTGTTTGCTCTTCTTTTATTGTATTGCACTTAGTTCTGGTGAACAAAACACTTGCAGCTATGCCAACTGCAAGTCCTGTAATAAATCCAAAGTAGGCTATTGATTGATCAGGTTTCTTTAGTTTCATAATATAAGTTTCTATATTAAGAACATTTTATATAATAAAAGTGTTTTAGAAAATTCCGCTACATTTTTGATACATCCAGTTAAATACTTTATAAAAATGTAGCGGAATAATTGTTCATATCATGTTCAATCTATTTTCATTTTGGTGTAACAGATTTCTGGCCGTCCATTTTTCTCTCTAACCCATGCAATTAATACCTTATCATTTATAGATGTGATGACAGCGTGATGATCTGATTGTTGGCCATCAGTAATTGCTACAGTTTTTGCTTCTTTACCTGGGGTTAAGGTCCTCAATACTATTTTTGAAATTGCAGCTGGTCCATGGTTCATCGTCATACCTTCGTGTGAGTGCTTCATTTTCATTTGCTTCTCTTCAGGTTCATCTTTTAATTCTTCGCAAACCATAACCAATTGATCATTTACAAGAGAAATTAACTGAGGGTGCCTGCCTTGTGCTGTAATTAACTTACGTTTGTTAAAATCTGTAGTTTTGTGTAATGAGGCATTATAGATCCCTGAACCACCACCCGCAGTAAACCAAACTGCATCTACACTTTCCTTTGTAGCCGCAAGTGAAGGCCCTGAATGCGGACAGCCATCTATTTGCCAGTTGTCATTACTAATGGTTTTTACAGCACTAAAGGTTTTTCCGTTGTTAGTAGATAGTTTATAGCCCATATCTCTAACCTGCTTATCTGAAAGTCCAGTAGGAAATGTTATATTTCTAAAAGCTAAATGAATATTGCCTGTTTTATCAGTAAGAATATCGGTTCTGCAGCATTCACATGTGCCTTTTTCAAGGCAGGTATCTAAACCAAAACCTCTACCCTTATTTGTTTTCGCAAAGAATAAGGCTGATCCTTTGATACTTTTGCCATATCGACCATCGAGCCATATGGCTGCAAGCTCTCCATCCTTCAATGTCGTGATGTCAAAAAAACTGCGGCCATAATTGTGTGTTGTATCTGAATGCAGAAATTGTGACGCAGACCAGGTTTTACCATTATCAGTTGAGGAACTGTAATAAATAGCACCTGCATAAGGATTCTTTTCATTAGGAAACCGTTTTGCATATACAGCAATCACAGTACCATCAGCCTTAAAAGCTAATTTCCCCATACTTTCAGCTGAAGTACTGATCCCGCTGGAAGCGGGAACAGTAACTGGGTTGCCAAACGTATTGGTTTGCTCATTATAACTTGCATACTTTAAACGATAAAGAGAATCATTACTATCCTGTTCAGACCAGCAAAGTACTGGATTACCTTTACCATCCTTGGTTAAATAAGCTCCTAAAGCCTGCCCTTCAGTACTCAAGGTGCCGATTGTAACCTTGCTTTGCTTCTCCTTACATGCTGTAAGAAAAATGAATCCTGTAAACAACAATGTTATTATTCTGTTCATTTTAGTATTTTTTAGAATATGTATTTAACATTTAACCCGCCATAGCCATTTCGCCTTGGTGAAGGATTAAAATATGCTGGCTGACTTCCGTTAAAGCTGGCTGCATTTAAGGAAACAATTGAACTATAATTCTTATTTAAAATATTATCCAGCCCAGCATATAGGTTTAATTCAAGGTGTTTAGCTACTTGTTTCCTGTATCCCAATTTGGCATTTACAACATTATAAGAGGGATTGTAATTTGTATTTGCATCGTTCAACGGTAATTTATCACTATAAAAGTAGCTTCCGTAGAAATACAATCCACTTTTGGTTTCAACATCTATACCTGCATTTACCATCCATGGGGCAATACCGGTTAGTTCATTTCCATCATATGTGGCTGTAACCTGGTTCTGAGCATTTAATGTTTTGTAGTCTTTGAACTTAAAATCGGAATAGGTTAAGGCAGCAAATGGACGCAAGCTAAGTATCTGACTATCATCCTCAGGCTTGAATAGTTGATATGATAATGAAAGCTCTACGCCATTGTGGCTAGTTTTACCTGAATTGTTGTAAATGGTGATACCTTGCTGTATAGACTGAGCAATTAGTTCTCCCTTCATGTCCATTTTAAATAAAGCCAGATCATATTCCAAACGTGATTTTAAAAGATTGCCCTTCGCATTAAACTCATAGTTCATCCCCTTTTCTGCCTGCAAATTTGGATTGATAGAACCATCAACATTCTTTATCTCTGAACTTGAAGGAGGCGAAAAACCTGAACTTACACTTGCATGCAAACTGATCGCATCACTGAAAGTATGGCTAAGGGCGATGCGTGGTGTAGCTTGCGGATCAAATTTTTTAACACCACTCTGGTTCTGTTTCAGGTAATCCCGAACATCGTAGTTTAAGCTGTTATAACTAAGACCTAAAGTTAAGGTGGTGTTTGTAGATAACTCTGTTTCAGACTGATAAAATAATGAATATTGGGTATTCCGATAGTCGACATTAGAGTTTATAGCTCCTTCTTTACCCTGATTATTTACGTATTGTACCCCCTTTGTTAAACCGCCGTTAAACTCTGCACCAACTGTAAATTTAGTAGGCAAAATACTAAATTCAGGATCATAGGCAAAGCGGGTCCGGCCACCATAACTTTGATAGGTATTACGGATATATGCATAAGGAAGCGGGTGATTCAAGTCATAGAAATAGGTAAAAACACTTGTTGTGTTAGAAAATTGATCGTTAAAGCGATATTGCTGACCCAAACCTACCCTTGTCCAATTCTGATACCTGCCAGCCTTTTTATCAAGATTGGTAGCGTTTGCTTGCTTTGGATTTGCAGCAATCTGATCCTGAGTTAATGATCCGGGGATTTGCGAATACTGTGTAGTTCTGTTCAGCATTAGAGTAATAATACGTTTATCACTTGGAAAAAGCTGGAAATTACCGGTTAAAAATCTGCGCATATCTTTACTATGTTCGCGATAGCCATCATATTCCTGCCAGCCATAAGAAGCATAGCTATTTACTTTATCTCCACCACTTCTGTAGGTAGTGGCTAAGCGATGCAAGCCATAGGAACCAACAAGTGCGGAAGCTTCTATGCTCTGCTCCTGGTAGGGCGAACGCTGTAACTGGAAATTAATAACTCCTGCAGTTCCTGCGCCATAAATACTTGAAGCAGGACCCTTTATTACTTCTGCTCTGCCAATGCTGTTTACATCTAAAGCTTCAATTCTGGTAGTGCCGTCGGCTTCTGTAACAGGGATTTCATTTACATAAATCTTTACATTACGAATGCCGTAAGAGGCACGAACTCCATTCCCTCTTATTGAAATTCTGGCTTCTGAGAGTGTACTTTGATCCATCCGAACACCGGGGATGGAGTTTAAGGCAGGTTGTAATGAAACTGCGCTTCCACGATTGATATCTCTTGAGGTTATTAATGAAATCCCTCCTGCTGTTTCCTTGCTTGTTTTATTTTCACTATAGCCTGCAACCCTAACTTCATTTAGACTTACCCCATCTGCATCAAGCTGTACATTGAGCTCATTTTGATTGGCATTGATTTTAATGATCTGTGATTTGTATCCTGGCAAAGTAGCTTTTACCTGTCCGTCTGGCTGATCACTACTAATTTCAAAGTATCCTTTAGTATCCGACTTGCCAACTTGTTGAGCTGTTTTTGTTGTTAAAATAACACCAGCTAATGGTTGACGTGTTTGTGAATCGTAAATATGGCCTCTAACTGGCTGTGTTTGGGCGTGCGCATGAAAAAATATCATAGCCAGCCCTATAGATATATATAAGTATCTGAATAGGTGCATTATAAAAAATTAAAGTTTAATTGTTATTCCATGAAAATATCAGAATGTGACATTCTGTTGTAGTTATTGACTACGCCTGTGGCGGATGGAATATGGTGCCGGAGTACCTTGGAAGGGCAAAAGGTAACTCTATCGGTTTAAGAACTTTAATTAATTGGGGTAAAAAGTTAAAGATTGTTTTATTTGTGACTAATGCTTCCTGAAAATGACCTTTTTGAGCAGCACGACTTTGATTCTTTTCTTTTTCTTCGGCCTGTTTTAGCTTTTTCATCAGGTAGCATTTCCCGTTACAATGCATCATTGGCTTGTCCCGGTTCTCGCAGAGTTCTGAAGCAATATAATTTTTATTCAGCTCAAATCCTGCATAAATAAAGAATCTGCTAAAATTAGCAGTCAGTATCATAAAAATTAAAGAAAAAGCGATAAGGCTCCTGAACATAATTGCTGCAAAGGTAGTGCTTATATAACATTAAACAATATTATTATTTCTTGGCGCCAAAAGATAATGGAATATTATATTTTACTCTTACCGGACGTCCGTCCATTACGCCCGGAATCCAGGCTGGGGAATTTTGAATGGCTTTTACAGCAGCCTCATCGCAACCGTCACCAATTCCTTTTTCTACAACAACATTGCTTATTGAACCATCCCTTTCTACTACAAATGACAGTAGAACTTTTCCCGATGTGCCATTTCTTTTGGCTTTATCAGGATACACTAAACTTCCTTTAAGGTATGCTGCAAATCCTTGCATCCCTCCTTTAAATTGAGGAGGAGAATGAAGCGCATTAAACTTAACTAAAGCTGAAGTATCCAACTTACCTACCATTTTCTGATAGACTTTGCTGGAATCAATATTATTTGAATCACTTTGTGAATAGCCTAAAAAAGGCAAACATAGAAAAAGTAAAATAGAGCATGTTTTCATAATTCAATCTAATATAAATTATATTTTTAAGATCAATTAATAAATTTTTATATTAATAAAATGAATAAATTATTCTATGCCCCTTTATTACTAATATTTATTTTAGGCGGATTTACATTAGTAAAATTGCCATTAAACATCCTTCAAAAGGGATTAATTGTTGATCTTGATGCTAATAAAGGCGTTGTTGTAAACGAAGACAATAAGGTAGAGAAATGGTTAAATCAAGCACTAACACCTGCCGTTAAAGAATTTGTGAAACAAGATGAGGGACGAAAAACTAAAGGTTCAGGGATGCCATCTTTAAGAAGTAAACTCACAGAACTAAACGGGCACAATACAATAGTTTTTAATAAACAAGAGCTTGTTGCTCATGATGAGGATGCGTTTGACCATCTAATTACCGGAAATGGTTATACATGGTTTTGTATTTTAAAGGCTGGAAAGCAATCTGGAGAACTAAAAGATGTAAATTCCTTTTTTGGCAACTTAAAAAATGGCGGAAATTACGAAGGTATTTGGGCAGGACTTAATGACAACAATAGTATTTGGATGGGAAGTAGAAATGGGATAACATTTGGTCGTTGGGATAATAATAACCCTAAAGTTGCAGCCAATTCTGTCCTTGAGCTTAACAAATATTATCTCTTAATGGGTAGAATGGGCAAAGGAACTGATACTGTTACACTTTCTTTATATTTAAATAACGGCAAACTGCCTGTTGTTACTCACCCCTTCCCTGTTAATAAATCAGCAAATTCATCGAAACTCTCAATTGGACAGGAACGTGATGCCATTCAGCATCCAGGCACAGAATCCTTTATTGGGGAGATTTCAAGATTTCTACTTTATGATCGTGCATTAAGTGATAAGGAACTAAATAAAACAGCCAAAGAGCTTAAAAAGATATACAACGTTATAGATTAGTTTAATGTTATAACTTGAAAAATATCTTTTTCCTATACAAGAAATAGAATACTCCCCACTCAACGGCAAATATTGACAGGGAAATTAGAACCATGATAATGTTGTCTGCTAGTCCGGTTAATTTAAAAATAGGCATGGTAATAATCTCAACATACTCATTGAGCCAGTGCTTTCCTACAGTATCACAAAATAGGTAAACAAATATAGAGTTCATTCCTACTACTTCAAAAAGTAGCAATCCTTTACGATTCAGCTTTACATCTATCCACCAATAACACAAAGCTAATGCTAACATGCAAAAACCCAATGAAGCCAATATAAATGAACTAGTAGCAATAGGCTTAATTAATGGGGTGATGTTAGCTGCACTGATGCCATAGCCTATTATAAGTGATGTGATTCCAACTATCAGTAAATATCTTAGTTGATTTCTGTTCTTAATAAATATTTTACCCACTATCGTTCCAGCTATGGTGTGAACCGCGGTTGGTAGCCAGTTGATGAATACATAACCATGGGTGTGTTGTCCAAACAGAATCAGATCTATATAATCACCAAAGTTCTTTCCATCTACAAAAGCTTGATTATATGCGTTTACAGGATTATAGCGATACAAAAGCTCAGTTAAAACTAAAATACCAAAGCACGCAAATATTTGAAATTTAGACTTTAGGTTGAACAATAAAAATGCAATTAATGTAGTAAAAGCCAGTTGAGTAAGAATATCTGTAACATCTAATGCCTCCAGAGATAACCAGTTAGGATCATGTATCCTTTTAAACAGGCCAAAAAACAATAATAACCCGCATCTTTTTAAGGTTTTGATTAGCTGCTGACTCCAACTAACCCCGTTTGATGTTTGACTTGTTAAGGAATAAGCCATAGAAACCCCTGCCATAAACATAAATGCAGGTTGAATTAAATCCCAAAAATGAAGCCCAACCCATTGATTATGAAAAAACTGAGAGATGATCTTAAAACCAACGCTTTCTTTATCTGTAATACATTCTCTGATGTGAGGATAGAGCTCTGTGGTTTCAAGCGTAAGCAAAACCATAACTAAGCCTCTCATAAAATCAAGAGAAAGTAATCGGTTTGAGCTTTTTCTGGTTAGCGAATTTTCCATTTGGTCATAATATATCTACCTAAAAATATATTATTTATTTCAAAAGGCGGTTTAAATAATTACGCAAACGTTTGTTCTTAAAACTTTCAAAAGTTTAGTTTTCTGATGTTTGAACTAAATAAATTTAAACACTAAATTCGGAGACTAGTGAAACTATTATGACTACAAGAAGGAACTTTTTACACAAAGGAATATTAGGGATAGCCGCAACTTCCCTGACCAGCATGCCATCTGCTTTTGCTGGGTCTTTTACACTTGAAAACTCTAAAGTAAAACCTGATCCATTTAAATTGGGTATTGCAGGATATACCTTTATCAATTTCAATTTGGATGAATCGCTTACAATGATGAAAAAGGTTGATGTGCATTACCTGTGTATTAAGGATTTTCATTTGCCGTACAAAAGTACTCCAGAAGAAATTGCTACATTTCATGAAAAACTTAAGAAAAATAACGTAACAGGTTATGCAGTAGGGCCTATATATACCAAAACAAGAAAAGAAATTGATGATGCCTTTGATTATGCCAAAAGAGTTGGTGTTGATTTAGTTATTGGCATCCCCTTACATGCCGACCTTGATTATGTTGCCCAAAAGACAAAAGAATACAACATCCGATACGCCATTCATAATCATGGCCCTGAAGATAAACTATA
>Ga0157370_10002721_pt1 | contig 21145 bp, 16 predicted proteins | sample C35metaG_FD_113463 | JGI IMG/M metagenome (GOLD analysis project Ga0157370, IMG submission 113463) | Corn rhizosphere microbial communities from Kellogg Biological Station, Michigan, USA - C3-5 metaG | ecosystem: Host-associated > Plants > Roots > Rhizosphere > Soil | place: USA: Michigan...
CAAGTCTTTCAAAAGCGTGTGGCGATTCCAAGGTCCGCAGTACTGAGGAAGATGTGCGACAAGTCGGTAGCCGCACCTCTTGTACCAGTGCGCCACGCTGTCATCGAGGGTCTCAATGAGCGCTTCATGGCATCCATTCTGCAGAGCAAGTGCTTCAAGCCTGTGCAATAGCTCGGTTCCGATGCCTTTCCCACGCCATGGAGCATCTACCCATAGGTAACTGATAAAAAGACGGCCAAACTCAGTTCGACCTGTGACACCGCCAACTAAGGTCTCATCATCCATCAGCGTGCAGGCTATGGGATCGGCATTTCCGCCATGTCCGCGCGATAAGTTCTGCCCGTGTTGTATGACGCCTTCAGATACAGCACGCAGATCCTTCTCGTGAATGCTGCCGGTTGTACGCCACTCCTTGCTCATTTCATTCCTTTATGTCGCGTTGAAACAGAGTGACATGCAAGTCGAGTGCCGTTTCTAGCGCCTTGGGCTGGCTGTTATAACCACTTGCGGAAGGTCACAATCGGCAAATGGTTATAGCAGTACGTCATGAGGGGCTGCTTCCGGCCAGAAGTGGTCATCGAGTATCAACAAAAGCTGAGGCAATTCAGGTAGGCTTCTAAGCACTGATTCGAGGAGCCAGCATGCGTATCACCCAAGATTTACGCGCAAACGAAATCCTCAGGCTTGAGTATCTCTTGGAGGGTTTCAACTATTCGGTCTGGGTTAACACCTACGGGCCCTTCGACCTAAATAGAACGCTCCAAGAGCAACTCGCTCATTGTACTGGTAACGAAGTGATCATTGGCGGGCAGTCCTGCGTGACTGCAAGCGAGGCACGCGGCGAGGTTACCGAGCAACTGCTGCACGTCGGGGATGGCGGTTACGGCCCACTTGACCTAAATGCTAAGCGCTCCGAAATCCTTAGTCTTCTTGAAGACCTATTCGTGCATGTGCGCCTCGACCATGCAAGCACCATAACCTCATTTTGGCTAACCAAAGGCCATCCGTCATCCCCGGTGTTCTGGGACTTCGCTTTCGATATTCAAAATGGTGGGAAAAGATGGATTTTGATGGGCAGTAGCAGTGACTAGGCCGGGAAAGCCAAGCTTTCTAATGATCTCGCCACGCGTGCTGTTATGACTGCTTTGGTTCGGCTGCGGCCCTTCGCGACAGGCAGAAATCGGCCAAAAGCAGCCTTTCGCATTCGTCAGTCGTCGGGCAAAAGCTTCTTGCCGAGACGGGTTTCAAGCATGGGTCACCGCAGTGGCCATATGATACTATTAGGCAATTGATGAATTTGATTTGCGCCGTCGGCAGATTGCAAATACAGGGTTAGACATGGACGCACATGAGCTATACAGTTTTCTGAGAGATCCGCAGCTGCTTGAGCTAATTGAACTAAATAAAATTTCAAATAACATTTTCGATATTGTTAAGCTCGGCGAAAATCAAAATTCGAGTATGCTTGCATGGTGCATGAATCCCAATGAAGGCCATGCACAAGGTGATGCGGTGATACGTGACTTTCTCGAAAGCGCATACGCAGCTAGCGAGGGTTGCACCTACGACAATAAGAAGTTTTTCGCCGAATGGACACCTGGGCGAATTAGAACTACAAGTTTCGGCGCCGCGTTTGTGACGCGCGAGCTAAGTATCAAAGTGGACGATGGTACTGCAAACGGCAGGCTTGACTTATTTTTGGTCGACCCCCAAAACAAAATCCTTATCACTATAGAAAACAAGGTAAAGGCGTCGCTTAATGCTGTCCAACTTGAAAAGTATGTGGCCGCAGTCAAAGCTCAGCTATCCTCTCGAAAGGTTTTCTCTGAGTATCACCTTGCTTTCATTGTACTAGACAAAGACTTGGAGGCTTATACAGAAGAACAGCTCGGCGCATTGGGTAAGCGATGGGCTTTAATGGATTATAAATGGCTAGAGCTGTCTGCTAATCGAGCACGGCACAACCTTACTCGGGGAAATCAAGCAGCACAAATGCTTGCAGCCTACTGTCAGAGTGTCACAAATTGGGAAGATCCAGCGAGAAAGGAAATCGCCGAAATAATGGCGGATTTAGCACTTTCTCACCCAACCGTTATAGAGTGCCTTCGTAAGCTTAGCGGAACCGCGATGGATCGCTGGGTTTCATCAACGCTGGAGGGGCATGAAGGTGAATTGACCCTCTTCTTGGCCCAACACAAAGTGGTCTGCCAAAAGCTAATAAGCATTAAAGGTGTGGCTAGCATCCTGCCGAAGCTAAAAAAAGCGATGCCGTCGTTACCTGTGGGCTGTATTGAAGAAGGTGGTTATTGGTTTGTCATAAAGCCTCCATCGGCTCAGAAAATTGAACGGGAAGACCATTGGGCGATTTATATTGATCTATATCGCCTAAATCAAATTTCAACAGCTAAATCTCCTAAATTCAATGTAAAACTCGTTTGGGTGAAAAGTGCCTTCGATCCATCTACATGCTCTGAAGTTGCATTGCGCGATTACTTTGAGCCTGAATTCAAAGAGCTTGGCAAGCGCGCCAGTTCGGATAGAAGGCGCATCATGCTGGCTGAGCATGTTACGCCCACTGAGGCCATAGCTGTGGCCGCGGAAACCATTGAAAGACTAGAACAAAGACTCAAGGAATATCTTAAGGCACCATGAGCGTCTAAAGTCGCATGTCGTGACCGGAGGCACCCAGCCAATTTCTGCCGGTGACGACCGACTGTAATGCGCCAAGGTTACGTGTCTTTGAATGCTTACGATTTTAGAAGAGAGCAGCTATGGAAGCAGCTATGGAAAGTGCACCGTCAGAAGATTATACAGAAGACAATCTTTTTTATTGTAGGGTCGATACGTTTCGTGCAACCAAAGATTATTTGCAAGGAGGCTTGTGCGTAAGATTCATAGGTATAGAGGCCGCGAACCGAAATATTTTGAATCATGATGAGGGTGTCGAGACATTTATTGTGGATGTTGACCTCTGGAAATTTGCAGAGATTCTTCACAAACGAAATCCTAATAGAGATACTCGGCATTTTATATATGCTTTCGAGAGCCTCCCAGAGCAACACAATCGATGGTATGCATTACGCATCGAACCGAGTAATTATGCGCGAAACTACCTCTACTCAACATTTTCGGAGGATCCACCTAGATATTTTGAAATAAAAGAGCTTGGAGTTGTTGAGGAGCCAGGGTTGGACGTCAGGCCACCAAGCCAGTCGCTTTCCTCTATAAGAGCATCTCTGATCTCGTCCGGACAATGGATTGTGGATAACCCGCAAACCGCTTTATTGGATCTGCGCTTGGAGGATGAATATTTCGGTGGCGACTTCGTATTAGAGTCATTTCATGTAGGTCAGGGAATGTGCTCAATAGTTCACGACGGCACGTGGGGAATGCTTCTTGATATGGGGGCAGGAAAACCGGTCCTTCGGCCTAAATACCCTACATTGAGTAACGATCTACACCTTGTGACGGACAAATTGAAGGAGCTAAACCTCCTAATGTCGCACTTTGATTCTGATCATTGGAGAATTCTAGCGTGGGATACGAAGCTGAGGAATAAAATTAAAAACATCTACGTACCTTCAGGGGATCGGCCACCAGTTTTCAATGACAAAAATATAAAGAAAAAAATTGTTCAAGTAAGTGACACCTTCATAAGGCTTGCCGCAGACGCTTTTCTTCGCATTTATCGGAGCGATCCTAGCCACTCAGACAGCAATGGCCAATGCTTGGTTACTACGTTCTACAAAGGCGGCAAGCTTGCCTTAGCCCCAGGTGATTACGCTTATCATCGGTTTGCTACCGATGCCAATACGGGCATTCAGGAACTGCTCAGCGAGATCTACAGTGCGGTAATTGTTCCCCATCACGGGGATTTAGCAAGCGCGAGGTCTGTTGTTGACTGTGTGCCCGGATCTCCCGCGTTCTTCTCTGCCGGGACACACCAAGGATATAACCACCCGACTACAGCATCTGTGGACGAGCACCTTCTGAAGAATTTCATCGCTATTGAGAAGAACACAGAAGAAAATATAGTGCGTAAGCTGCTGATGTGATGGGGGTTATGGTCGTGAAGCGGTCTGGACAAAACCGATGCAAATGGCTGGTCAGATCGAATGAAAATAGGTGGGCAAGTCAGTGCAAATTTCACCGTAGACAATCAATACAGCAAAATTGCCATCTACCCGAAACTTTCTTAAGTCGAATCGACCTGATGAACGAGGGCAATACCCTGGCCGTCGAGAAACTCTAATGCTGCGAGTTCGCCAGGACGCACGACCATCTGCCGGACGGGCGTTGGCTGGCACTCGGCAAAATTGGCCCGCAGCGCGATTTCATGGCCGTGATCCGATCCTTCGCCGAACCAACCACCTTCTGATATGAAAAAGCCCCATGACTGGGCTTTTTTACTTACACCCCTTCGGGATGAAGTCGACGGGATAGGTAATCAGGAAAATCGATTTCATAGGAGGAGTGAGTTGGACCGGATAGCATCAATAGCTTGCCATCTGTGAAACGCCCAAATTCTTCAGCGGTTAATTCAGACTTTGCCGCGATTGCGATTGTCCAGGTGTGTTTTTGATGAATGTTAAGGGTTAATTGCAAATATTCCCCTGCTGGCATGATCAGTAAGGACACTGCACCAAGGTCGCAGGTGAAATTTTTGAGAGTTTCGTCGACTGGCGCGTTGGAAGGGCGTGCCCCAGGAATATCTGGAGCCTCCCCCTCCCCACGATGCCATAGTCCCGCATGCAGTAATTTCGCATAATCGGTTTCGAGATACCCTTCGCCGAACTCGCAATACGCCACGGCCAATGCGAGTTTACACATAAAACGGGTATCAAACTCCGAATTAAACGGCACGGCTCCTTCTATGTTTTCCCCTGAAAATACGTTGTTCCATATCCATTCAATGGCTGTGGAGTCAGCCTCGTCGGGAGGCGAAAAGCCGTAATCAGCCAGTGATATCCCGTCGACCGTGGTGCCTGAGATTTTTCTCACCTTCCGACGCTTGAACGACTCTTTGAATTCTAACAATGAGCGATTCGGATCGACGTTTTCATTGAAAAAATAGTATGCCCTCGCATTCGCCGATACCTGCTTTAAAGCGATGGGGTTGCCGCCCATGTACCAGTAGCGTTCTTCGTCAACGGGACGGATCAGGATAACGTGCTCGGCCTGAGATCCAGTCCACCATTCACAGACTTCGGTTTCGAGTAGCCCCGGGATGTCGAGATGGATAATGCCTGTGCACACCAAGGGAGGTACGACTTTGTCGTTTGTTTTGGAAAGGTGTCGGGCGGCCTCACCCAAGGCGATAGAGGGCAACCATGACTTTTCGAAGCTCGCATCGACGTGCAACCCCAAGCTGCTGTTGCACTTACGACATGCCGCTCGGACTTTGTAGCGTTGGGGGGGCTGTGCACCGCCCAAGCTCTGAGGAATCGCATGCTCCAAGGTCATGTCGCTCGCAGGCTTCAATATCCAGCAATACATACACTTGGTTTCGGGTTGTACTTCGGAGGGGACCTGCAAATTGTCCAACGCGTACTCCTCAAGGATAAGGGGCTTATTGATGGTTCGGAGGTGTTTCCCGCAACCAGCGCTTTCTTGTTTGAAGGATGCACTAACCGAGCAGGGCCACCAAGCCTCCTCTGCATCGGGTCCGGTTATAGTCACAAAGAAACACTGGTGAGGTGGTCGCATTTACGCACAGATAGATGCGACTTGTACGCAGGGGCACACCGCTCTGTGCCCGCACAATCGACTTAAGGAGACGATCCTAGCTCCCCCACTGCTGGTTGCTCAGCCCCCGCACCTCCCACAGGTGGGCTACAACACTGCGCACCCGTGCGCCGCCAGACCTGGTGGGCGGTGTCCTCTGTGTCACCGGTGGAATATGACAGCAGAGGTGGGCGTGTTTGTGCAGACCTACGTCACACGCGGGACTGACGCTTGGGTATAGGCTTTTTACTGAACGAGATTCGGGAAAGCGGAATAAGTCGAGCGTCCGCTTTTGGCCGAAAGCTGCCGCTCACGGAATGCCGCTTTTGGCCGATAGCGGTCGTTTGTCAATAACAACAAACAGCCAAAATCTTTGCGTCACCACAGTACGGAAATGACTCAAAAAGCTCATCCTAAAAACAACAAAAAAGAGAGAGAAGCTTTTGGCTTTTCAGCGTCTCGCAGACAGCTGTTGCGGCGCCAAAAATGCATCGTGGAAATAATTGCGAAACGCGTGCATTGCCGGGCTGAACTCCTGTTCACGGTGCCACGCCAGGCCGACGCTCATTGGAGTGACCTTGTCGGTGATTGTCAGGGTTTCGATGCGTTTGCCTTCCAGCGACCAAGGGCGGTGCACCAAGTCCGAAAGGATCGCCACGCCGCTGCCATTGGCGACCATGCTGCGCACTGCCTCCACTGAGCTGGTGCGCACCCGCACGTTCGGCTGCTGGTGCGCGTTTTCCCAGTAGCGCATGGCGCTTTGTTCGGCCTCGTCGACGGTCAGCAGAATGAACGGCTCCTTTGCCACATCGGCAAGGCTGACCGCCGAACGCTCGCACAATGGGTGGTGGCTTGGCAGCCATAACCGGCGCTCAGAGTTGAAGAGTGTCTCGGAGACGATGTCCGGATGGGTGAGGTTGGCGGTGAGCACCACGGCCATGTCGAACCGGCCTTCGAGCAGGCCTTGTTCGATGGCTTGCCGTTCCTGTTCGTGGACTTCGATGGTCACGTCGGGATGCCAGTGCTCCAGTCGCTGCAAATGGTGCGGCAGGAAGTAGCCGAACACGGTATAGCTCGCCGCGAGACGCAACACCCCGCTGGCGCGGATGTCCGGCAACGGACTGTTCAACGCGTCATCGACACTGCGCAAAATCACATACGCCCGATTCAGAAAGTGCCGCCCGGCATCGGTCAGGCTCATGCCCTGCGCCGAGCGCTGGAAGAGCAGGGTGCCGAGTATACCTTCCAGTTCCTTGATCGCCGTGGTCACCGCCGACTGCGAAATATTCAAGTGAATCGCGGCCTGGGAGATCTGTCCGATCTCGGCCGTGGCAACGAAATAGCGCACCTGGCGCAAGGTCAGTGACATGAACACTCCGGTAGATGAAGACGCTGTTTTCTCCAGGCTATCTGTTTTTCAGAAGATGGCCTATCTATTAATAGATCTTCCCAAGGGGTGATCTGGAATTTACTTTGGCCTGCATGAAGTCACAAGCGTCAGGAGCAAGCGTCATGCAAGCAGTAGATTTCAACTCGGACATGGGTGAAGGCTTCGGCCCATGGACCATCGGCGATGGCGTCGACAACGAACTGATGGGTTTCATCAGCTCGGCAAATGTCGCCACCGGTTTTCATGCCGGCGACCCCGGCACCATGCGCCGCACCGTTGAACAGGCCAAGCGTCTGGGCGTGGCGGTCGGCGCGCATCCGGGGTTTCGTGATCTGGTCGGTTTCGGCCGTCGGCACATCAACGCACCGGCCCAGGAACTGGTCGACGACATGCTTTACCAGTTGGGTGCCCTGCGTGAACTGGCTCGGGTTCAGGGCGTGGCCCTGCAACACATCAAACCGCACGGTGCGCTCTATATGCACCTGGCGCGTGACGAGGAGGCCGCGCGTCTGCTGGTGGAAAACCTGCAACGCCTGGAGCCTGAGTTATTGCTGTATTGCATGCCCGATTCGGTGATCTGGCGAGTCGCCACAGAACTCGGCCAACCGGTGATCCGCGAGTTCTACGCCGACCGCGAATACGACCTCAGCGGCTCCATCGTCTTCACCCGCAACGTGCGCGCCTACGACGCGGAGCAGGTCGCTGCGCGGGTATTGCGCGCCTGTCAGCAAGGCGTGGTGCGCACGGTCGAGGGTGAAGACCTGGCGATCGAGTTCGATTCGATCTGTTTGCACAGCGACACCCCGGGCGCACTGGCGCTGGTCGCTACCACTCGCAAAGCACTCGATAACGCCGGGATCCAGGTGCGCGCACCACGCTGAACTCTTGCGAAAACACTTGGCACACAGACGCCAGGGTTTGCTCAACGCTGCATTTTTTGCCTGCCTTTCTACAACTATTCCAAAAGGAACAGACATGGCCGAACACACTGTTATCACCCCGTTGCCAGGGACCTTCTATCGCAAAGCCACTCCGGACTCGGCGAACTACGTCGAGGTGGGCGCTCAGGTCAGCGCTGACACGGTTATTGGCCTGATCGAGGTCATGAAGCAGTTTTCCGAACTGACCGCCGGGACGGCCGGTCGCCTCAGCACATTCCTGGTAGAAGACGGTGATCCGGTGGAGCCGGGTCAAGTCATCGCAACACTCGACGACGAGTGAGGACGCGATCATGACCCAAGGTATTCATAAATTGCTGATCGCCAACCGTGGCGAGATCGCGGTGCGGATTATTCGCGCCGCCAAGGAATTGGGGATTCCCACTGTTGCCGCGTGCAGCGAGGCGGACGTCGATTCCCAGGCAGCGCGCATGGCCGATGAGGTTCACATCCTCGGCCCGGCCCGCGCCGATAAAAGTTACCTGAATGTCGAAGCATTGCTTGGCGCCTTGAAGGCCACGGGTGCCGACGCAGTTCACCCGGGTTACGGCTTTCTCTCGGAGAACGCGGATTTTGCCGAAGCAGTGGTGGCGGCCGGGGCGATTTTTGTCGGCCCGAGCGCACAGACGATCCGGCGCATGGGCGATAAAGCCGAAGCCCGGCGCACTGCGCAAGCGGCAGGGGTACCGGTGGTACCAGGCTCACCGGGTGAACTGTTCGACGTCGAGTCAGCACTCGAGGCGGCCGAAACCGTCGGCTTCCCGCTACTGATCAAGGCGTCGGCCGGTGGCGGCGGACGTGGTATTCGTCTGGCAGAAAACGCCGAGCAACTGCGCGAAGAGTTTCCCCGTTCCCAGCGCGAAGCCCAGGCCGCGTTCGGCAACGGCGCGGTGTACCTGGAGCGGTTTATCGGCCGGGCTCGGCATATCGAAGTGCAAGTGTTGGGCGACGGTCAGCATGCGGTGCATTTGTTTGAACGCGAGTGCTCGCTGCAGCGTCGCAGGCAGAAAATCTTCGAAGAAGCGCCGTCGCCGGTTCTCAGTCAGCAGCAACGCGAAACCCTTTGTGCCAGCGCCGTGCGCCTGACCGAAGCCCTCGGCTACAAGGGCGCCGGCACTCTTGAATATCTGTATGACGACGCAACCGGCGAGTTCTTCTTTATCGAGATGAATACGCGGATCCAGGTGGAGCATCCGGTCAGCGAACTGGTCACTGGCATCGATCTGGTTCAAGCCATGTTGCGCATTGCCGGCGGCGAGCCGCTGGGCTTTAAGCAGAGTGACATTCAACTCAACGGTGCCGCGCTGCAGATGCGCCTGAACGCCGAGGACCCGGAGCGGGATTTCTTCCCCAGTCCCGGGCTGGTTGAAGAACTGATCTGGCCGCAGGGCGAAGGCATTCGCGTCGACACTCATCTGTACCAAGGCTACCGCGTGCCGCCTTACTATGACTCGCTGCTGGCCAAGCTGATCGTGCACGGTGCTGATCGCGCCGAAGCCTTACGCCGGGCGAGGGCGGCGGTAGAGCAAACCACATTGACCGGCATGGCCAGTACCTTGGCGCTGCACGGCGAATTGCTGAAACAACCGTGGCTGCACAGCGCCGACTTCCACACCGGCACGCTGGAAACCTGGCTGGCTGCGCGCTGCAATGGAGGTGAAGCATGAGCACGCCGATCCGTTACAGCTTCGGCGCCGACGAGCATCTGTTTGCCGAAGTCAGCGACAGCATGTCCCTCGATGCGTTCTTCAAGGGCCTGGCCGTCACCCGAGCGGTGGAACGGCTGGCGCTGGATGGCGTGCTGGATGTGTGTCTGGCCAATGCTTCGTTTCAGATCCGCTTTGACCCCGATCGTATTGCCCCGCACACCTTGCTTGAAGCGGTAAAGGGCGCTGAAGCCAAGGCGGTTGCCGAGCGCACGCTGCAGACGCGGATCATCGAGATTCCAGTGCTGTACAACGATCCATGGACCCACGAAACCCTGATGCGTTTTCGCGACCGGCATCAGGATCCCAGCGCCACTGACCTGGAATACGCCGCACGCATTAACGGTCTGGCGGACGTCGATGCGTTCATCGCCGCTCACAGTGGAGCACCGTGGTTTGTCTCGATGGTCGGCTTCGTCGCCGGGCTGCCGTTCATGTTTCAAATGGTTGAACGTGAGCGTCAGTTGCAAGTGCCGAAGTACCTGCGACCACGCACCGATACACCGAAATTGACCCTCGGTCATGGCGGTTGCTTCGGCTGCATTTATTCAGTGCGCGGTGCCGGCGGTTATCAGATGTTTGGCGTCACGCCGGCACCGATTTACGACCCGCAACAGAACCTCGCCTACCTCAAGGAGCACATGGTGTTTTTCCGTCCGGGCGATATCGTGCAATTCAAGCCGATCGATCGTGAGGCCTACGACCACGCGGTGGCCGAAGTGGACGCCGGACGCTTTGATTTGCGGATTCGCCCGGTGGAATTTTCGCTGGACGCGTTTCTCGCCGATCCGATCGGTTATCCCAAGTCGCTGCAGGAGGTGCTGGCATGATCAAGGTACTCAAACCCGGCCTGGCGACCTCGGTACAGGATCTGGGCCGCGAGGGGTATTACCACTTGGGTATTCCGCCCTCGGGCGCGCTCGATCAATACGCGCTGAGTGCAGCCAATCAACTGGTCGGCAACCCGGCGGGTTCTGCTGCGCTGGAGTGCACGTTGCTCGGCCCGGAGCTTGAATTTCAGCAGGACGCCTTGGTGGCGGTCTGCGGCGCGCACATGACGCCGCGGGTCGAGGGTGTGGAAATGCACCACGACACCGCCTTCGAGGTGAAGGCCGGCCAGGTGCTGCGTTTTGACTTTCCGAAGGCCGGCGCCCGGGCTTATCTGGCGGTGGCGGGGGGCATCGATGTGCCGGTGGTGCTCGGCAGTCGCTCGACCTACGCGCTCGGTGCGCTCGGTGGTTTTCAGGGTCGCCGACTGGTCGCTGGCGACGAATTGCCGGTAGGCGCCGCCAGTGGCAGGGGCCGTGCCGGGGCGAGTCTGCCCATGGCGTTGCGCCAATCGCTGGGCGGCGAAATCACCCTGCGGGTAGTGCCGGGACTGTATTACGAGCGCCTGAGCGAATCTGCGGCGAAGAGTTTCTTCGCCGAGCCATGGACGGTCGGCTCGGAAGCAGACCGTATCGGCTATCGCTTCAAGGGCGGCAGCGCGCTGAGCTTTCAGCCCCGCGAGCAACCCTTCGGCGCCGGTTCCGATCCGTCGAACATCGTAGACAGTTGCTACCCGATCGGCTCGATCCAGGTCCCGGCCGGGCTTGAGCCGATTGTCCTGCATCGCGATGCAGTGTCCGGTGGCGGCTACGCGATGATCGGCACGGTGATCAGCGCCGACCTCGATCTGATTGGCCAGATGCAACCCAATCAGAAGGCCCGCTTTGTCGCGGTGACCCTCGAAGAAGCGCTGGAAGCACGACGCTCCTATAAGAAAAAACTCAGCTGCCTGAGCAAGCTGTTCCCTTCCTGATTCTGCCCGCCGCATCGCGCGGGCCATGCCAAACGGTAAGCCAACGCCGCACTTCGGTGCGGTGACGGCTGCCCGCGCTTCAACCTTTGACTGGTTCTGGAGTTCACGCATATGGCTGCTTTATCGCAATCGAGTCAAACCGGGCAAGATCCGGCCCATCACCCCGTACCGAACCAGGCGCGCATGGGGCGACTGTCGCTGACCATGGCCTGGTGGGCGGTGTGCAGCGCGATGTTTTACATCGTGGTCGGCGCGTCATTGGCGCTATCGTTCGGTGCGCGCAATGCGCTGATCGGCATGGTGTTGTCGGTGATCAGCTACGGGCTGATCAATAGTGTGCTCAGCCGTTTTGCGATTCGCAGCGGCTTGTCGGTGGCGTTGTTCTCACGGCTGTTGTTCGGCAGCACTGGCGCGTGTCTGGCAACGCTGATCTTCTTTTCCACGGCGATCTACTACGCGGTATTCGAAGGCTCGGTGATCGCCGTGGCGCTCAATCACCTGTATCCGCAATTGATCTATCCGCTGGCGGCACTGGCAGTGGTGCTCTACAGCGTGCCGATGATCCTCGGCAGCGTGCAACACTGGCTCGACAAGCTCAACGGCGTGTTGCTGCCGGTGTACCTCGGCGGTCTGCTGGTGGCGGTGGGGCTGTCCATCAGCCGTTATGGCTATCAGCCGCGATGGCTGGATTTCGGCCCGGCAACCCCCAGTGCATTCGGCTGGTGGCATTGCTTCGTCGCCTACATGGGCGTCTGGGTATTGATGCTGTTCACCTTCGACTACGCACGTTTCGGCAAACCTGAAGACGCCGAGTACCACGGCCGCTGGAACTTCGGCATGCCGTTCTATGCAGTGACATTCCTGCTCAACGGCGCGGCGGGGATCTATCTGGTCAGCGGTATTCCTCATGACGGCGCGCTGAACGAAGTGTCGGTGGTGATGGCGATCCTGCAGTTGATGGGTTTGTGGGGATTGTTGTTCGTCTGGGCCACTCAAACCCGAATCAACACGGCCAACTACTATCTGGCGACGTTGAACATGCAGGCGTTCTTCGGCCGTTTTGGCATACGCGGTTCTTACCTGATGTGGGCGTTGGTGGTTGGTGTGATCGTCTACGTCTTGATGCTCGCGGACGTGTTCGCCTACCTCCTCAAAGCATTGGCCTATCAGGGTATTTTTGTGGTGGCCTGGGTCGGTGTGGCGCTGGCACAGATTCTTTATGGACGCAGTGATGTGGCGGCGCTGGAGCGAGTGACGGCATTCAATCCGGTGGGGCTGACGGCGTGGTTCGGGGCGACAGCGCTGGGGCTGGCGTTGATGTTTGCCGGGGATGGGCTGAGCAGTTTTTCCGCGCCGGCGACGGTGGTCGTGGCGTTTGCCTTGCAAGCAGGCTTATCCCATCGAAGCCGGTTGCAGTTAAGGCTGGCAGAGTAGCGTCTTGCAGTTACCTATCCCTTATCAGTGATGTCGAAAGAGCAGGGTTGCGGAAATGGCCGAAAAGATGCGGAAACCATCAAGAAAGAGATGAGCGAAATTTCCGAATGTCAGAAACGACAAAGCCCTGAATAATCAGGGCTTTGTCGTATCAAATATGGCGGAGGCGATGGGATTCGAACTCATGGACCTGTTACAGTCGACGGTTTTCAAGTCCATGACTAAAGCAAGTATTTTCAATGGGTTATGGTCCAAAGTATTCCGCTTTGATTGCGTGCAATGTTCCTCAGAACGGCCGCAAACGGCCAATAGCCGTCTTCCAAGAAATATACTGATGTGCGATACATGTAAACAGGCTCAGTATTAAGCACAGAGGGGCCGGTGGTGATCACTCATCACCAGCCCAGGGGCGAAGCATCGCGGTGTTTTTGTGGGCTTGCATCGGATCAATGCAGCGCAGTTTCTTCCTCTTACTCTTCCACGGAATGACTCTGTGCAAAAAGAATTGCGGTCGATATATCGAGCGATATGGAAGCAAATGACCTCATCAGCAAGGATTGCGGCAGCGCCCAGTCCCACTTTTCGCGCAGCATGTTTTCTACCTCCGAAAGTATCGAGTCTAGATCAGCGGCATCCAGGCCTCCGACTTCCTTCAGCGCCATTTGGGTTCGACCGATGTCGGCGTCAACCTCAATGGCGAGGCCTGCGTTATCACAAGAAAGGCCGACGTGATTGAGTAACAAGCGCAGTGCATCGTTGGCATGATCACCTAGCCAGCTCATCAAATAGCACTTACCGCCCGACTCAACTATGTAGCGCTTACCAAGGCCCAGCGAAATAAATGTCTTTCGAGCCTCGTCGAGAAGCTCTTGAGCCACTTGATCAATAAAGGGGCAGGGGAGTGTGTCTTCCAAGACGGCTCGCATCTCTTGGCGTACGTTGTCATGCACCATCGAACCCAGGCCGTCGAACCGAGGAGGGGCTCCACCGCGTGCTGCTGAAACGATGATGACTTTGGCCTGGAGATCAACATCAAGAACCTGCCACCTCCGGCCTCCGAAGATAATGCGCTGATCCTTGGTCAGTGGACGGCTTACCGGCACAGATCCCAGTGCCCTACCATCGCATACAAGGCGAAATTCCTCGTCGCTGGTGAATGCGCTGTAGAACTCATAGTGGTTTATCAATCGCTCTCCAACCGTCCCAGGAAGCAGCAATCCTGTGCTGTCCTGAACAATGAGCTCATGTTCTCCGAGCGCCTTGAGCAACGTCACAAAGTCTGTTTTTTCAACTTTTGGAAATGCTCCCTCAGCAATCAAACTTTTCCAGAGATCTGCAGCAGACGCACCGCCCCACTGGGCAATCACTGAAAGACATTGTTGAACGAGGGTGGACGCGTGAATGCCTTGAACCCTGGGAGGTTCAAACCACCCCTTGGCCAGCAGTCGAACCATGGCAATGGTTTGAACCAAGCCTTGGCGCAGTTGATCCGAGAGGCTCGATCCAGTTTTTAGTGGCGATTCCTTGCAATAAACGCGCAACGTTGCTTTTTCTCCTGGGCGCCTTCCCGATCGCCCTAAACGTTGTCGCAGACTCGCCACAGATGGTGGGGCACCAATCTGCACAACTGTTTTAATGCTGCCGATGTCTATGCCGAGCTCAAGCGTCGTTGTGCAAATCGCGGATGCCGCGTGAGTCCCTGCCTTGAGAGCATGTTCAGCTTGCTCACGTAAGTCCTTCGAAAGGCTACCGTGATGAGGCCAGAATTCGTTAGGTACGCCGTCTCTCTCGCAGCGCCGACGCAATTGATCTGCGAACCATTCAACCTGCGACCGACTGTTTGGAAAAATTAGGTTATTACTGCCGCGTAACACCTTGTAAAGATGATCAGCGATCGCGAAGTCTGGGCTTGCCTCGTTCTCTGTCTCGTCTTCATTTTCCTCTTGCTCAGAAAGCTTTATGGGCTTCTTGTTGAGCTCGCTCATGGGTGGCTGAATGTAACCACGAACTTGCACCTGGAGAGTCTGGTTGGAGCTTTTTGATTCAATGACGGTAACGCCATCGGCATTTCCCGGACGCAAAAACTCCGACGCCATCTTCATGTCGCCGAGGGTGGCTGAGAGCCCGACTCTAGGGAGACGGTGCCCGGCAACAAGTTCTACCCGATGCATAAGTGACTGAAGTTGCTTGCCTCGTTCGCTACCGATGAACGCATGCAGCTCATCCACGACTATATAGCGCAGGTGCTGGAACACCCCGCCAAGACTAGAACCGCGGTTGATGAACAGGGCTTCAAGGGATTCAGGAGTGATCAGAAGCACCCCCTCAGGGGACTTCAAAAAACGATGTTTTTTGCTTGAGGAGATGTCCCCGTGCCAAGCCACCACGGGAATCTCAAGTTGTTCACAAAGACGGCTTAACCTGTCCCACTGGTCGTTGATCAGGGCCTTGAGCGGGCTGATGTACAGCACCGAACCGGGTGGGTCATCATGATTCAGCAGATTGGTGAGGATGGGAAGAAAAGCAGCCTCGGTTTTGCCTGCTGCTGTTGCTGCGGCGATGATGACATCCTGATCGGCATCCACCAGCACAGGTACCGCCCATTCCTGGGCGTCGCGCAATGAAGTCCAGCCTTCCGCCCAAATCCATCGCTGGATTCGGGACTCAAGTTGATCGAAACCCGATGACTCAGAGTGTGAAGGTGGCAAGTTCATCGTCCGCATCGACTTTGGTATCGTCTTCGCCGCCTGAGTCCCTGGCGACCTCGACAGCTCCAAGCAGCGTCCGCCAATCGGCGCCTGGGTTTTGCTCCAAGATGGCTAGCAGGTTGATGAACGCTGTGATCGTGGTGCGCGGCGTACGGAAGTAGGCTTCCCCCAAGCGCTGATTACAATGCGCCATAAACAGTGGGAGCGCCTCGTCAGGCAGTAAGTACTTTTCAGCATCTCCGCCAGCGTAAACGTGACGAAGTTTCTGAAGCAGTACGTAGAAGTCTTCCGGGGTCAGGCTGGTCAGGCGAATGACCGGCCCCGACAGATCCACCAATCCTGATTTCGCAAACGAGTTCTCGGCCAATCGAGATTGCAGGGCAGGGTAGCTGAATAGCCCCCGACGAGTGTCCATCAAAAACTCAGGCGTGCCACCTAAAACGAAACCAAGCCCTTCGGACGATCCCTGCAGAGAGTCGTTGAGGATACGGAGGATTTGTTCGTAATTGGCATTACGAGCTTGGGTATTGGCCAGTTTGTAGAGGTTGACCAGTTCGTCGAGGCAGATCATCAGACCGCCAAAACCTGCAAGTCTGACGAATCTCGACAGGAGCTTGAGCTGATCGTAGACGGAGGCATCATCAATGATGGTTCTTACGCCCAAGGCTGCTCGGGCATCAGTCTTAGTAGTGAACTCTCCACGCAACCAACGAATGGCGTCGGCCTTGAGCTGCTCGTTGCCTTCTTCAAAACCTCGGCAATAAGCGGCAATCACCTCCGCAAAATCATACCCGTTGACCATCTCGGTCAGCTCGGCCAAGTGAGCACGAATAACAGTCTCGCTGTCCGTACCCGCCGCCTTGGCTTCGGTTTTGGCCTGAGAGATGAACTTCTCAACAATGCCTTGCATAGCCCCACCGTCCGGCTTCGTACGCGTCGACATGTTTTTAGCCAACTCGGAGTAAAGCGAACGTGCTTGTCCACCCGAGGCATGTAATCTGCGATCTGGGTTCAAGTCGGCATGCATGGTGACAAGCTTGCGCTCCATGGCAATGGCTCGTACCAGGTTCAGAAAGAACGTCTTGCCCGCACCGTACTCGCCAATGACGACTCGAAATGCCGATCCACTTTCAACCAAGCGATTGACGTCCTTGATCAGCGCATCTAGTTCGCCTACCCGGCCAACCTGAATCAGGTGTTGGCCTACGCGAGGAACGACGCCTGCGCGTAGCGACTGGATGACCGCATCGCGATCCTTGGCTCTGATAGTGCTCATAGGGCTAACTCTTCCAGAATGTCTGTATTGATCTCGACAGGGTCATCACCCTCAGTGACGGGCATGTCGAAACGTTCAAAAGCCATGTCGTTAATTTGTTCCAGGGCACCATCGAGCATCAGCTCCATGTCGCTGGCGGCAGCTTCAAGTTCGGAGCGGCTCCACTCAGGGCGTGAGATCAGCAACCGAAGGAATGCAGAGTGTTCTAAATCGAGACCATCAATGTCTGCACTCGATTCTTGTACTGATTCTGCCACATCGACCAACTGTTCCGGTTCGTCAACCTGGTCATCAGTGAAGACGTTGGCAAGGAGGGCGGAGACCTCTGCGGTTTCTCGTTGCAGTTCTGCTATGCGCTCGTGATCAAGCACGAACCCTTGATCTTCAGTGGCGGTGATCGGGGTACCAGGCTCGGGACGAGGAATGCCGGCTTTTGGTTTTACGGAGGCAATACTTGCTCCAGATGCAGCACCGTGAAGATCGCTGTACAGCAACTGACTGTCTAGCTGCAGGGCCTTGTAAACGCGCTCAAGAAGTTTCACTTCCAATGGGCTGACGATGCCATCAGCTTGCGCCAGATGGGCCAGGAAGCTGGCAATCGTGCGTTTGGCTTCGACCGTTAGTGGGTCGAGTTTTTTCTTCAGGCTGGCCAGCGTTGGTGGTTGCTGGATCTGGATTCGCAGGTGTGCTTTAAGGCGTTTGCGATGGGCCACACTCAGGTGATTCCAGGAGTCGATGTGTTGAGCAAGCAGCGTAACTTCCTCAGTGGAGGTATCACCATCGGCAGAAGCCACAGCACTAGCAAGGTCGAGCGTCACCGAAGCTGCATTGTAAGCTGCAGAAGCTCGCAGTGACCCGTCTTCTGGTTGAGTCACGAACAGCGCGATTTGATCCTCTGCCTTCGGTGTCTTACTGCCAGCCAGTACGTCGGGTTCAATACCGATGTGAAGCGATTCCAGTGCGCGGGCAAGTGCAAGTACTTTGTCGCGGGACAGGGCGCCGGCGCTCTTGAACCGGCCTGCGAGTTCGCCAAAGCTCATGACAATCAGGTCGTCGCCAATTCTGAATTGAAGGTCGTCCAATTCTGCACGGGCTGCCGTCGGCCAGAGAGCGACGGGAAGCTGCAAAAGACCTTCGAGAGCTTCTGCGCTATCAGGGTTGCGGCCCAAATATCGGCTGTAGGGTTCAAGCTCGGTAGTGCATAGCTCAACCAGCAACTGCAGGCTTTTTCGTGTGCCTGACGTGGCCAGGACATCAGGAAGTTCACCCAAGCTAAGCGTGGGCGCCATTAAGACCGCGGAGGCCGGCCGATAGCTGGTTTTAAGCTTGGTCTTGTTCTGCGCCAGGCTAAGACCCTTAGGATGGGCGCTTGTGTACTTAAGCTTGAACAGTCTCGAAAAGACATCCTTACAGCGGGTCACGGGCGTGCGTTTGCTGATGTTGGGGTCAGCTAGCGCCCAGGCTAGTGCCCAATCGGCATCAAGGGGGCGCTTGTTGGAGGCGAATTGCCCCAGACCTACGCGCAGTGGCAGTGGCATCTCGTAGCTATAAGCGACAACGTTGGGGGGTGGGCCAAGGTAAAGGTCTGGATCGATCTTGGTGTTGCTCAGGTAATCCAGAAAACCTTCCGCATATCCCCTGAACGACCTATTTTCCCCGTAGATACTCAATAGGCGCTGGACTTCTTCGACGATCAAAGGAAGCTCAGCCTTGACGCCCGGGTCACTCACTGCGTCAACGAGTGCTCGACGCTCTAGACCATAGAAATACAAAAAGACGTAGCCGGTGTCTGCCAGTGGGTAACGACGACCACCCTCCAGCCATTGAAGGTATCCACGGCGAGCCTCTGACGTGATGGAGTGAAAACTGGGCCAATAGGACATCAGCCGTTCTTCTAGATCGACGTGTGTCTTTGCGATACGGAGCTTGGGGTTTATCAGTGAGGGTTCTTCGGCATCGTGCCGGCCACCTAGCACACTGCCCATATAGAACATGCCACCGGGAATTGAAAAACCGGAAACGGTGACAGATTCACCTGCTGGCACCCAGCGAACATCAGGTTTTTGCATGCTCGCATTTGGAATTTTGAAGGACTTTGAAGATGCTGAGCCGAGTTGGACAGTGTAAAAATCAGAGGTTTCCTCTGTGCCCATATGGCTTCCTGAAACCTCACGGATAGAGAAAGTGAGGCCTGACCGTTGATGCTCTCGCAGATGTTCCGTCTCCGAAACGGCCACTGACAATTGCTCGGCCTGTCGCCTTGAGCGACGAACCAGCAGCCAAAAAACCGCGGCAACGCAAGCAATAACACCAATGGCGATCCAAGCATTTTTCGGGATCGATGCGACTGCGCCGAAGGCCAGAGCGAAAATGATCAGGATGCCATTATTTGTGGAGTTTTTTGCCTTCTTCCTTGCCATGAGTCGTTTCAACCTTGAAAGATGGGTGCTGGCGCAATGGCAGTATCCGATAATTGCCCTACGAGAACCATGGGGTGAGGAACGCTATTGATCGGAAAATTTTGCTTGCGCACGAATAGCGGCAATTATCAGAAGTAGTTTTTCATTAGGAGGTGCGCAGATCATCCCTCTCCATTGCTCTATCATTGCGACATTCAGTATATGCAAGTAACTGATTTTCCGAGAGAAAGTCGGGGGGGGTGGTGTGGGTTTTGGCGTCTGAAAAAAGGCCATACGGAACTGAGATGGGCCCGCCGAATAGGTTACTGACCTCCGCCAGCGATTCGATGAACTAGGCTTCTGCGAACCGAACTCAAAGGAAGGCTGCTATGCCAAATAATTCAGATTCCAACATCGCCACAGCGGATGCTCTGACAATGCTCCTACACAACCAGCATGCCCTGGCTGCGGCAATTGAAGAGGTCACGAAGTGGCTTTCAGAAAGTGGAGTGGGAACAGTTGCTGATAACGCGGTTGCGACAATGGAAACCTTGGATGCGAATGCGGGAGCCATCACAGATGCGATTATGCAACTGCGGCGGTTATAGGGCGCTGTCCTCTGATTCGATAAAGAAGCATGGCGCCTTAATGGCTTAGCCGGTCATAAGCCTTCTCATATTCTGGATTTTTTAGCTTTCGTACTGATCAATTTGGTGTGCGAAGAACCAAAAACTGAACAAGAACTATCACAAAATAAAGAAAGGTGCTTGCCCCTAAGAACATTAATATTCGTGCGATATTGATTTTTAGGGGGGAGGTGTAGCGGAACCACGAAAGCCTTACATTCTGAGCTAAACATTCTGCGCAACGGACTACGAGCAGGGCAGGCAGATCCGCATTGATGCACATTATTTCGATGCCAATTTCTTCCTTGGGCGATAGGTTGTCGAAAATCAGTATGTGGCGAGAATCTTGGTCTGTCTTTGTTTCGTAATGGCGGACGGGCCAGATATTTATGTACTGCGGCTTCCAGTTAAAAACTAGCTCTATCTTGTTAGCCGTCTCTCTCCCTGTATTGATCACCCTGATTGAAGCTGTGCATACACGCTGGGTAGTAGTAAGGAGATTGCCATCTGGATCATTGAGTGGTTCTTGAACCAAAAAATGGAAGGAGTGAGGGCTAGTCCATACCAGCTTCGCCTTCGATTTGAGTCCCGAATTGAGTAGCCATGTCAGCAATGGAACGATAAGCGAAACTATTTCCTTTCCATAAGCGCTCAGAAAATTCATTTTTTCCCCTCGGCTGAGTTACACCCTCTCGGAATTCTATTCTAGTGAGTTCGCTGATTTAGTCGCTGCTTATTCATATAATTCCAGCCTATGTTCACTCGGCCCGCACACCTGGCCCAGGCGTGGGGGCCTTTTTGCGGCCACGGCAACCTATCTCCCGGTGCAGGTCTACCATTCCTTGGCTGTCTGGCTACTGACGTGCATCTGAGTTGTCTTAAAATGCGTGATCCTGCAGCCCGATTTCTTTCCGCAATTTATTTTTAGGCGCTGGTTTTGCTGTCTTAGAACGGAGAGAAAATTTCTGTGATGCGGAAAAATTATGGGCGTAAGCTATTGAATTGAAAGTAAAAAATCATGGACTTAAAATCCCCCGCTCGTAAGGGCGTGCCGGTTCGATTCCGGCTTCGGGCACCATCTTAAATCAAGGGTTTGCGGGCGAAAGCTGAGGCAAACCCTTGTTTGTTTCCGGGTCGCAATTC
>Ga0157370_10002722_pt1 | contig 21145 bp, 11 predicted proteins | sample C35metaG_FD_113463 | JGI IMG/M metagenome (GOLD analysis project Ga0157370, IMG submission 113463) | Corn rhizosphere microbial communities from Kellogg Biological Station, Michigan, USA - C3-5 metaG | ecosystem: Host-associated > Plants > Roots > Rhizosphere > Soil | place: USA: Michigan...
AGAGGTAAGGATCGGGTTACCCTTGTTGATCGCAACCGCGCACTCTGCGGGAGAGGCCAACTGCGTGTGGGTGACCGTCGCAGACCACTGACCCGCACCCGTCGCGTCAATCGTCGGCGGATTCACGCCGTTCGACACGCCGAACTTCAGGTACGTCAGGGTTGAAGTGTACTTCGTGCTGTCCGCGAAGAACGCTTCCTCAGCCGTCACGAGGTTGCGAAGGTCCGACTTCATCGCGGTGTAGTACGCCTTGTCCTTCGTGCTCGCGAACTTCGGGATCGCGATCGCGGCCAAGATGCCGATGATCACGACGACGATCAGAAGCTCGATCAGGGTAAAGCCTTTGCGCATTTTGAGCATGGTTCCGTTCCTAGGAAGAGAGTTGCGGGGCTTGTAACGGGTCCGTCGGGGCGAACGGCATGACCTAAAGCAATGTGCGGGCCCAGCACGGGTACTGTCATAATTCGCTTCTCCACAACGATTTAGCTCATCGACCGGCCGGCACTGAGCTCGTCCGCCGTGCCGCCTTTTGCATGGACTCTGGCGGTTTGCCAGTACCCCCGGACGACCCGGCTGGAGCGACCTGGCCGCCGCGACGACCCTTGTCTTCGGCGGCCTTCGCGGAATCTGCCAGGAAAATCACGCGACGCGGCACCGAAAGCTCCCCACCCGTACGAATTACTTCCAACGCCTCGGCCCTTGCCCCGTCATAATCGCCCACCTCGAGCAGACATCGCGCGTAGAAAATGTTCCGCGGCGCTCCGGGGTTGAGCTCCCGCGCCCAGCGGTAGAGCGGAACGGCGGGTCGACACATGCCCACCGAGCTGTATTGCACCGCCAATCCGAACGCCAGCGCTGGATCATAGGGAAACAAGCTGAGCGCCTTCTTCATCTCGATCTCACCGACGCGCAGCTGCCTGGTCTGGAATTCCCATCCGCCAAGCATGTAATGCGAGTGATATGAGAACGGCGCGTCGACCACCGCCTGACGCAGCAGAATGTCGTTGTCGTGCCAGACTGTCGTTCGCGACGCGCTTCGAACGCCGCCGAGGACGAGAATGAGAACTACGGGCCCCACGATCGCAGCGGACGCCAGGCTCGAGCTGGCAACACGCGCTCGAACCACCTCGGCAGCGAGAAGCGCCAGCGCGCCGACGACCAACATCGCACCGACGCTCGGCAGGAACAGCGTGCGCTCCGCCAGCACGATGCCCGCCGGCAAAATGAAGTTGCTCGACGGAAGGAGCGTCAGCGCCGTGAGGCAGATGCCGAAGCTGATCACGCGTTGCCGGTGCCGCAGCACGATCGCGAGCGCGACCACGGCCACGAGCAAGAGCAGCCCCGGTAACTGGTTGATGCTCAGGCCTTGAGCGATCTCGATGCCGGGTGGACCGTAGTCGGACGAGAGCCGCGCCGGCCAGAGCAGCAGACGCACCCAGTCGGGAACGACGCCGAGCGCGGTCAGAATGCGGTCGGGCGCGGAGATGTGCAGCGTGTTGAACGGGGTAAACGGCGCGAATCCACCGAGGTCGTGACCGGCAAGTACCGCCGATCGCGCGGCGACGAACGCAAGTGCGACCGCCACGAGTCCCAGATAGAAGGGCCGGAGTCGCACGATGCGCTCACGCGGGGGCCTTGCATCGTGAATCACCGTGAGCTCGGCCGCGATGAGAATCGCCGGAAGTACGATGGCGTGTTCTTTGGCGAAGCAGCCCAGCGTGTAGAGACTCGCGACCAGCACCGCGGAGCGCGGCCGAAGCGGCCCGCGCAGGCGATCGTTCAAATAGATGACGATCGCGCCGAGAACGGCACACGCCACCAGCAGCTCCGATTGGCCGACGACGTTGGCGACGGCTTCGACGTGCACCGGGTGCACGGCAAAGAATGCCGCGGCGAGCCAAGCCGCCGGCTGCGGCAGGATCTTGCGCGCCAGCGCGAACACGAGGACCGACGCGAGCACGTACAGCAGAATGTTCGCCGCGTGGAACGCGATCGGCGACCCATGTCCGATCGCCCACTCGATCCGGAATGCGAGAATTGTAATGGGGCGATAGCCGTCGCCGCCCCATTCTTTTCCCCAATACGACATTCCGAATCCGCGCCACCATGCGTGCAGCGAGTGCACGAGCGGGTTCAGCTCGACGACGTAGCGGTCGTCGTAGGCGAACCGGTTGACGATGCCGATGCCGGACGACACCAGCGCGAGCAGCGCGACGGCGACGTCCGGTATCCATCGGCGGACCGCACGTGACTTCATGCGAACAGATTGAACCGGGTGATGTGCCAAAATGCGGTGATGCCGTCCTTCCACCCGATCTTCTTTCCTTCCGCGTAAGTTCGCCCGGAATAGCTGATCGGCACTTCATATATACGGGCGTTGGCGCCCGCCAGGCGCGCCGTGATCTCTGGCTCGAACCCGAAACGCTCGGCCGAGAGCTTGGGCAATAGTGATCGCGCCAGCTCGCCCCGCATGGCTTTGTAGCAAGTCTCCATGTCGGTGAGGTTGAGATTGGTGAGCATGTTGCTGTAGAGCGTCAACAAGTGGTTGCCAACCGAATGCCAGTAGTACAACACACGATGCGTTCCGCCGAGGAAGCGCGAGCCGAAGCACGCGTCGGCGCGGCCGTCGAGGATCGGCTCGAGCAGGGTCGGCCAATCGGCAGGGTCGTACTCGAGGTCGGCGTCTTGCACGATGACGATGTCGCCGCTGCTCATGGACAGCGCCTGCCGAATTGCGGCGCCTTTGCCGCGGTTCGCGGGCTGGCGATAGAGGCGATCGATCTTTCCCTGCGCGAGCAGCGCCTCGAGGACCTCTTTTGTCCCGTCGGTTGACGCGTCGTCGACGCAGATGATCTCCTTGGCGATGGGCGTCTCGCGGACCTGATCGACGATGATGTCGATCGTCTCACGCTCGTTGTACACCGGGATGAGCACCGAAAGCCGGAGCGTGGCGACGTCCATCGGCGTTCGTGGCCTCATGCGGGAGACGGGGCCGGCAGTCGTCATGGTTTCGCGGATTGTCGTGAAGAGATGCGCGATGAGGCGGCGGGAGCGAACACGAGCCCGCTGGCCATCATGCCCTTGAGCTCCAACTCCGGCGATGCACCAGAGGCCATCGACAGCGCCGCGGCGCGCAGCGTGTCAGACCCGACGACGACGTGGTCGACCTGGTACGCGGCGAGAATCTGGCGGAGCGCGGCCTCGGCCTCGGCAACCGTGGCCGGACGGAAATAGTCGCGAACGCTGAACGCGCCGACCGGCACGGCGAGCCGACCGCTGTAGAGATAAACCGTCGGCTCCATGTTCGACGCGATCACGTCCTGTGGACGCGTATGCGAACGCGCCCATGCCACGACCGGCCGGATGTTCGCCGATTGCGACCGCGCCACGGTGGACCACCAACGGCCGCGATAGCCGCGGACGTTGTAGCGCGCGTATCCGACGGCCACGAACAGCGAGCACGCGAGAAGGATCGCTCGCGCGGCGATTGGCGCCGGCCGTCGCGGAGCCCACGACTTGATTTCGGCGGCGCCGAGCGCCACGACGAGCACGATGAACGGCCAGACGCCCCAGATGAAGCGCGCCGGCGTGTACGGCCAGAGCATGACGATCGCCGAATACGCGGCGAGAAAGAGCGTCGTCAGCGGTGCCGTGCGCCACGATCGTCGCGCCCCGGCAACGAGCAGCGCAGCCAGGGCGATGAGCGTCACGAGTCGAGCCCAACTGAAAAGGAGCGGCGTCGCGAGCGTTGCGAACATCCCCGCCGTCTCGAGGCTGGTCCGCACCAACGTTCGCCACAGGAGTCCGACGCCCTCGGCTCCGAGCCCACGTGCCAGCCACGATGCGTACGACTCGTAGAGGCCACGCATCGATGCCGGGACGAAACCTTGGTTCGCGCCCACCCAAAGCTGCCAGGGCAGCATGACCGCCACAGCACATGCGCCGACCAGCGCAGCGTCTCGCAATCGCCTGCGCGGCGACCGCCGGGCGACGGATGCGCCGTCGGACGCCGGCGGCCGCACGAGGAGCGCCGTGACGGCGCCGGCAACCAGGGCGATGCCGTGCGTGCGGACGAGCGTCGCGATGCCGGCCAATAGTCCGAGGACGACGAGATCCCTCACGCGCCGTTCGCCCTCGATGACCCGCTCACCGAAGAGGAGGATGGGAATCACCAACGCCAGAAACAGCGGCTCGGAGAGAACCAAACTGCTCAGCGCGAGCATCGGAATGACGGCACAGCCCGCGACGGCGAGCACCGCGGCCGCGAGGGACGAGAAGCCGAAGCGTCTTCGCGCGAAGAGGGCCATCCCGGCACCGGCGAGCGCGAGGAGCACGGCGTTGGCTGCCTTGAAAGCGAGGACGTTCGCCGGAAAGTTGGGGATTGCCCGCCAAATCGCCGCGAGAAATACGGGATAGCCGGGCGGAAAGTGCGTGGCGGGCGGCGTGCCCGGCAGGTTCAGCCACCGATAACCGTGACCCGTCGCCAACGCCTTGGCCAGCACCACGTACATGGCGTCGTCATAGAAGACGCCGACCGGCAGCGGATCGATGATCGCTAGGCCGACGGCCAGGATGACGAGCGCGGCGACCGGAGCGGCCGCGCGTGAGAGACGCGAACGCGGCGGTGCAACATCGGTCACGCCTCGACTCCGTAGCGCGAGAGCTTCCGGTACAGCGTCGACGGATCGATGCCGAGCGCTTCGGCGGCGCGCGACTTGTTGCCGCTCTCACTCTGCAGCACCCACATGATGTACGCGCGCTCGATCGCCTCGAGCGTCGGGTTGGGCGGCGTCCGCGTCGAAACGAGGGGCTCGGTGCGCCGTTCGGTGACGCGCTCGGGCAGCGCATCGGCGTCGATTCCTTCGCCGGGCGTGAGGATGATCGCGCGCTCGAGAGCGTTCTCCAATTCACGAACGTTACCCGGCCAGTTGTACTCGTACAGCGCGGTGCGCGCGGCGTCAGTCAGGCGCTTTGGCTCCTCGTTCCGTCCGGCCGCGATGCGCGTGAGGAAATGCTCGGCGAGCAGCGGGATGTCGTCGCGCCGCTGCCGCAGCGGCGGCAGGTGCAGCGAGATGACGTTGAGCCGGTAATAGAGGTCGCTGCGGAAGTTGCCGGCGCGGATCTCCTCGTCCAGGTCGCGGTTGGTGGCGGCCAGCACGCGCGTGTCGACCGGCACGGCGTCCGTCGAGCCGACGGGGATCACCTCGCGATGCTGCAGCGCGCGCAGGAGCTTGACCTGCGTCGCCGGCGTCGTCTCGCCGATCTCGTCGAGGAAGAACGTACCCTTGGTCGACGCGCCGAACAGACCGATCTTGTCGCGAATCGCCCCCGTGAACGATCCCTTCACGTGGCCAAAGAGCTCGCTCTCGAGCAGGCTTTCCGGGAGCGCGCCGCAGTTGATCGATAGGAACGGGCCTTCCGTGCGCGTCGAAAGATCGTGCAGGTAGCGCGCGATGATCTCTTTTCCGGTCCCCGATTCGCCCTGGATCAACACGGTGGAGTCAGTCGGCGCCACGGTTTCGACGAGCCGGAGAATCTCGAGCCACGCTTTGCTCGTCCCGACGGGCCGGGCGATACCAGTGCGCTCATGACGCTGAATCGCCTGTTTGAGCGACTTGTTTTCCGCGCGAAGATTCCGGTGCTCGGCCGCGCGCCGCAGGATCGCGATCAATTCGTCGTTCCGGAACGGCTTCTGGATGTAATAGAAGGCGCCCTCGTTCACCGCCTGCATGGCCGACTGGAGCGTTGCCTGCGCCGTCATGAGGATGACCGGCACGTCCGGGTCACTCTGGCGCGCCGCGGCGAGAATCTCGACGCCGCTGACGTTGGGCATGCGGATGTCGGTGAGCACGATGTCCGGACTCATTTCGGCGATCCGCTCGAGGCCGGCCTTTCCTCCATGGGCGAGATGAGGCGCGAACCCTTCGTTGCGCAGAAGAATGTTGAGCGAGTCGAGAATGCCGGTTTCGTCGTCGACGACGAGGACGCTCGGCACCGTATGTGGCGCGATCACGAGGCGCTCCTGGTTGGTCCCTGTGAGGAAGGCAGAATGACGGTGAAGCGGGTGCCGCGTTCGCCGCTGTCGACCAGGACGAGACCACTGTGGGCCTCGATGGCGCGGTGGACGACGGCGAGCCCGAGCCCACTTCCATTCGGTTTGGTGGTGAAGAACGGGTCGAACATTCGGTCGCGGATTTCGGCCGGGATGCCCGGTCCGGAATTGCTGACGCGCAGCGACACCGCCCTGGCGTCGAAGGGCGCGCCGGCCGGCACCAGGTCGAGGCTGCCGCGCGATACTTCTATGGACACCTCGCTCTGCGGCGGCGAGGCCTGTACCGCATTTAGTGCGAGGTTGAACACGGCGCGATGCAACAGGTCTTCGTCCCCTTCGATCCGAACCGGATCGTTTTCCGGCACGACGCACGTCACGCGGACGGTGGCGTCGCGATCGGGATGCGCAGCCGCCAGCGCGGCGGCTCCGCGGGCGATCGTGGAGAGATCGACCGGGGTGGTTCGGGCCACGCGCACGCGGGCGAAGTCGAGAAACTCCGACAACAGACGCGAGAGACGGTCGGACTCGCGCATCACCAGCACGCTGAGTGTTTTCTGATCACTCGAGGTGGCCGGCATGCGCGAGATCTGCTCCACCGAGCTGCGAATGGAGGCCAGCGGATTCTTGATCTCGTGCGCCAGCGACGCGCTCAGCTCGGCGATGCCCTCGAGACGCTCGGCGCGAAGGCGGAGCACGTCCAACCGCTTGGCGTCGGAGATGTCCTGAAAGATCGCCGTCGCCGTGCGCGCTCGTTCGTCGTCGTCGTGCTCTGTGTACGTCGTGGTGACGCCGATCGGGAACCGGCGCTCGGCCGCCGCGACGAGGCTCTCACCCCGCGTGGTGCGGATCCTCGATTCGGCGGCGTTGCGGATGGAGCTCGAGAGCTCGGGGGCGACCGCGGCGATGCGCTCGAGAATCGGCTCGCCGGTGTGGTCGATGAGATCGAGACCGAGCAGGTGCTCGGCCATGGGATTGGCGTAGAGCAACCGGCCGTTGACGTCGACCGTGACGACGCCGCTGCGAATGTTCCGCAGAATGTCCTCGGCGTGCAGGCGCGTTTGCTGGAGCGCGGCGACGAGCTGGTCCTTCCCTTCACCGCTCTGTCGGAGCTTGTCGCTCAGGTACCGAATGCCGAGCGAGACGACGGCAATGACGCCGAGCTGCACCCATACGGTGGGCGCGGTGATCGGCGACCGTAGGAACACGACGACATCGGCGAAATAGAGTACGATCCCGAGCGCGGCGACGAGCAGGCCGCCACCGGTCGGCACGAGCAGCGACGACGTCGCGATGACGAGGATGTAGAGCGCGGCGAAAGGCGACGCGCTTCCGTTGGTGAGATGCACGACCGCCGTGACCAACACGAGGTCGAAGACGGCCTGCAGATAGAGGAAGGTGGGACTGATCGGGCGCCGGTATATTTCGATGTAGGCGGCCGACACCACGGTCATGGCGGCCGAGAGGGCAAAGGCTAGCGAGGCGATGAGGGTCTTCGTGGAGTCGGCATCCGTCCAGGTGAAGATGGCCGCGACGAAGATTGCGCTCGCGAGACAGAGACGTCCCATGAAACCCCAGCGCAGGAGCTGTCGGGGATCCAGAATGGCCTTGAACGCGGGGTCTGACGGACGGTAGGCGATGCGCACGAGCGTTGGCTGGGGGCAAATCGTATTGCGCGCCGGGTTCAGGCTGTCCGCGTTGCAAACTGCGACAGGCGGCGCATGCGTGAAAGCGTGCAATCTGCTATACCACTCTGGACGATCCCGCCACCGGCGCGTTACAGTGGCGTCCGGTTCAGGGTGGGGAAAACAGGTTGGAGGCACCCGGCATGGATGAGTCGACGTATCTGAACGTGACGCCGAACGTGGCGATCCCTCGCAGCGAGCTGTCGTACCGGGCGACGCGCGCCGGAGGACCCGGCGGACAGCACGTGAACACCTCGTCGACGCGAATCGAGCTGTTGTGGGATCTGAACGGCTCGACGGCGGTCGACGATGCCCAGCGCGAGCGACTTCGCGTCAAGCTCGGCGCGCGGCTGGATGCGGACGGCAGGATCCGAGTGGTGGCGAGCGACCGCCGGAGCCAGAAGCAAAATCGGTTGGCGGCGGAGGAGCGGCTCAGCACGCTTGTCCGGCATGCCCTGCTCGTGCCGAAGAAGCGGCGGGCGACGCGACCAACGGCGGCGGCCAAAGAGCGTCGGCTGGCGGAAAAAAAGCGCCGCGCCGAACGGAAGCGCGATCGCCGAATCGAGGATCCGGGTTGACGTTCTCCTTACAGAGCGCGCCGTTCTTTTGCAATTTCTTCGCGTTCAGGACGTGACCGTTGCCTTCGATGGCGCGGTTTAATGGCTTGAACCGGCGAATCGACCCCTGACGGATTTTTTATCCGATCCTTCTTGCTTGCTCTTCGCCGCGCGCTCGATGCGCATGCAGTGCGTTGACGTTGCACCTTGCCCGAGTTCCCACCCCGTAGGGAGGCACGTACCATGAGAATGATGAGGTCACGGAGTTCCGCCATTGGCGCAATGTCGGTCGCGCTGGTGACGATCAGCGCCGCGGTGGCAGCGGCGCAAGGCACGCTCACCGGAACGGTGACGGCAACGACCGGCGGCGCGCCGCTACAGGAGGCGCGCGTCCTGATCGTGGGTACGAGCCTGTCGGTCGCGACGGCGCCCGACGGCAAGTACACCGTGCGCAACGTACCCGCCGGCACGGCGGAGGTCCGCGTGCTCCGCGTGGGCTATCAGGAACAGAAGAAATCAGTCCGCATTCTCGATGGGCAAACGGCGACGCTCGATTTTTCGATGCCCACGTCGGTGGTCCAACTGCAGGAAGTGGTGACGACAGCGACGGGTGAACAGCGGCGCGTGGAAATCGGGAACGCGGTCGAGAACGTGGCGGTGTCCACATTGACCGAGACGGCCCCGGTTCGCACGCTGTCCGACGTCCTCGCCGCGCGTGTTCCAGGCGTGATGGTACAGGCGGGCACGCAGACCGGGTCCGGCCAACGCATCCGCGTGCGCGGCATCAGCAGCTTGAGCCTGTCGAACGAGCCGATCTTCATCATCGATGGCACTCGAATGAGCGCCAACAACGGCTCGACGACGTTCGGCAACGGCGGAAACAACTTCAGCCGACTGGGCGACATCAGCCCGGAGGACATCGACAACATCGAGATCGTGAAGGGGCCGTCCGCGGCGACGCTCTACGGCACCGACGCCGCGAACGGCGTGATCGTGATCACGACCAAGAAGGGACGCGCGGGAGCGGCGCGCTGGTCGACGTACGCCGAGGGCGGCATTCTCGACGACCGCAACTGGTACTCGCCCAACTACACGCTGGCAGGTGTGAGTCCGACCGGAAAGCCGCTGATTCTGTCGGGGCAGTGCACGCTGGTGATGGTGTCGCTCGGTACGTGTCTGAAGACCGGAGGAACAAAGGGATACGACAGCCTTCGCGTGTTCAGCCCGATCAACGATCCGGACGTCACCCCGCTCGGGCTGGGCAATCGAAATGCCGAGGGAGTGCAGGTCCAGGGCGGCACGGACGCCGTCCGTTACTTCATGTCGGGCAGCCGGGACGACGAAATCGGCGTGTTCAAGCTCGACCGATACGAGAGGAACCGATGGGACTCGTTGGGAGTCACGATCCATCCGTGGCAGATGCGCCCGAATACGCGCCTCCTGAACTCGTTCCGCGGCAACATCAGCGCGCAGGTCAATCCCCAGTTCGACGCGTCGCTCAACTTCGGCTACAGCACGGTGAACGCGCTGACCAGCAACGAATCGAACAACACGGTCGGCATCGGCTCGCAGGCGTTCGGCGGTCCCGGATACCGGAACAACGGCCTCGTGAGCGGCTTGTCAGATTCGCTGGTCGGATATCGTGCCGGTACACCCGGGCTGGTGTGGGCGGAAAAGCTTCAGCAGAACGTGAATCGCATGATTCTGTCGTCCAACATGAACTGGCGTCCGTCGAGTTGGCTGCAGACCCGGGCAAACTTCGGGACTGATCTGGCCGACCGCGTGGACAGTCGGCTGCACATGAACGGCGAAGGATGGCCGCTCAATGCAACGTACCGGGATGGATTCGCCGGGAACGGACGCACGAACATCACCAACATCTCGGCCGATCTGGGAGCGACGGCCAACTATAATCCGTCGCGCTACACGTGGCTGAACCTCAAGACCACGATCGGCACGCAATACAACAACTTTCGCCAGGACCAGAACGAGGCCGACGGCTCTACGCTTCCTCCGGGAGCAGTGACGGCTCCCGCCGGCTCGACGCCATCGGTAGACGAGTCATACACGCTCCAGAAAACATGGGGCGTCTTCATTCAGCAGGACGCCGCATTGCGCGATCGATTGTTTCTCACCGCGGCGGTTCGTTCCGACCAGAACAGCGCCTTCGGCACGAAGTTCCAGCGTGTGTACTACCCGAAGGCGAGCCTGTCGTGGGTGATCTCCGACGAGGATTTCTTTCCCCACGGCAAGCTGTTCAGCGCGATCAGCAACTTGAGGATTCGGTTGGCGAACGGGGCTTCGGGCGTCCAGCCTGGCCCGAACGACGCCTTGAGGACCTTCTCGGCCAACTCGGCCAGCATCAAGAACACCGACGCGCCGATCGAGACGTTCCAAGCGGTCGGCAACGACAGCCTGCGGCCGGAACGCTCGGTCGAATGGGAGGGCGGATTCGATTCGCGGCTGTTCAACAATCGCATCCAGTTCGACGTCACCTACTACTCCAAGCTCACGCACGACGCACTGATCTCGGCGATCATCGCGCCTTCGCTCGGCTCGGGAGCGACGAGGCAGAACCAGAACCTCGGTGCCGTCAAGAACGCCGGATTCGAGGTGACGCTCGGCGGTCAACTGCTCGACCGGAAAAACCTCGGCATCGACTTCCATGTGAGCACGTCACTCAATTCCAACAAGGTGGTGAGCCTGGGTACGACGCCGCCACAAATCGGCGTCACGAACTGGACCGTCGCCGGGTATCCGATCGGCGGCATCTGGGCCCAGCCCATCACCGGATGGAACGACAAGAACGGCGACGGCATCCTGACGGTGGACGAAGTGTCGATCAAATCGGACACGATGTTCGACAACAGTATCGATCCGGCCACGGGGAAGCCGAAGCATACCGTCGTCGGGGTCGGCACCTTCCGCGGCTACGCCGAGCCGCGCTACCTGACGACGTTCACGCCGGGCGTCGATTTGTTCAAGCATCGTGTGCGAATCCAGAGCTTGTTCGACTGGCGCGGCGGCAACAGGTACTACAACAACACGGAGCGCATTCGGTGTACGCGTCCGAACTGCAACGGCCGGTTCAATCCGAACGCCTCGTTCGAGGAACAAGCGATGGTGGTCGCGGCGATCTACGCGCCGCAGAAAACGCTCGACGGGTACATGCAGCCCGGCGCCTTCGTGAAGTGGCGCGAGCTCTCGGCCACGCTCGAGCTGCCGCCGCAGATGTTCTCGCGGCTTGGCGCGCGCAACGCAAGTCTGGTGTTCGCGGGACGCAATCTGCACCTCTGGACGCGGTATCGCGGAACGGATCCGGAAAGCGACTACACGGCCACGAGCGGCAACGACACGCCAAACGAGTTCCAAACGTTCGCCGCGCCAACGATCTACCAGCTCCGCATCAACCTCGGCTTCTGACCTTCGTCCACTACTTATATGAGAATCTCAATGAACGGTGGCCGGGCGGCCGCGGCGACCATCGCGCTCGCGGCGGCCGCGGGCATCGCGGCCTGCGATACGGTCAAGACCAACCTGCTCGAGGCCGTCGACCCGGAGATCATCAACCCCTCCGACGTCCAATCGGCGGCGGGCGCGACGGCGGTTCGGAACGGGGCGCTGGCACGGCTGCGCACCGCCACGGCGGATGGTGAAAGCTCGTGGATGTTCGGCGGGCTCCTGGCCGACGAATGGACGTCGAGCTCGACGTTCGTGCAGAACCTGGAGACCGACCAGCGCTCGACCCAGTTGAACAACTCGACCGTCAACACCGAGCTCCGCGCCCTGTACCGCGTTCGTACCGATGCGAACCAGGCGATCGCGCTGCTCAACAAGTTCAAGCCCGATCCCGTATCGGACATCGGCGAGATGTATTTCGCGCGCGGTTTCGCGGAGCTCCAACTGGCGTCTGACTACTGCAACGGCATTCCGCTCAGCGACGGCGCCGGGACACAAGTAACCTTCGGAAAGCCGCTGCCGGTCAAGGACGTTTTCAACGTGGCCATCGCGTCGTTCGATTCGGCGATGGCGCTCTCGAGCGGCACCGACGCCGGTAGCGTTGCGATCAATCGCGCCGCCCGGATCGGCAAGGCGCGTGCCCTGCTCGGTGTTGGGTTGTCCAATGCGCCCGCCGCCGCCGCGCTGGTCGCCGGCATTCCGACCACGTACCGGTACGACGTCACGGCGTCGCTCACCGGCGGAGACAACGTGCTCTGGGATCAAGCCGCGAGCTCGACGCGATACGTGGTCAGCGACAGCCTGCAGGGCAATTCCCGCAATATCCTCGTCAAGAACGCCATTCCGTTCTTCTCTGCGCATGACCCGCGCGTGCCGGCGCACTACAAGATCGCTTCGAACAAGCGCGACACGGTGAAGGCGCAGGATGGGAACACGTTCGTGATTCAAGTCGACAGTTTGTGGGGGCAGACATCGGCGGTCGCGGTCGTCGCGGGACTCGACGCGCGGTTGATCGAGGCCGAGGCGGCGCTCCAAGCGGGCGACGCGGCGGGCATGATGTCGATCCTCAACGCGTTGCGCGCGACACCGCAGCAGATCACGGCACCAAGTCCGACCGCCACGGGCACGCATCCCGGGTGGACGACTCCGGTCATGCCGGCGCTGACCGATCCGGGGACGCAGGCGGGGCGGGTTGCGCTGCTCTTCCGGGAAAAGGCGTTCTGGCAGTTTGGCCGAGGGCACCGGCTCGGAGACCTGCGCCGCTTGATTCGGGACTATGGGCGGGCCGCCGACGGATCGGACACGTTCCCGGTCGGGCCGTATCCACAGGGCGGGGTGTTCGGCCCGGATCTGAACCTGCCGGTAACGACAGATGAGCAAATTGGTAATCCGAATTTCACGGCATGCCTTGATCGGAAAGCGTAGGGCGGCTCGAGTCGCGCGCGCCGAGTTCTCTCGAGCGCGTTGAGGACCACCAACTGGGGTCAGACTCCATTTCGCCCTGTGTCTGGCGAAATGGAGTCTGACCCCAGTTCAATCGCCATTTCAATCAGCGAAATGCTGGGCCTTCAGTCTGGCGAGCGCGTCGCGGGCCTGGCTGGCGGCGGGGCTGGTCGGGTAGCGGTCGATCAAGCGGCGAAGCTCTACCAGAGCGCGGCCAGGCTGGTTCAGAGGGCCCGTCAGGAGATCGACCAGGCGATGCGTTACGTAGACGTCCTGACCCCGGGCAATCGTCGGGACCCGCTGGGCTTCGCGGAAGAGCTCTCCGGCGCGGCGATGGTCACCTTTGTCGTGGGCATAAAGCTCCGCCGCGCGAATTCGAGCGTCGATCGAGTCCGGGCGTTCGGCGATCACCGCCTCGAACGACGCGAGCGCCTCGTCGAGCTTTCCTTGCATCACGAGAGCCTGCTGCTCGGAGTATTGTTCCGCGTATGGCGTGCTACTTCCGTCGACCATCACGCGCTTCCAGGCGCCGCCCGCCGCGTGAGCCACGAACAGCCCGAGCCCGGCGCTCGCCGCGCCGACAACGAGTCCCACCGGAATCGTCCACCATTTGAAGCCCGCGCGTAAGGTGAACGCCGCTACCGTGATGCCGAATACCATGGCACCATACGCCAACACGCGCAGGTAGTCAGCAGCGACCGGACCATGCCGGTCGAACAGCGTCCGCTTGTATTCCGCGCGCTCCGCCATAATCCTTCCCTCTTCCCTCAGACCACTCGCGAATGCTCGTCCCCAAGCTGGCGACGACGCTCAAAGACTACAATCGGCATCAGCTCTTCTCCGACGTCACCGCCGGGGTCATCGTCGGCATCGTCGCGATTCCCCTTGCGATCGCGTTCGCCATCGCGAGCGGCGTGACGCCGCAGCAAGGGCTCTACACCGCGATCGTCGCCGGATTCATCATCTCGGCGCTCGGCGGCTCGCGGGTCCAGATCGGCGGACCGACCGGCGCGTTCGTCGTCATCGTGTACGGCATCGTCCAGAAGTACGGGATCGACGGCCTGACCGTCGCGACGCTGATGGCCGGCGTCATCCTCGTCATCCTGGGTGTGGCCCGGCTCGGGACCGCGATCAAGTTCATCCCCCACGCAGTGACGATTGGCTTCACGGCGGGTATCGCGATTCTGATCGCCACGCAGCAGATCGACACCGCGCTTGGGCTCAAGACGGGACCTCTGCCCGCGCAGGTGTTCGAGCGCCTGGCCGAGTATGGCCGGCACCTCGACACGATCAACCCGTACGCGGTCGCGATCACCGGCGTCACGCTCGGCATCCTGATCCTCTGGCCCAAGATCAGCACGAAGCTCCCGGCGCCATTCGTGGCGCTCGTCCTCATGACGGCGGCGGCGCAGCTGTTCCACCTCCCCGTGGTCACGATCGGCGATCGATTCGGGATCATTCACGCGGGACTCCCGTCACCCGCGCTGCCGCACGTCACGTTTTCCATGATACGGGAGCTGATGGCGCCCGCGATGACGATCGCCGCGCTCGGGGCGATCGAATCGCTGCTGTCCGCGGTGGTGTCCGACGGCATGATCGGCAGCCGCCACCGGTCCAGCATGGAGCTCGTGGCGCAAGGTGTGGCCAACATCGTGACGCCGCTGTTCGGCGGCATCCCGGCCACGGGGGCAATCGCGCGAACGGCCACGAACGTCAAGGCCGGCGGACGTACACCGATCGCCGGCATGACGCACGCCGTCGTGCTGCTGCTCGTCACGCTCTTCTTCGGCAAGCTCGCCGGGTTGATTCCGCTGTCCGTCCTCGCGGGCATCCTGATGCTCGTGGCGTATCGCATGAGCGAATGGCGCGTGTTCGTGGCCGAGCTGCGTGGTCCGCGAAGCGACGGGGCGGTCCTCCTCGCGACGTTCTTCTTGACGTTACTCATCGATCTCACCGTCGGCATCGGCGTGGGGATGGTGCTCGCATCCTTCCTGTTCATGCGCCGCATGTCGGAGGTCACGGATGTGCGCCGCATCACCAACCAGCTCGACGAGGACGCGGACGAGCTCGAGGACGTAGATCAGATCTCGACGCGCACCGTACCGGCAGGCGTCGAAGTTTACGAGATCGATGGGCCGTTCTTCTTCGGCGCGGCGGAGAAATTCAAGGACGTCCTGGCCGAGGTGTTCCGGAAGCCCAAGGTGTTGATCATTCGCATGCGGCACGTGCCGGCCATCGACTCGACGGGGCTCAACGTCCTGCGGGATCTGATCCGCCGCACGCGGCAGGACCGGACGCTCGTGCTGATCTCCGAGGTGCAAAGCCAGCCGCTGGCGGCGATGCGTCGATCGGGCCTCTTGGACGAGATCGGCCACGACAACGTGGCAGGAACGATCGATCTGGCGCTGGCCTTCGCCCAGCAGCACTTGATCGGGCGTCCGCCGACGCCCGCGGCCTCGGCGGCGGTGTAGCCCCGCGCGCCGGGGGTCCTGGCGGCGGCAACTTCCGCGGGCCTCGATGTGTTGATCTCAACGGGAACGCCGCTCACGCGATTTGGGGGAACGCCTCAAGTCGGGTGTCTTGAGTGCAGACACGATGGACGTGCTAGGTTCAGTCGGGGTGGAATCGACCGAGCACAGCGGCACTTCAAGGATATAAGGGGGAGCGTCACCCGAGCGTCACCCCTTCGAATTTTGGGCAGCACCCCGGAGGAAACGGCGCCGGCGATGATGGCGTGGTGATTCCCTCGGCGGACAGGAAGATTGGCTGGGTGGGGGCACGTCACTTGCCCGACGCGAGCAGGTGACGGGTCCCGGACAGTTCATCGACCGGGTCCGGAACGACTCTTTGCTGCGGACAACTCCGCGGGGCTTTCATGACCCGACTCCGTATGCGCCCGACGGCGATCCTGACGCCGCTGCTGGTGCTCGCTGTGTCATCTCCTTCCGGCGCCCAGGATTACTTTGGACGGAACAAGGTCCAATACGAGAATTTCGACTGGAAAATTCTGAAGTCGGAGCACTTCGACAACTTCTTCTACGGCCCCGAGTCGACGATCGTGCGCGACGCCGGCCGCATGGCCGAACGGTGGTACGCGCGGCACTCGGACACCTTCCGTCACGCCTTCGACCGGAAGTCCCTGGTCTTCTATGCCGACCATCCGGACTTCGAGCAGACGAACGTGGTCGGCGAGCAGCTCGAGGAAGGCACGGGCGGCGTCACGGAGTCGAACCGCACGCGCGTGATCATGCCATTCACGGGCATCTACGCCGATAACGACCACGTGCTCGGCCACGAGCTCGTCCACGTCTTCCAGTACAACATCGCCGAGGGGACGCCCGGCGGCGGCTTGATGCGGCTCGACGCCCTGCCCCTCTGGCTGATCGAGGGCATGGCGGAGTACTTCTCGCTCGGGCGCGAAGATCCGCTCACGGCGATGTGGATGCGCGACGCCGTCATGCGCAACAAGTTCCCGACGATCAAGCAGCTTACGACCGACCCGCGCTACTTCCCGTACCGCTACGGTCAGGCGCTGTGGGCATACGTGGGCGGACGCTGGGGCGACCGCGCGATCGTCGACGTCTACCGCGCCGCCCTTCGCCTGGGCTGGGACAACGCGCTGGTCCGGGTGCTCGGCGAGAATCAGGATTCATTGTCCAAGGACTGGGCCGCGGCCAACCGCGAGATGTACTTGCCGCAGATCGCCGGCCGCACACATCCCGACAGCGTCGGCGCCAAGCTGGTCGGCCTGGGGCACACGGGCGACTACAACCTGGCGCCCACGATCAGTCCCGACGGCAAACTGTTCGCGTTCTTCTCGAGCCGCAGCTTGTTCAGCATCGACCTGTTCGTGGGCGACGCGACGACGGGCAAGATCATCAAGAAGCTCGGCGGTCCGTCGAGCGATCCGCACTTCGACGCGATCAGCTTCATCAACTCGGCCGGCGATTGGTCGCCGGACGGCAGCGAGTTCGCGTTCATCGTCTATGCCGAGGGCGCGAACGAGATCGCGATTCTCAACACGAGGAGCACCAACGTCGAGCGTCGCATCAAGCTGCCGGGTATTGGCTCGGTGAGCCACGTCTCCTGGTCTCCGGACGGCAAGACGCTCGCGTTCTCGGGGCAGGCCGGCGGCATCAGCGATCTCTATTTGCTCGACCTCACCGCCGGCACGATTCGCCAGCTCACTAACGACAAGTACGCCGACATCCAGCCGACCTGGTCGCCCGACGGCAAAACGATCGCTTTCTCGACCGACCGCGGACCGCAGACGGACTTCAATACGCTCAAGTACTCGCCGCTCCAGTTGGCGACGTACGATCTGGCCACGGGACGCATCAGCGTGTTCTCGCCGTTCGCGCGTGGCAAGCACATCAACCCGCAATTCTCGCCCGATGGCAAGAGCCTCTTCTTCATCTCCGACGAAGATGGCTTTGCCGACGTGTATCGCCTCGATCTGGCGAGCGGACAGGTGTTCCGCGTCACGCACGTCGCGACGGGCGTGAGCGGCATCACGACCGTGTCGCCGGCGATCTCCGTATCGCGGCAGACGGGACGCATGCTGCTGTCGACGTTCTACGATCAGGGCAACGAGATCCGCGGGCTCGACGCGTCGCAGACAGTCGGCACGCCGGTCACACCGACGAACGTCGCCGAGGGCGACAAGCTGCCGCCGCCACAGGTCACGCGCAGCCTGGTGATGGGCTATCTCGCCGATCCGACCACGGGGCTTCCCTCGGGCTCGGACTTCACCGTCGAGCCGTATCACTCGTCATTCGCGCTCGACGCGATCGGGCAGCCGAGCCTCGGCGTAGTGGCCGGTGGTCCATTCGGCACCGGCGTCGCGGGCGGCGTCTCGATGATCTTCGGCGACCAGTTGAGTGACCGGCAGATTTTCGCCGCCATCCAGGCCAACGGAACGGTCAAGGACATTGGCGGGGCGCTGCAGTACTACAATTTGAAGCACCGGTGGAATTGGGGAAGCGGCATCGAACACATCCCATACCTCACGGGGTACATCTTCTATTCGCCGGACTCGCTCAGCGCGCCGGGAAACCAGGGCGTCGCGATCAATCAGTTGATCCAGCGTGTGTACATCGACCAGGCGATGATGTTCGCGCAGTATCCGTTCTCGTCGACGCGGCGACTCGAGCTCTCGGCGAACGCAACGTATCAGAGCTACGATACTGAAATCTTTCAGACGGTGCTCGACGCATCCGGCTTCGTCGTCGCGCAGAACGACTTGAGGGGCGCGAGCGTCAACTCATTTGCGAGCTTTTACAAGCCGTACTGGTACGCGCAGCCGTCGGTATCATACGTCGGAGACAATTCGTTCGCGGCGTTTACGTCGCCGGTCCAAGGCGAGCGGTATCGGATCCAGTATACGCCGACGTTCGGCTCGGTCACGTACCACTCGGCGCTCGCCGATTACCGGCGGTATCTCTTCATGCGACCGTTCACGGCGGCATTTCGCGGGCTGTCGTTCGGGCGCTATGGCGGCGGTGCGGAGGACTTGAACTCCACCTGGCCGATCTACCTGGGTGACGAGACCCTGATTCGCGGCTACGGATACAATTCATTCACCGCGGATGAGTGCGCCGTGAGCGGCGCGTCGAGCCAGGCGGTCGCGGCAAATTCGTGCCCGGTGTTCGACAGACTGCGCGGCAGCAAAGTCGCCGTGGTCAACGCGGAAATCCGCATTCCGCTGTTCGGGACCGAGGGATTTGGCCTCATCAATTTCCCGTACCTGCCGACCGAGGTTGCTCCCTTCTTCGACGCGGGCGTGGCATACACGAATGCTCAAGGGCCGGATCTCAGACTGTCGCGCTCGGCCAATACGATCCCGTCGAATTGCCAGAACCTGGCAGCCGACCCGAACGCCTCGCTGCAGTTTGCCTATTACCCGTGCACGGACCGCATCCCAGTTTTCAGCACGGGCGTTTCGTTCCGCTTCAACGTGATGGGCTACGCCATCCTGGAAGCGTACGTCGCGCACCCGTTCCAGCGCCCGACAAAGAGCTGGGTGTGGGGCTTCCAGCTCGCGCCGGGCTGGTAATGTCGATCTGACCCGGGACGCGGCGTTCGCAGCGCTCCCGGGTCACCAGTCGTACAGCACGCCATAGATGGCCTCGTTGCGCTGGACGATTCGTACGTAATCGCGCGTCTCGGCGAACGGAATTCGTTCGGCAAAGATCTCCGGATCGGCGCTGCCCGCTCTCTCCGACCAGCGAGACACGCGCGAGCCGCCGGCGTTGTAGGCGGCGAGCACGCGAGGCAATGCGCCATACTGCTTGACGAACGCCGCGAGGTGCGACGTCCCCAGCTCCAAGTTCGCGTCCGCGTCGAACAGTAGCACCGGATTCCAGACCGGAAAGTCGAGAGAGCGCGCGATTTCGGCGCCCACGCTCGGCAGCACTTGCATCAGACCGCGGGCGCCGGCCGCGGACAGCGCCCGCGGTTTGAAGCTCGACTCCTGCCGGATCAGCGCCGCCACCAGCGCGGGGGCCAGTCCACGTGATTTTGCCTCGCGCGCGATCTCTTCCCGATCGAGCACGGGAAAGAGCAAGCGGTAGACGCCGGCGTCGCGGTGCCCGAGGTTGACCAGCCGCTGCGCCAGGCCAATCGCCCGGGAAGATTGGTCGTGTTCGAGAAACGCGCGGGCCGTGGCGAACAGGCGGGCGGGCGATTGGCCGGCCGCATCGTCCAACGCGTCGAGCTCGAACCGCGACTCGGCGTCCATGCCCAAACGTTGCAGCAGCTCGATTCGCGCCATCGCGCTGTCCACGGCGGGAATACGCGCGAACGAATCGGGTTGCGCGGCCGGGGTCCACGGGGCTTCCTCGAGGCGGCGTGCGGCGGCCACGGCGTAGTACGAGACCGGTTGGCGCGCGATTGCGTCCCGCCATCGTCGTTGCGCCATCGACGGATTCCCGGCCTTCGCCCAGGCGCGGCCGCTCCAGTAACGCGCCGCCTCCGCCTCGTCCGACCGCGGAAGGCGCGTCGCGAGCGAGTCGAATTCCAGCGCCGCCGCTCTCGCGCTGCCGTGAGCGTACGCGATCAACGCCGCCTGGAATCGTGCGTCTCCGGCACGCGCGCTCGTCGGATATTTGTGAGACAGTTGTCGCAGCAGCGCGCGTGCCTCGTCGTCGTTGCCTTGGTCGATCACGAGATCGGCCAGGAGGTAGAGGGCGGCGCTCGCGACGGACGTATCGCTGGGGAATCGGGCGACGACATCCCGTAGCGACGCGCGGGTGGCGGCATCGGTGCCGGAGTTGAGCAGAATGCGCGCGCGCTGATAGCCTGCCTCCGCGGCAAGCGGGCCTTTGATCGACGCCAGCCGCAGCAAGTTCGCCAGCGCGTCGCGGGTGCGGCCGGCCCGTGCCAGCACCTCGGCGTATGACAATCGATCGCGCGCCGTCGCGAGGTCGGGCTGCACGAAGGCTCGCTCGAACGCGATGACCGCTCGCGCTGGCGGACCGCTACCCGCCGCGCTACGCGCGATCACCAGCTCCTCAGCGGGTGTGAGGCGTGTGAATCCTTTGTCGAGCACGTCGACGGCACTGCGGGCCTCGGTCGAGCCGGCGTGGTCGCGAATGAACGCGAGCAGATCGCGCTCGATGACGTCACGGCTGGCGCTGTCCGGCGCGACGGACAAGCGCAAGCGAAGGGCGGCGACCGTCGCGCCCAGCGCCGCGTACTGCGTCGCGGCGCCCAGCGCGTCGCCGAAGCGCTCTCGTGTCTGCGCGTCGGTCCAGGCGATTCGCTTCCGGGCGACGGGCAGCGTGACGCTCGCGAGCATCGCGGCGCGCCGCACCGAGTCCCGCTCGGTGCCGGCAGCGCGGAGGGCCAGCCAATCTCGAACGGGACGAAGCTCGCCGGCGGCGCGGCGGTACGTTGCGGCGGCGCTGTCGAAGAAGTTGTTTCGCTCGAGCGCGCGGGCGAGGAGCACGAGA